>Ga0210040_10009229_pt1 | contig 11514 bp, 9 predicted proteins | sample CryGeyCG12114_NA_FD_185462 | JGI IMG/M metagenome (GOLD analysis project Ga0210040, IMG submission 185462) | Groundwater microbial communities from aquifer - Crystal Geyser CG19_WC_8/21/14_NA (SPAdes) (version 2) | ecosystem: Environmental > Aquatic > Deep subsurface > Groundwater | place: USA... | reverse complement strand
AACAAGGAAGTTTCAACAATAACAAAGTGTATATTTAATATTTAAGTAGGTATTGTTTCAGTTTAATAGCTTTTTGTGATCCAATGGAAAAATTGAGTATTTCGCTTTATATAGTAGTTGGTTGCAAGATACAAGTGAATTGACTACTCAGCTGGCTTAATTGATAATAATTAGACATTTTATGGTGTGCAGAGTGAGTGAAACTGTTATCATTACAATGAACCATTCACTTTCATTTTCTTGTCATCTGGAAGCCATAACTCTCATTCCAATTGAATTTGGACTCCAAGCAAAGTGAAACATTGTCACCATAATTCAATCCAGAAGGCGTATTAAAAATTTATGGGATGGTGAAGATTATGATGACAAAAGGAGATAACTTGAATTTAATCGCACGTGACTGATTATGCATGAAACTTTTTATTTTAACACACTGTCTGTACTTGCGGACCCTCACATATTTTTACATAAATACTTACATATAGTATACGTAAAACAAATCTTTTATTGAACCAGAAACATTTTCCTGAGCAAAAACAATCTTAAAAATTATTTCCATGCCGGTAATGGTAACGTGTACATTATATTTGCCCATGGAATGTTCCCAGAGTTATGCCAATCCAAAGTGTGCGTTTCTGTATGCTCTAGCCAAAAATATTTCACCGTAGGTAACCCAATATCAGACCAAGCACTGCGATTATGAATGATCCACTCCTTTTCCAAATGATTCCCGAACTGATTTGCTAACTTTTCGGCCATCTTCAGATACTTTTCAGCATCAGCCACTCGGGATCTAATTCTGTGATAGTACGCCAGCATATGCAGAAATCGAGGCTTCAGACTGGGAACAATTAGTATCCACTTGTTCATATTCCGCATGGAAGATTTTGCACTGTTTTTGGATTTTGCAAAATGTTGATATCTTTTTGTATCCAAATAGTGGTTTACAAATATGAGATAACATTCCAATAGTCTTAGCTCAGCTGAGACGCTCACAAACGATACATGTTTTGGGCGATGTCCCTCTAGAATACATAGTTTGATCATATTATATCCTTTACATAGACTTCAACATAAAAGCTTTCGTCAAATGTCGGAAATAAGCAAAATGTACTTTTTAATAGTATAGTAGTTTTTTCATGCCTGTAATTGTAATCCATTTTCTAGCTGTATCCCATCGTGAATACCGGCAATACCAAAGAGCAAGACAGGATTCCATGGCAAACTGGAGCTCATGTTCCCTCAACACATTGGATTCCTGACTCCAATCACAATGTAAAACAAAATGCTCACACACCCCAAAAGGTTCAACAGGATACGCTGTATTCAACAAAATGTCTAGACATCCTGTATAGTAAAGAGCTACAGCAGTAGGATCCTCTTCTTCTTCAGCGGTGAACCAAAGTTTTTGCAAAGTCTGCACCACCTCTGAAATTTTGAGTGTCATCAGCAACCCAAAAAATAAGTTGGGCAGAGTCCGCATGATCAACATGTTGTCATGTACCGTCTGAGCTATCCTTAGAGCAATATATGCAGCATCCGTGGATGCCGTTAGATCCCCGCGATACAATCGAACTGAGGCAATTGTGTAAAATGCATTTGCAGACGATATCAATCCAATTGGTTCAACTTGGTCTAACGATCCAAATGTAGAACGGATCAGTTCCAAGGATAATTTCTCATAAATGTGAGCTTCATTGAGGTCACTCTTAGCCACCATTACATCCATCATGTTTGAATATGCAGCTAAAACGTCTTGTACAGGATTCCCATATTTCTCGGCTGTAATCACTTGCCACATTGTAACTAGCAAAGCCATGTCCAATTTCCGTTCTCGGGTATACAGGACGTTCAAATAGGACAAGATTCGTAGTGTGGTTGCGAAATTTTCATTAAATCCTTCTCTCATTTCGGTGTCATTTGTGTTCTTGTGTGAACATCCCGGCAACCAATGTCGGCGCCATAATCGAGATTTGGCTTTCAAAAGGGCAGCCTTAATTTGCAGTTTATTATCATCGGGAGGAAGAGCGATGCCATGCCGTTTCAAGGCTTTGATGAAAAAGTCTCTGGCTTTGCTGAAAATACCGATTTCAAAGTATGCCAGCCCACTTAGAAATTCAATGTGACCTGCTGCTTCTTCTTCCTCGATTCTGGCATCATCCGGGTCATCTGGTTCTGGGGCTGGAAGTACTTTGGTTTCAATTGCTTTCATCAGGCCCACTGCATCTTCTAGATGAACTAGGGCTTGGGAACCGTTTCCAATCGTGATTACCTAAGTACAAAAAGGATCAGCGAAAGCATGTAAAATAGGTAATTTACACAAAATAAAGAATGGTTTAAAAAAGTATTATGCGCATGGGAAACTAAAATATGCCATATTATTTATTTTTATATAAGTATGGGCGAGTGTGAGAGCATTTAACACTTTGTCTGTTTTAAGAGACGTACAAACTAATAAAATGTATTGCGTACTTTTCATTATTTATGAATAATTATAGTCTAATATTGTGCCGAAACACGAAGTTTCAAGATTCTCACCGATTCTGCAGCATCCAAAAGATTGGCTAAGCATTTCCCGAACTTGGCAGCCACTCGGTAGTGTTTAACCATTTCAATAGAAACCTTAGCTTGGAGTTGTGAGCACTCACAGAATCTCAAATCCACCATATTGGAAAGTCTTTGTCGCGTAGGCTCAGTCTCAACATGCCCCGTTTTCTTTTCATCTCCTGCCCCAGTGTCATTATCATGTTTATGATGTTTTACATTAGTCTGTTCCTCACTCGGAAGAGTAAAAATTACGAGTTCGTCATCCCCAAAATCCTGTGTCTCTTTGCACGCACATTTGAGAAACTTATGTCTCCTTGCTACATTCTTGGCATCAAATTTCCTCAAAATTTTCAGAATATCAAGTTCGATTTCGCCAACTTGAACCCCGTGACCAGAGTATGTTTTCTTAAGACCTTCTAACTGAGTTTGATAGCTTGGCCTCTTACTTCTTTCTTTGTTGAGTGAGTCTGGCAAAGCTTCCATGCTGAATGCATTCAAATTTTCCGAATCGCGGGATTTCCTCTTCAGATTCCCTGACAGACGAAATGTGGATTGCATTCCTACTCCACTAAGTTCTCCAGGCTTTCTAGCAAACCCAAACACGTATGAAATATCTTCTCCTCCGCAATTTTCACATTTTAGCAAAGTCGAGTCAAAATATTTGGCTGCCTTTAGATGTAATTCTTTCCTCTGATCTTCCGTCATAAGCTCGTAAATAACTTCCACGAAATTGTCTTTCACAAATTCCATGAACCTGCAATTCCAATATTTTGGACGAGAAGCCATATCCGATTTTGCGGAATCTATAGATTCATCAAACGAATACCGATTCGGCTGTCTGCAAAAACATTCTGGTGAACCACTAATAGAATCTTTCGGCTTTCCACTTGCACACCGAAAAAATCTACTTTCAATCAAATGCCGAAAGCCATTTTCATACTTTTTGGAGTTCAGTTCATACAAAGGTAGTAATCTTTGTACAAGTCGTACACTAAATTGAATACCAATAGTAGAAGCACACTTCAAAATCATTTGTTCATTCGAATTGAGTTCATCAAAAGAATCCAACATGATTTCCTTCAATGTTCCTGGAATCGGTACTGTAGCAATGTTTGTTCCAGACTTGACCGCTAACATTCTCTCTTCTGGATTCACTTTATCTCTGGCTTTACGGATTGCTGATGAATCTAAGGTAGTAACTTCATACGATCCCATTTCATCTGAATCTTTATCAGAAGCAATCCATTCAGTCCTTCTGGTGGTTCGCTTGTCTGAGCTCCCAGGATGCGCTTGTCTTATTATATACTGTCTATCAACTTTCTGCATATTTCCCTTCTTAAAAGCAGCATCGCTATATGGTTCAATCCTAAGAATTCCCTGTCGCAAAAATTCTGTCAAAACTTGATCAATCCATGCAGGAACTCCTTGACTTCTAGCCACCAAAAGTTTTTCCAACCCAACAGGAATACATTGGACTTGTAATATTTGGCAAGCTAATGGTAGGCAGTATTTTGTATCCAGACCAAAAAGTTTAACCACCCGTATGTTCTTCACACCGTAAATGGCGGAACTAACTTGCTGGGGTAGTTTCGGGCTGCCAGCACTGTTTTTCCTAATGGAGCACAGTCCAACTGCATTGATTCCTTTGGTCACGTGAATGAGATACTCCCAAGAAAATGCATCCATCAGATGAGCATCATCTACTACAAACAACAGCAATGTGTCTGGGTACACAGTCCTTAAAATGGACGCTAAAATATGTTGGCCCAACTTTTGGGCAGGTCCTACATCCATACTAGCGTATTTGGGGGATACAGGGAATTTGGTATGAAAAATGTCGTTTAGTAAACACAAATCTCCAAGTAATTCTGTATCTTGAACTGTTCGACGTAAATGATCCTCTTTTTCAGCATTTGTTTTCAAGTCCTCCATCTGAAGAGCAAACATGGCCATGGTAGATATTGCATAGTGAGGTTGACCCGAGACCAGTAAATTCATCACTACAGGTATAGTTTTGATATTTAGTTGGTCAGCTTCTTCAATAGCAGCTCCTAAAAGTCGACTTTTACCGATTCCTGTCTCCCCTTCAATCACAGTCATCCATAAATTTTGGGAATGAGTTTGATTATCTTTCTTTCCCGCCATTAAATGATTACTACTTATCATAGTACTATTTCTGGCCACGGAATGTTCAGTGAATTCTTTTTTGCATTTCAGCAACAGATTTGTTCGTATCCATGCAAGTTCCGAATCCCGTCCGACCAACGGGTAATCATAATATCGGAGGGATTGATCTTCACCCGACTCTGCATTAAGGAATTCAAAAATTTTACCAACATTAGTCATCCCTTTCAATTCACGGGCTTCCAGAAGTTCGAAATTTTGGACGGGCAATTTAGAATGATACATTGTATCTTGATCGCATGTTAGTTTCCCAGGATAATTGCACATTAATCTAGCAGCTTTGTTCACTTTTCGTCCAATCACTGTATACTCCTGTCGCTTTGGATTTCCTAGCACACCACAATAGCAGGACCCTGTAGTGACACCTATGGACACTTCCTTTATGTACCGAATCAGTTTTAAACTTCGGCGCGTATGGTAGCTGAACTTGAGTGCATGCGCACTTTGGTTTTCGCTGATGTAGCTTGGCAAACCAAATACTACTAGGTAGGTAAGTCCTTTGTCAAACATGATCACTTTATTCAGACATCCTTGCATCCTCGTACAAATCTGATATACTTTACCGAAAGCTTTTTGCACAATATTTCCCATCGTTTCTCTATACGTGGCTACATCTGTGCTTGTGACTGCAGTTTCGATTTGGATGAAGCAGATTGACACATTTCTGGATTCGTTCAAATATTCCAATGGAATCTCATCGTCTACTTTTCGAAGAACTGGTTGGATTATGAAAAGTCTCAGGTAAGATTCCGCCTTTTTCTCTAAAGCTGCAGAAATAGCACTTCGAGGTTTGTCATCTTGAGTTGTGCTCACACTTGCCGTTTTCACAGAAGGTCTTCTGGAACCTTGTCTTTCGGCTGGACGTCCCCGTTTTTCCAAGTTGATAAAGTTTATAATATCCTTTGGTAGGTAGTAGGTCAAATTTTCTGCGGTGGCTGATCTGGTGGTGAATTTAAAATTAGCTGGAGTGCAATAGTTCCAAGCGGATTCATGGACTACTATTTCGGATGACAGGCACGCTCTTTCTGCATCTGAAGCTCCTTCTACTCCGGGTCCAAAACATTCGTAGTGGTGATATGTTTCGCTTCCGATTCCACAAGCATGGATAATCCCAGCTCCGATTCCTATTTTCACTTTGATTGTGATGCCTACTTCGGAGCAAAGGTAGGATCCATATACCTCCTACATTTCCATTGTTTTTAGGTGTGAAGGACTGATTTTTGCAAAAATGGGATAGTGCTGCCGCAACTACCGACTAAATGGTTATCTGGTTCGTTACCTGAATATATAACGCACAATCAATAACTTTTTGGATTTCTTCAGGGTAATCATCAATATCGTCAACTTTCCACACCGCTAGGAATGCATCTCCAGCATATTTAATGATGTCTCCATCACATCTTAAGATGCACCCTGCCAATGGGGATAAATAAGCTGTAAGTGTTTTGGTCAGTTGATCAGTCCCACCTTTCCCCTTTAAACTATAAGCTTCAGTAAGGGCTGTGAATCCTGAGATATCTGCCATGAATGCTACTCCTTCAAATGACGTAAAGTATGGAATTTTTGTATTTTCATCTTTGAGAATATAGTCTGGAATGAAACTGGCTAATTGAGTGACTCGTTGGATATTGATTTGCGCTCTTTTCATGAGCTCAATTTTTGTTGCCACATAGTTTTGGAGCTCAGCTGCACGGGATTGTGGCCCTGATTCGGTGTTTCCACCTGGACGGGAATAACCTTCCCCTTGCCCATATCGAAGGTCCATTACAGGTAGGTTTCTATAACTTAGAATGTTATTTTTTATTTAAATGGGAGCTAACGAAATATTTTAAATTACAGTTAGTCAGCAATTTGTAATTTGGTTTATGTTTATTAAATCTTATGAAAACATTCGTTACGTACAAATGGAGATGGCGTTACGATTTCTTCATTGAAGCAATCAAAGTATTAGAATAAAATAAATCCAAGTAACGTATAAATTATATTTTTTAAGACCCTCATAATTATGTTTTCAAAGTTCTTTTCATGCACAGAATGTTGCATCATACAAGTGCTAATAGGTCCATGGAAACATGGGAACCATATTCGTGGTTTATCAAATAGTATTCTAATATAATACCTTGGTTTATCGTAAGATGCATGCATAACCAAACTGCTGCAATTTTCAGAGCGAAAAATATAATTTCTTTCAATGAATAGAACAATGCACAATTGGAGGTAATAAAAGATGCAAGAGTTTGAGTGCAAATAAAAAAATTCGTTACAACAAGGTACCCTTTATTAACTTAACTTAATCAGCCATGTTTATAAATCAAACTGTGAAATTGTGGATCTCGTTAATAACACGATTTCAAAAAATATTTTCATCCTCATTCTGGGTTTGCTTTGCTCAGCTATAAAGCTCTGAGCAATGCGATTGCGCCCAAAAACAACGCCGTTGTAAATCCATTAACAGCAATTAACCCAGCACCTGAATCGTCATCAATAACATCTTCGGCGAATGGAATGCACACTCTGCCACCATCTTCCGGTTGATTGTCGGGCAAACATTTACAAGTTCCAACATTATGACCCTCCATACTTGGCACACATTCTCCTCCACTGACACAATTTTTGGGGCCCAATCTTGTAGGATGCACCAAACATGGAGCATCTTCTACACTTTGGCATTCTTGACTTTTCTCGTTAAAAACAGCGTCTTCTCCCAAATTGCATTGGCATTGCTTGTCAATACAGCTCACTGTATTTGAGTAAGTTCGGCATCGTTGTCCAGCAGTTATGTTACATTCGTAGCCAAACAGTTCTGTGCATTCTTGACATGCTAGCTGAGCAGAAGTTAGCAGTCCCAGTTGGGATACGATAAGAGTGATGGCAACGACGTTTAGTTTCGACATTTTTAGTCTGAAAAGTAAAATTTAGATTTCCCTATCAAATTGCATGGGATTTTAAAACCTTTTTGTGAATAAACTTACCACAACTTTTTTTTAATTTAGTGAGAACGGGGAGAAAACTATATAGTCTGTAACTTTTTACTCCCATGCGTAGATAAATCGATGAACAGATGTCCTGTAGTCTTGGACATTTTATCTTTAACATATTTATGACATATCAGGACATATTATGACAAGTATCCTGATATGATTAGTTTTACAATGGACTGCCATGAATTGATATAGATTGATAACCATTACTAGATGTGTGCAAGTTAATCATCCATCCAATATGAGGTATTTCATGCAGGTCGCAGGTGCAATGTCAGCCAATTACAATTGCATAGGAGTGTTCAAAAGTACAAACTTAAACGGGCATCACTTTTGGTTGCATGAAAATGAATTGTTCTCTACAAATATACCATTCTATACACCTTGGGTAAAATTGCAGAAACAGAAACTGAAATGAGTGTGAATAGGTGTCAGTGCAGTATCAAATCACTGTGGCATGGATACAAAGTAAATTGCTGTAACAAAATGAATTTTTTTAACTAAAAAATTGATGAACAGCTTATTAAGCATCCTTAACATTGGATACCAAATTTTTCTTATAGAGATAAAAGAATTAAAGCTAAACTAAAAGTATGAATAGGCGAATATCGAAGAGATACGTCGAGGCGGGTGTGTTAAAACTTTACTAAAGTTTTATCACAATGTTAAATTAGATTGACAAATTGGTTTCTAATTCGATTTTGTAGGGGATGAAATTGAGCCCGAACGGAACAAAGAGTTGTACAAAACTGACGATGTAGAACACGAGGAGGACAAAGCATATGCGAAAAATATTCATAAGGCATTAATGCCTTACGCAAGATTCATGTATGTATTGTGCAGATTCCCTCTCCATGCCCGAAAAGATGAAAGAACTGCATATGAATACTATTTTAGTTTCAAGTCCCCAGTAGCAATTGGATTCTGCATCACGGGCGTTATACTTGCGTAAAAACTAACCAAAATTTGATCCTGTTTAGCAATCTAAAGAAAATATATCAGGCTTTCAGTTTACATGTTAACTTATAGGATCGTAACAGGTCTTCTTTGCATAAACCTTTTCGGAATCTTGATGAACTATCCCCCACAAGTGGACTTTCAAAATCGATCCAGTCAAATTCTGAGAACTGAGGAATTGTATTTGTTTCGACGAAATCTTATTCCCGTGATTGTACTGGTCACTTGCCTAGCCCACGCTACAGTGAGCAATTACAACTTTTACAAGCGGCGCAATTTTGCCGCTAGTTACATGAATTTTTGGACAGAGTAAATTTGGCAAAAACATCTATTAAATGCAATTGATTTTGCACAGGAAATTATTAAATTTTTGTGAAACATTGTATCAGGGCAGTGGAGATTTTCAAGATCGATGTCGCCCATGGCCTATCCCGATACATGACAATTACGATGGCTTTATATGGTGGCTTTTTACTGCTCTTTATCATTTTTTCGGTCATGAGATTTGCACCCGTTTCGACCGGTTCTCCAGCAATATTTGCCATGCTCATGTTTAGATTTGTGGCTCCGAATCTACATGCCATCGAAAATTTTGCAATTATTCGCACTTTTGCAGCCTTTCTGTTTTTCTATATCATCATAGCATCCAAGTCGTACATTTTCTACTTCCTCTATTCGTGTAAAATCATGCGAAATGCTTTTGTTGTCTGGAATCATCGACTTGATCGAGTTCTACACAGAGGTAACTCAACAAAATGAAATTCTTGATTATTTTTCTGTCAGAATGTTTATCAGTGTTTTGGAATTTTAGGAGAATCGTCTCATCCCCGCGCAGAAAAAATTGTCAACAGAACAGGATTCGATCATTTGTTCAAGGATCATGTATGTCTTCTAGATTTAATGGAGGGAGCTGATACATTATTTGCAAACATAATTGAATCCTATTATGGCACACAGGTAATTGATCCAATGCAGATTTTTTTTACAATTCATCTACTTCTATCGTACATTATGTAAATTGAACTGAAATATTGGAATTCAGGTTATCAGCGTGTGTTTTGAAGTGTACTACTTTTATCGAAGTCAATCAGCATCGGAGGAATTCCAAGGGGCCCGAAGACTTGACGGCATAATAATAATATTGTATTTGATACATACATTTCTATTGCTTTTCTTAGTATCAATAGCTGCAGCTGAAGTTGGGGAAGAAGTAATTTTTCTGACTCAATCATATTGAGGAAAAAAAATGAAAACTACCTACTAAGCTTTTTTTATTGCTATGATTTCAGGCTATGAGTGGATTGGAAGTTATTCGAAGAAAAGGGATGTTGGGAAAGAAAACGGACGAAGAACTATATTTTGTAAGTTACGGTTTGTACACATACCCGATTAACTACAACAACACTGCATAGCAGCAATCTGTAGACAGTAATTAACAATAACAGCAAAAATCTGCTACAATTACTCGCTTTTTGTGTAGATGTTAAGCATGTTCATTAGCTACACGGGGCACAGTGAGACAGCATTGACTGGTGGAAAATACTTTGTATTGGACAAGAGCTTTTTGGTTGCGGTAAGAAACTAATGCGAGTAAATTTTAGCGTTTCATCTATTCATTGCTTAATGAACTCAACATTGTTGTTTTTATAGGTAACTGGAACAGTATTCAGCTACTTCATCATTTTGATTCAGTTCACCCCAACACTTGAATTAACTGCGGAATCCAATTTTCGCGTTCGAGATATTGACACTGATACACTTTTGAGTCACGTAGAGGAGACTAGAAATATGTTTGGATCGCACTAAATTTATGATGCGAATAAAAAACAAATGCGAAATTAAATATTGAATTCATGATTTATTAACTGACGAAACTCATTCACGATAGTTATGGCGTCAGTTGTTACCATTTGGAAGCCGACTATTAAGCTTCAAAATTAGTATTCACTGTCTTATAATATTGTGCTTTGACTGTTTACAGTAACAGTAACATCGAATTATACATTCAAAGTAGAAAAATATTGATGGTTTAGACATGAGCTCAATATAACTGTAAATGACGCCAAATATGCGAAGCACTTCAGACTAATTGGCATTGTGTAGTCTTTTAAAATATATAATATATTTTATACACTACTCGTTCTTCAATATATCAGTCTCATTGGATCCAAATAATAAAATGAATCAGCTGGAATCATTTACCTCGTCTACTCTGGATCACACCAATTCATTAGTAAAATACGTGCCCTCTACATCTATACTTATTTTCCTGCATCATTTCTCGAATGTACATCTTCAAAATGGAGTGGACGCATCTTTTATTAGCAACATATCTGTGGGCTCGTCCCAGGCATGGTATTTTCGAATCACTCCATTTGAAACGATATTTTTTGGACTTATCATGCTCCAGGTAAAATATTTCAATCTGTTGGCAACTCTTATTCAGTTAATTCTTCCTTACTGATGCATTTTTCACTTAAATTTCAGATAGTTGTACTCCGGTACATTGAAATTTTGCCATTGGACATCAGCAAGTTGTTTCGAGGAGATTCATCAGGGCGCAAAAAACGGAGCAATAATCGACTAATTTGTGAGACTGATGAAGTTACTGAATCAATTGTTAAGGTTTAACACCATTGTCAAATCACCGACTGACAATGTAAGTCCGAAGTATGTTCGTAAGGAATTTTCTTAAAGACACTTTCTAAGTCTTCCTTGGACCCTCTAGTATATGCACCTGAAATATTCCCATCCGATGCTCTTTCGTTTGTCAGTAACAGTCGAACAAAGAATCCGGAAAAATTGGGCCCAAAATCGAAGTCCATTTTTCGATTTTTCATACGGA
>Ga0210040_10009228_pt1 | contig 11515 bp, 6 predicted proteins | sample CryGeyCG12114_NA_FD_185462 | JGI IMG/M metagenome (GOLD analysis project Ga0210040, IMG submission 185462) | Groundwater microbial communities from aquifer - Crystal Geyser CG19_WC_8/21/14_NA (SPAdes) (version 2) | ecosystem: Environmental > Aquatic > Deep subsurface > Groundwater | place: USA... | reverse complement strand
GGTTCTCGTAGTACTGGCCGTTGCTGAAGGCGATCAGCGACTCGTCCTGGCTGCGGTAGTGCCAGGACAGCCACTGCCGCGGCACCCGCGCCTGCACGCACTCCGAGAGGATCGACTCCTCGTCCTCCACCGCGGTGGCCAGGTCCTCGGGCAGCGCGTCGTCGTCGGTCGTCGGCTCGGCGAAGGACGTCGGCGGCATCTGCTTGCTGTCCCCGACGACGACCGCAGCGTGCGCCCGGCCCAGCGCGCCGACCGCGTCGGCGACCCGGATCTGCGACGCCTCGTCGAACACCACCAGGTCGAACAGACCGGCCCGGGCCGGGAAGAACCGGGCCACCGAGTCGGGGCTGACCAGCACGCACGGCATGACGGCGGTGACCAGCTCGCCGTACTCGGCGATCAGCCCGCGCACACCCAGCCCGCCGCGCTGCCGGTTGAGCTCCCGCTGCAGTGCCCCGACCCGGCCCCCGCGGGCGGTGACGTCGAACGACCGCGCCGAGACGACCGATGCGGGCAGCGCGGCGGTCAGGTGTCGGCGCACCGCCCGGGACGCCGCCGAGAACCGGGTGATCGCCCGCTCGTGCACCGGCGCGTCGAAGACGGCCAGCCCGGTGGCCTCCTCCCGCTCGGTCATCGCGGCGCCGGCCAGCCCGAGCTCGAAGGAGCGGACGGCGTCGTCGGCCGGCACCGCGCCGGTCAGCAGCGCCGACCGCGCCTCACCCAGCCCGGCCGCGCGCAGCGGCTCGGCCGCGGCGACCAGGTCCAGCCACCGGCGCAGCGACGGCACCCCGGGAGCCGTGACCGCCCGCTCGGCGCGGGTCGCCTGCCACCGGGCAAACAACCCGTCGGTGCCCGCCCACGCCGCGAGCTGCTCCGGCGTCGACCGGCAGACGGTCAGCAGCTGCTGCACCGCCTGCTGCGCGCGACCGACCACCACTGCGGCGGCCGGGTTGGTCGCCGGCCCCTGGGCCAGGAAGGCACGCAGCGCCCCGGAGAAGCCGTCGCTGCCCTCGACCACCGCACCGGCCAGCCGCAGCCAGTCGGCCTCCCGGTCGACCAGGTCGGGATCGGTCAGTGGATTCCAGTCGCTGGGCACCTGCAGCCCGGGGATGGCCGCGGCCCGGGCGGCCAGCGCCCGCGCCGCCCCCTGCACGGCGAGCAGCGCCGACGCCAGCGCCGGCACCTCCTTCGGCGCGACCTCACCGGTCAGCACCGGAGCCAGCCGGTCGCGGACGGCGATCAGCCGCTTCTTGCGGCCGAAGAAACCCGACTGCGCCGCGGCTTCCCCGGCGGCGGCGATCTCCGCCAGCGGCAGGTCCAGCGCAGCCGGCGTGGCTCCCTCCACGCCCGGTGCCGCGCAGAGGGCGGCGACGTCGGCCGACAGCTCGGCCGTCTCGGTGCGCCAGCGTGCCGACCGGGTCTCGTCCAACACCACCAGGTCGACCGGCGGGCCGTCCAGCACCCGGGCCAGCCCGGCCAGGTCGCCGGGCGTGCGCACCGCGGCCAGCACCGGCGCCAGCCGCGCGGACCCCAGCAACTCGACGACGGCGGCATCGACCGCAGCCGCGGCGGTCGCGGCGGCCGGCACGTCGACGTCGGCGACGTCCACGAAGCCCCACGGGTGTGCCGGCCGCGGCCGGGCCAGGTCGGCGACGTCCGGGAGCCCGGCCAGTGCGCGCCGCACTGCCGCCACGTCGTCCGCCGTCAACCCACCGACCGCAGCCGGCGAAACCGGCAGCGGCGGCACGGAGTCGCCCACGCTCAGCGCGCCGGTGTGCGCGCTGTACAGCGACAGGCCGGCGGCGTTCGGCTCGTGCAGCCGGGTGGCGTACCGGGCCAGCGCACGCCGGGCCGAGCGGAGGTCCTCCCCGTCGGCGGCCAGCCCCTGCTCGTCGACCTGCACCGCGTGCTCCAACGCCGCACGGATCTGGGCCCGCACCACGGCCGGCCGGCTGCCCTTGTCGTGCAGGTCGAGCGCGAACGGACCCATCCCGACGGCGTCCAGCCGCCGGGCGACGACGTCCAGCGCGGCGCGCTTCTCCGCGACGAACAGCACCCGCTTGCCGTCGGCGACCGCCCGGGCCAGCAGGTTGGTGATGGTCTGCGACTTGCCCGTCCCGGGCGGGCCCTCCAACACGAACGTCCGGCCGGCGGCGGCCTCGGCGACCGCGGTCAGTTGCGAGGCGTCCGCCGGCACCGGCACGCCGGCCGCGAGCTCGTCGAGGTCGACCGATCCGTCGGCGGCGACCGGGTCGTCGAACGGGTCGGTGGGGGAGTGCACCAGGTGGGCGACCAGCGGGTTCTCGCTCAGCGTCGCCCAGTGCTCGTCCAGGTCCTTCCACAGCCGGAACTTCGCGAACGCCAGGATCGCCAGGTCGGCCGTCGGCTCCACCCGGTACGGCAGGCCCTGCTCGACCAGCGCGATCCGCATCGCCTGGAGCGCGGCGTCCAGGTCGATCCCGGCGCCGTCCTCGGTCGGTTCGGCCAGCCCCGGCACGCTCAGCCCGTGCAGCTGGCGCAGCTTCTCCAACAGGCAGTAGTTGGGGGTGCTGGTGCCGGACTCGTCCACGGTCAGCCGGTACGCGCCGGACCGCGCGTGCGCCTTCAGCACGACGGGCACCAAGATCAGCGGTGAGCGCAGCGGGCGGCCGTCCAGCTCCCAGGCGAGGCTGCCCAGGGCCAGGTACAGGTTGTTGGCGCCGGTCTCCTCCAGCACCGTCTTCGCCTTGTAGGCCAGCGCCCGCATCCGGGTCAGGTACGAGCTCTCCGGGACGTCGACGTACAGGCCGCGGCGGTCCAGCAGCAGCTCGGTCAGCTGTTCCTGCGGCAGCTCCCGGGCCGACCGCAGCCCGCGCTCGCGCTGGACGGCGGCCAGCTGGTCGCTGGGCAGCAGCGTCAGCGCCGTCCCGCCGTTGACCAGGTCCTCCAGCGCGCCGAGCTGCGCGTCGGGCACGGTCAGCGCGATCCCAGCGCGCGGCGTGTAGTTGATCAGCCGGTTGCGCAGGCTCAGGTCCAGCAGCGCGTTCTTCCACTGCGCGATCCGCGGCGGGGCCGCCTCGCGAGCATCCAGCGGAGCCGCCGTCCCGGTGTCGGCCGGGCGGCCCGGGGTGCTGTGCACGGCCGGCCGGTACTCGACCACCTGCACGGTGCCGTCGGCGTCGCGGGTGCGGGCCGGCAGCGGGAGGACGCCGTCGCGCCGGGCGCGGTAGACGTCGACCACCCCGATGACCCGGTCGAGGTCGCCGGTGAGCCAGGCGGCATAAGGCGGGCGGTGCAGCTCGTCGAAACCGGCCGGCTCGGCGCGGGTGGTGAGCATCGTGGTCTCCACCAGCCGGATCAGCCCCAGGTCGACCAGGTTCACCAGGCTGGCGACGTCGGTGGTCGCGGAGCTCTGCGCCGACAGCTCCTCGCGCCAGTAGCCGAGGAAGGCGTGCCCCTCGACCAGCCACAGCAGTGGCCGGATGCCGGCCTGCTCCAGCGCGGCAGCCAGGACGACGACCAGGTCCAGGCAGGTGCCGACCCGCTCGTCGAGCACCTCGCCGGGCGTGCGCACCTTCTGCCCGACGTCGGCCCAGCTGGCCGGCGGCTCGCTGTACCGGACGTCGCGGGCCTGGACGGCGGTGCAGATCGCGGCCGCGACCGCGTCCACCCGCTCGGCGCCGGACTGGTAGCCCTGGATCGACGGGCTGCCGGTCTGCGTGCGCAGCACCTCGGCGGCCTCGGCGACCAGCGCCGTGATCGACGGGTGGTTGGGCTGGACGTGGGCGGCGAGCATCTCCATCGCCAGCTCCAGCGGAGTGGCCAGCCACTGCGCCGCGGCCAGGAGTTGCACCGGAACGCGGGCGCGCCCCAGCGCTTCGCCGTCCTTCTCCACCAGGATCGACAGCCAGCCGGGACGGCGCTCCTCCACCTGCAGCATCGCCGCCGGGTTCAGCCGTAGCCCCACGTCGGTGAGCACCGTTGTGTGCCCGGGGTCGACGTCGGCGAAGAGCTCGACGGCCTCGCCGATCGGGCCTTCGGCGTCCCTGATGCCCACGTGCACGCTGGCGTGCCGCACCGGCTCGTCGTGCCCGGTCAGCACCAGCTGGGAGACGACGGCGATGCCGTTGTGCGCCAGTGCGTAGCTGAGGACGGGGACCGCGGTGACCTCGACGGTGACCTGCGCGCGCGTCGTCACTGCGTCGGTCGTCGTCAGCTGGAGGTCCGCGGGGTCACCCATGCTCCCTGTCTACCGGCTGCGTGCGACGCGACGAGGCCCGTCGGGTACAGGTGGGGCAGGTGGTGCGCCGGCGGACGGAATGGCCCCGGATCCCTGCGCGTGACTGAGCGACCGCGTACGAGTGAGTCGCGCACACGCCCTACGGTCGACGGGTGAGTGACCAGGGTGCGCACCACCTCCAGCACGACCGTTCGTCGGCGGACCATCCCCGCCCGTCTGTCGCGGTGGACACCGCCGTCCTGACGGTGGACGTACGGAACGGTGCTCTCGGCGTCGTCCAGCACCAGCGCCCCGACTGCGGGGAGTGGGCGCTCCCCGGGACCTTCCTGCACGAGGGCGAGACGCTGGCCGACGCCGTCCTCCGCTCGCTGGCGGAGGAGGTGGGCCTGCGCGGGACGCGCCCGCAGCAGCTGCACGTCTTCGAGGAAGCCGATCGTGACGACCGGGGCTGGGTCCTCTGCGTCGCGCACGTCGTCCTGCTGCTGGCCGAGGACGTCGACCCGGTGGTGGCGAGCCGGGACGACGTCCGGGTCGTGCCCGTGGACGACGCCGTCGGCCAGCCGTTCGACCACGACGTGATCGTGCGCCTGGCCGTCGACCGGGTGCGGCAGGACTACGCGCTGCAGCCCGACCCCGCCGGCCTCCTCGGCGAGGCGTTCCCGCTGAAGGCCCTGCAGGCGCTGCACGACGCGGTGGCACCCCGGCTGGGCCCGGGGGAGAGCCGGCCGTCCATCGACACGTTCCGGCGGTACATGGTCGGCAAGGGGCTCATCCATCCCACCGGGGAGTTCGCCCGCAAGGAGCGGCCGAGCGCCATGGGGAAACCGGCCGAGCTCTACCGCCGCGCCGGGGACAGCCGGGACCTGACCGACGGCCTCGGTGTCCGCCCGGTGCGCCAGGAACGTAAGCGGGTCGACCGGTCGGCGGACGACGCGCGTCCAGCCCGGACGTTCGGCGAGCTGGGCGCGCACAACGTGGCACCGGCGATCCAGCGGCTCGTGGACGAGGTCGGCGGCCAGGTGCCGCTGACGCTCACGGTGATGCCGCACTACGTGGCCGTGCGGCCGGTGGGGGAGGAGCGGGTCGCTGCCTACGCCAGGCCACAGACGCTGTCGGTCGGTCTGGACCCGGACGACGCAGTGACGGTCGCCGAGGATCACCCGGACTTCCGGCTCGAACGCACCTCCGCGGCAACCCACCACGTGCACGTGCCCGCGTCCGCGCTGGACGAGCCGCCGCGCCGGCAGGCCGCCCGCGTGGTGCTGGAGCAGGCGCTGGCCCGCATCACCGGCGCGCACTGAGCCTCGGGAACCCGCCGGGCGTGGATCTCGTCGTCATGGGGCACAGGTCCGAGGATTCGCGGCCAGTACCGGCCGCTTCACCAGAGGGAGACCACCATGGCCGGCATGATCCGCAAGCTGCTGATCTCGGGCGTCGCGTCGAAGGTCATCGCAGAGGCCCGCAAGCCGCAGAACCAGGCGAAGATCAAGAAGGCCTTCGCGGACTTCCAGGCCAAGCGCAACGACGGCAAGCGCCCGGGCGGCAGCCACTACTGAGTCCGCTCCCGGCCGTACCGGCACGAGCGGCTCGAGTGCAGGGCCGGCGCCGCCGACCACCGCGGCGTCCGGCCTGGACTGTGGTGACTAGGGCCCGTCGACGGGCGTGGCCAGCGGCGCCCGGGTGCGGGTCATCAGCTCGATGAGCTCCCGCACCGCTGCCCGTGTGCCGGCGATGTCGTCGGCGACCGGGCTGAGACCGGCACGTTCGGACCCGACCGAGGTGGCGAGGGTCAGGTCGTCGACGACCAGCGCAAAACGCTCGAACCGCTCGAGCTCGGCCAGCTGAGCCAGCTCCCGGGACAGCTGCGCCGCCTGCTCGCGGTGCCGGATCAGCGCGTCGGCGCGCTCGCCCAGCCGCTCGGCGGCCGCGTCCAGCGCCGTCCACTCCCGGTCTGGCCAGGCGCAGCAGTTCGGTGAAGTGCTGCCGGGGATGGGCCTGGCCGAAGAGCAGGGCTCCCGACGTGATCGCCAGTGCGCCGCTGGGGGCCCCTGCCCACCTGGCCCGGAACACCCCGTTGACGACGTCGCCCGGGGCGAGCGCTGCGGCCATCGCCTCGACGTCGGTCTTGAGCGGCCGCTTCGTCCACGGACGGCGCAAGGCTGCCCGCCACAACAGCTCCGCTGCCTGCTCCTCCGAACCTCCTCCTGACAGCGGGTGGGTTCCGCTCACTTCTGCGACGAAGACGACCACGGGCCACCGACGGAGACCGGGGCCGCAGCACCGCCTCTCACCGGTTCGGGGGACGCCGCTCGCGGCCGCTGCCCCTTCCGGGGGTGGCTCGGCCCTCGCCACCATCCAGTGCTCCGCCGACTCCTTAGCGTGACCAGCGGTGACGCCTGTTGCCTGGCCGTCGGAGGAAGCATGCAGAGCCTGTTCGCTGTCGTAGGGGCCCACAAGATCGCTGCGACGGTGGCCGCCGCGTCCCTGGTGGTCGGGGTGGGAGCCGTCCACGAGGCAATGAGCGGACCCGTCACCGCGACGGTGACCAAGGTGGTGGACGGCGACACCATCGACGTCCGGTACGACGGCGAGACCCGTCGGGTGCGGCTGCTCAACGTGGACACCCCGGAGTCGGTCGACCCGGCCAAGCCGGTCGAGTGCCTCGCCCCAGAGGCGACCCAGTACCTCAAGAGCCGCCTCCCCGTCGGGACCGAGGTGCGGCTCGAGCACGACGAGGAGAGGTACGACCGGTACGACCGTGAACTGGCCGCGGTCTTCCTCGGCGACGACCTGGTGAACGCCGACATCGCCCGGCAGGGCCTGGGCGTCGCCCTGGTGGTGGGGTCGAACGCGCAGTTCTACGCCCCCGTGCGTCAGGCACAGGACGAGGCGCGGCAGGCCGGTCGGGGGCTCTACGCCTCGGTCGTGACGTGCACCGTCCCCGCACAGGTGGCCGCCCTGGAGCAGACGGCGGCCGACACGGTCGCCGAGCAGCCCGTCGCCCCGGTCGAGTTGACCGAGTTCGATTCCCACTTCGGTGAGCTGGCCGCTGCACTGACCACGGCGCAGGCGCTGGCCACCCTCCTGGACGGAGACCCGCGGGCTTTCCCACTGCTGCCGTTCGCCGGCCAGGGGCTGAGCGGTGTGCAGAGCCGGGTGGAGCGCGTCCGCACCGACCTGGCTGCCGCCGTCGCTGACAACGACTCAGCCCGGGCGGCCGAGCAGCAGCGGCAGGAGGACGAGGCCCGGCGAGCCGCAGAGGAGGCGGCGCGCCAGGCCGCGGAGGAAGCGGCGCGCCAGGCCGCCGAGGAGGAGGCCGCGCGGAAGGCGGCCGAGGACGCTGCTGCGGCAGCAGCCCGGACCCGTTCGCAGTCGTCCGGCTCGTCGTCCCAGACCTCGTCGACTGCCCCGAGGACGGCAGCTCCATCGCAGACGTCCGGTAGCTCCGGCCCGAGTGGCTACACCGGCTGCCGGAGCTACGCGCCCGGCGGCAAGAGCTGGACGCCGATGCCGTGCCCGGGCTCCTGACGCCTGCCCCACGTCGCGGCGCGCAGGTCGCAGGGACCGAGGTGGGTCACCGGCCGCGGCGCTCGGCGGCCTCTGCGTAGCGGGCAGTCGGTGTCGAGCACCCGGTCGAGCAGTTCCCACTGCCGGGCGCACCGCGAGCGGCGCCTGGGGCGAGTGGGCCACATGGGACGGATTCGTTCCGCCTACTCCGGTTCTCGTCGGTCCGCCGTGCCATGGTCCGCCTCGTTGCACCAAGAGCGGGGGACACATGAGCGGGATCATCGTGGTCGATCAGCCGACCGACGAGCGGGTGGCCATCTGGCAGGTGAGCGTCGGTGACGGCCTCGAGTCGACGATGGCGGGCGCCTGGGTCCTCCCGGCGGACGACGAGCGAATCGACGGGCTGGTGCGCGGACGCCTCCTGGTGACCACGGAGCCGGCCTTCCGGCGGTTCGGCTCCGGAGCCGATCCTGCGGCTCTCGCGACGGCGACCCGCCAGGAGATCGCCGACCTGGACCGGGCCTTCGCCGGGCACCTGGCGTCGCTCCCGTCGGCCCGGCGGAGCCTTGTCCGTCCGCGGTGGCCCTCCGTCTCTGACGCGGCGACTCCCGAGATCGCCGGCGATCCGCTGGCCTCGCGGGCGCTCACCCTGGCCCGCTGGGTCTCCGACCTGCTGACCGCGTGGGACGAGGTGGAGAGCCAGCGGCTCACCCGGCCGTTCCTGCTGTCCACCGGCGGTGCGACCGCCCGCGAGCACCCGCCCGGCTGGCCGGCCGCGCCGGGGACGACGCAGGAGGAGGCAGCGTGAGCGTCGCCGTCCTGGACCTGGAGACCACCGGCCTGCGCCCCGGCGTCGACCGGGTGGTCGAGGTGGGCGTCGTCCTGCTCGACGACCGCGGTGAGGTGGAGGGCGAGTTCTGCACCCTGGTCAACCCCGGCCGCGATGTCGGACCCACCTCGGTGCACGGCATCTCCGCCCGCGACGTCGCCGACGCACCTGCCTTCACCGACATCGCCGGCTACCTCAGCCACCTGCTGGCCGGTCGGCTCGTCGTCGCGCACAACGCCCTGTTCGACCTGCGGTTCCTGGGCCGCGAGTTCGGTCGCGCCGGCCTGCCGATCCAGTTGTCACCGTCGCTGTGCACCATGCGCCTGGCCCCGCTGTTCTTCGGCGCGGGCACCCGGTCGCTGCAGGCGCTGTGCGACTACATGTCCATACCGCTGGAGGCGCACGCCGCGCTGAACGACGCCCGCGCGACCGCCGAACTGCTCATCCGGATGCTCGCCTCCGACCTCGGCGCCGAACCGCTGGTCGGTGCCGGCCTGGCCGTCCGCTTCGCGGCCGACGGTGGTTACGAGGGTTTCGAACCGCTCGACGCCGTCTGGGCCGACCTCGTCGCCCGGGCGGTCGAGCCTGGTCCCTGCGCGCCGTGCGACCCCTGCCCCTCGGTGCCCCGGGACGCGGCGACCGGGCTGTCCCGCCGGCGGGACGGCTACCTCGGCGGGCTCGTCGCGGCCCTGCCCGCGCTGGACGGCGCACCGCCGAGCATGGCGCCCTACCTGACTGTGCTGGACGAAGCGCTCGAGGACCGGCTGGTCAGCATCACCGAGGCAGACCAGCTGTTCTCCCTCGCCGCCGAGCTCGGCTGCGGGCCGGACCACGTGCGGGCCGCGCACCGCCTCTACCTGGAGGCGCTGGCCACCACGGCGCTGGCCGACGACGTCGTCACCGACGCCGAGCTGACCGACCTGCGGCGCGTCGCCGAGCTGCTAGGGATGGAGAGCCGGGACGTCGACGTCGCGCTGACCATGGTGCGGTCCGGCGCGAAGGTCTCCCTGCCTCGCCGGCCCGGGTTGTTCTCCCCAGGCGACAAGATCGTGTTCACCGGCGAGATGTCCCGCAGCCGCGACGACCTCGAGCAGGCCGCCCGGGACGCCGGCCTGCAGCCGATGTCCTCGGTGTCGGGCAAGACCAGCCTGCTGGTGTGCGCCGACCCGGACTCCCAGTCGGGCAAGGCACGGAAGGCACGCAGCCTGGGGGTGCGGGTGATCGGGGAGGCGGTCTTCTGGGAGTCGCTGTCGCTGGCGGGCGCCCGGTGAGCAGCAGGCCTGCGTGACCGCGCGCGTGTACCCGGTGGAGCCGGCCTTCGAGTCACCCGCCGAGCAGTCGTTCGTCCGGGCGCTGCGCGACCAGCTGCCCGACGACGCCGTCCTGTTCTGCAACCTGCGCTTCACCGACCGGTCCGGGGACCGGGAGGCCGACGTCGTCGTCGCCTGGCCGGGTGTCGGCGTCGCAGTGATCGAGGTGAAGGGCGGCAGTGTCTCGCTGCGCGAGGGCCAGTGGTGGCAGACCGGCGGGAAGAGCAAGGCGATCCACCCGGTCGAGCAGGCGTTGAAGTGCAAGTACGCGTTGCGCGACTTCCTGTACCGGCACCCGCGGTGGTCCCGGGGCAACCCACGGTCCAACCACTTCGTCGCGCTGCCGACGACCGTGCTGCCCGCCGACTTCGCGGCTCCGGACGCGCCGCGCTGGCTGGTCATCGACAGCACGGAGACCGCCTCCGCGGCCGGCCGGATCGCTTCCGCCCTGCGCCAGGCCGAGGACGAGCACGACCCGCCCACGCGGGACGACGTCGACCTGCTGGTCGACTGCCTGGCCGGGACGGCGATCCCGCAGGCCGACCTCGTCGCCGGTCTGGCCGAGCGGGAGGCCGCCTGCGACCTGCTCACCCACGCGCAGGCGAAGGTGCTCGACTACCTGAGCGGCAACCCCCGGGTGGAGATCCGCGGTGGCGCCGGCTCCGGCAAGACCTGGCTGGCGATCGAGAAGGCCCGGCGGCTCACCGCGGACGGCCAGCGGGTCGCGCTCATGTGCTACTCCCGCGGCCTCGCCGAGTACCTGCGGCGGCAGGTGCTGACCCTGCCGGCGCGGCAGCGACCGGCGTACGTGGGCACCTTCCACAACCTCGGCATCGGCTGGGGCGTGGCTCCCGGCTCCGACGACGACAGTTCCTACTGGGAGCAGCAGCTGCCCGAGACGATGGTCTCGCTGGCGGAGGGCCTGCCGGCGGGAGAGCGGTTCGACGCCATCGTGATCGACGAGGCGCAGGACTTCGCCGAGTCGTGGTGGCCCGCCGTCCTCGCGGCGCTGCGGCGACCGCACGACGGCTGCCTCTACGTGTTCTCCGACGAGGGGCAGCGGGTGTTCGCCCGGCAGAGCCGGCCGACGGTGCCACTGGTCCCCATCGAGCTGCCGGAGAACCTGCGCAACACCAAGCAGATCGCCGGCACCTTCAGCAGCCTCGCACCGGCGCAGATGCGGATCCGCGGCGGCAGCGGTGTCCCGGTGCGGTTCGTCCCGTGCGCGGCGGAGGACGCGGTCAGCGTCGCCGACGACGCGGCCGACGCGCTGCTCGACGAGGGCTGGCCGCCGGAGTCGCTGGCGCTGCTGACCACGTACAGCCGGCACCCGGTCCAAGTCGAGCGGCAGGCCGCCGGGCAGGACGCGTACTGGGCGACCTACTGGGACGACGCCGACCTGTTCTACGGGCACGTGCTCGGGTTCAAGGGGCTGGAGCGGCCGGCCGTCGTCCTCGCGGTGAACGGCTTCCGGAGCGAGGAGCGGGCGCGGGAGATGCTGTACGTCGGACTCTCCCGGGCGCGGGACCTGCTCGTCGTCTGCGGCGACCTCGAGCTGATCCGGCGGGTGGGTGGGGAGTCGGTCGCGCGGCGGCTGACGAGCGGCCAGCGGACGTAGGACCCGACGCTGCTGCGCCCGGCACTGTGCCG
>Ga0210040_10009227_pt1 | contig 11515 bp, 6 predicted proteins | sample CryGeyCG12114_NA_FD_185462 | JGI IMG/M metagenome (GOLD analysis project Ga0210040, IMG submission 185462) | Groundwater microbial communities from aquifer - Crystal Geyser CG19_WC_8/21/14_NA (SPAdes) (version 2) | ecosystem: Environmental > Aquatic > Deep subsurface > Groundwater | place: USA... | reverse complement strand
TTTATCTATGTTTTGCTTTGTTGACGAGCAAAAACATTTTTATCGTCAATTTATTTCATTTTTACCATATTTCTAGAAGTTTTGCAAAAATTTTACTTTACGTCAGTCCCGGGATGTCACAAAAAAGCCCGGGCTTACCAGTCCCGGAAAAATTCCGTTTTCCCCGGGCTATCATCCATAGTTTCAACGATTACTCTCGAACGCATCAACTGATTGACTTCAAATTTTCTACACTTTGAAATTATGCAAAATTAAGGGAGCAGGTTGCAAATGGAATGGAAACCATCGGAAAATGCCAAGTTTTTGTTTGGCGCATAAACAGTGTTCATGGTGGCTATTTCAATGGTGACATGATTAGTATTATACCCACATCTACTAAGAATACGTACTGAGACTAGTATTATTGTGGATCGGACCTGACTAACCCTAACCTATCGTATAGCCGTAATCTAGGAAACCACAGGTGGACTTCCAAAGTGGACTTCACAAAAATTGTTTATAAAGTACTTTTGCATTTCTTTCAACACCTGTATAGGGCTCAGTCAAGCTGTACCATAAGTTTTTTCAACTTTGGACATGGCAATATAAAAATTCACTTTAGTATTTATCCCGTCAATTCTCTACTAATGTAGTAAATGCAAAGCCTGGCTGTCAGTAAACACCTAATAAATCACAATTTGTTATGCAGCAAAAAACTCTAACTTCAATTTCACACTTACTGACAGAATACACACTTGACACATTTTCGCGTTCAGTGCAACAACGCCTGTTAGTTTCCAAGTTTGAAATTTTGCATGCACATAGTGAGTGAAGGAGCAGCTTATTTTACCATCAATCACTTGCTGTGTTCTCAAATGGTCGAGTTGAACTAGAAAAAAACATTCTTGTGCATTTAAAATCTACACTGTCATTTTTCACTTTAGCGTTTTAGACAAGGGGCAGGCTATCTAAATACATGCATAAAAAATTATAAAGTTTACATAATAGCAAAAACAAAAACAGCAGGTATTTCATACCTTGTTTGCATTCAAAATCAACCATGAAAACTTTTTCATAAGATTTATATATTTACTATTATATTAACGAACTAACTGTGCAGGTTGCTTTCAGCTGGTATAATTTCCCATCTGTGCTTTCACCGCGAAATGATAAACAACATGTTTCATACGGGAATATGTATTTTGCCTGGATTCCGGATTCACAGAATTCTATTTTCCATAGAACGGTTTATGATGAATTAAAATTAATTGGAACAAAGCTTTGTTCGCATATGAATTTCAAGAAATTCTAGCAAGTACAGAAAGTATGCAAAATATTTATTTCCGTGCAAATGCTATTAAACATTCTAAGAATCTAACTAAACAAGTTGTCTCAAGTTGTTGTTTACTACAAACTAAAATCAAAATTGAGCTTACTTTAGTTATAGTTAGTTACTTGGCTCACACAGTACATTTGGTAGACACTATGTGTATACTGAATGCCCATTATTTTCATGCTATTTCAACAATAATTGCTAACATGCTAACAATGTCCTATCTGCATACAATATTATTGCACAATATATCCTGTCTACCCGAAATGGTCGAAAACATCCAATCAAATTCTATATACAAGCCAATAGTGTATCTAATCTTCATAAATTTTAGTTTAGCAAGTTAAGAAATCGTAAAAAATAGTTATAAAATCTAACAACTGGTAAAAATGCCCTGCTAAACTTTGTGCACATAATCGTGAAAGAAAACTCTCAAAACAAATTGAAACAACATTTGCCACTTTTTTTCATCATAGTAGCATTAGCAGTAGTCCCATTCTCTTTTCCATTATGATGATTACTACTATTACTGTTACTACTATTATTGCTACTGGAAAACTGTCCACTCAGTTTGCTCACAATGGACAGTGACCGTTTCTTGTTGGAATCCGATGAAGACGATGATGAAGCTTTGGCCCGAATGCGGTCTTCCCGAATGATTCGAATAAGGTCGAAAAAAGCTTTGTCTACATTTTCTCGTGTTTTTGCTGATGTTTCTACAAATGGCACGCCCCAGGCTTTTGCGCGGGAGTCACACGACGTGGGTGAAACTTGTCGGCGCTCATGCAAATCTGATTTGTTGCCCACCAGGATGAATGGGATTTTTTCACATGCTTTCACTCGAGTTATTTGGTCTCTGTGTGCAAAAAGGATTGAAATTAGTTACAGTAAGATTTTTCGGGTATCTGTTCCTAGCCTATGGGGATATTACGTTCGACAGGTATAACATAGAGTAGTTATAAATTGCTGTGTATTGCATTGCATTCACTGATTTACTAATTTCGTAGTTATGGACATTGTTTTAATGCAGGAAAGCTTGAAAATGAATTAATTTACACAGAAAAGTGAACTTTCGAGATTTGGTAACGCTAGATTAAGCCTACGGCCTATTTTTGGAATAGTAACTAATTAGTTAACTAAATGGGATGACACTGACGTTTGTGAACGCCAATAGTCGCTAAACAGATATATATAAAACTTTCACCGGCTATAGTAATCGTGCTAAAGTAGAATGGGACAATATTTTGAATCAGAAATATAACACATGCTTTTGACGTATGAAGTGGTGTTTTTGTATACATATCCGTGTGACGGATGGTTGCAAACTTTACCACTTTGGTGAGTAAAAGCACGCCCTATCTTTTGGTGACAATTTCAACATAGGATTGACTAACAAAAAGTATTTTCAGAATTAAATAGTTAGATTTGAGCGCTGTTGTTAAACGCCGCAGTGAACATATTTTCCTGCTAAATGAAATGTACTGACTACTGAAATGCAACAGTTTATGATTTTTTTAAATTTCTGTTTTTGATGTAATTGCTTTATTAAACGCCACAGTAAACATATTTTCCCTCTAAATGTAAATTTTAAATGAAAGAACTTATGACTTTTTTTAATTTCTGTTTTTTAAGTAATTGATGAATTGCGTAATTTTTTCCATCAAAACGGCAGATTTTACATCGCTATCCTTGTCAAAAGTCAAAACGCTCATTTGCCGCCATCAGCTTTGTAAACAGTGCGCTGTACACCTCTAACTAAGCTAGTTATTCTGAGCAAATGAGCGTAGAAAACTATAATTGCCAAATCTATTGCATGCTCTCGTGAATGCGTCATTAAAAACAAATTACTTGCTTGTTGACTACCAAAATTTTACAGAATAATTACATTTAATAAACACGTCTTTCCCCCGCATTCGTACAAAATGCCAACCAAGAATACAGTTGATTCGTTTTCTGGGAAAATCAACATGAAATCCTTTTCACCAGTTGCGCTTAAAGGGACTTAAAAGTGAAAACTAGTTTTCACCAGTGGACAAAGAATACTTAGATTTACACTTAAACAGGACTTTAGTTGAACAAACTAACTATTTGTTCCTCCAAGTAAGGCTCCAGGGTTTCTATAGGATGAAAACAAATATGGCAAAGTGTTTTCTGTTTAGAAAGTCCCGTTTGTTAGTTTGTTTGTTAGTTACTAGCTTTTGTATTCAACACGCACACTATTATTTTGCTCATTTTAAACTAAGGGTTTGATCACATTGCACGAGCTTTGCGTACTAACTATACCTAAAGCCAAAGGCAAATGTAAACTTTGCGCAGAACCTCCAACTGTAAGGAACAATGTGATGCTTTATATAGTTTGACAAATATGTTTTGTCATATTGATCCAATAGTGACAATAATAGAGTTAGTAACTAAAGTTTGAAAATCCGTTTATTATTATTATTCATATACGCAAGATATTGGTGTCATAACCGACTGACTTTTCAAAACGGTAATGTATGTAAATAAATAGCAATCCCTGACTTGAATGCATATTAAAATGAGTAAGATAAGAAAATCATAGGAAAAATTTTCAGAAAACAAGGATTAAAAAAATACTACGGAAAAGTATCAGAGTTATAGTTATTTCTAGTAAGTTGAAGCACGTAAAGCCTATCACGTCATAGTGAGTGATGACAGGTGCATACTAACTAACTTTTTGTGTTAAAAGTAAGTAAATTAAATATTTGAAACTAACTACTTTGCAATGTAAATGCAATGTCTTGCTGTTTAAATTTCTTAGGAAATGGAGTAAAAGTTTAAATCCTTTCATTTCATTTGAAAGTAGAGGCCAACCAGCGTTTTAAATTCTCAAAGTTTCCACACAAGTTCACTTTTATATTTGCACTGCACTGCCTCATAACCTTTCAAGGCTTTTTGAATAACTAAACATATTTGAGGGATAAATGTCATATTGTGTGAATTATGCACAATATCCTTTTTAAGGGAGACCATAAAGCAAGTACATGACACAAAAAGGGAGCTTCATATATTATGTATAGAATACAAATTGTGTCATGATATTCTCCATGCATTCAAAAGAGAGAAAATCTGAAAATCTTGTCCTTGAATGAACGACTTACTTAGAATTCTGTAGAGAAAATATCAAAGAATATAAATATTCATGCAATTTAAATGCTTAAAGTGTCCACACTACTGACTGACTGACAATGCTTTACAGAAAGCAATTAAGAAGAAAATGTGATGAAATATTTTTATTGCGTTGCAAGGACACTTTTTAGTATCTCATGTTCACTTTTCACCTTCAAAAGATGTCTGTATAAAATAAGTAATGCGATTTATGATTATTATGTTTGCATAAGTATGCATAGTATGACTGTAAGCCAAAAAATGTGACGAATCCCATTTATATTGTAATTAGTGGATTGATTGGATGTCATAATTTGTAGTTTATTCCAAGCTTTCGGATAACAACTGTATCCTTTATCAAGGTACCAAGTTCCTTAGATCTTCAGGGACCAAAATGTCAAAATAACATGTATGAGGATCGAAATTCTCGTATATCATATTAGTATGCGAAATGGAAATAGGGAAATTGAGTTAAACTCAAATTTACTAAAAAGTTTATGTGTATAGGTGTGATAAGATTACCAATTAACTAACAAACTTAACTATGATGAGCAAAATCCAGTTTCCAATGATTTAGATTCTTTGGAAAAAGGATTTTTCCGATTTCAAAGGATTTTTTTTAGGAAAAAATGGATGTTTTTTTACCTAAGTTCCTGGCAATTCTCTAAACTTGATTCCTCAGTCAAACTGAACACACAGAGGAATCCTTCTCCTGACCGAAAATAGTTGTCCCGAATGGCTGCGTAATCTTCTTGACCTGATGTATTCATTGGCAAAGTTAGTGCAATGTTAAATCATTGTGTACATAATATGCGATCAATTTTTGTATAGGTATGTATTTGTATTTTTGTATTTGTATTTGTATATTGTATTTCATTCATACCAGCAGTATCTAAAATGTCCACTTGGATTTCTTCTCCGTCCAGGATTACCTGTAAAAATTAAAACATATAGTGTCAAATGTGGGAAAATTCATAATTTTTCATAATTTTTGAAATACATAAGTTTTATGAATGGGCTACATTGGTTTGCATAAGTTTGCTGTTTCGTGAAAAAAGTTTTTTCACAGCAAATATAAATGCCACAAATCCTATATAGTCTGTGGGATCAAATGAATGGTATGCTTCCCATTTTCAGCATAGATAGTTAGTTAGTTTTTTAACAGCTCTATAAGTTAATGGTATCGTGACATTTCAAGGAAAAGAATGCAACAAAGTTTTTGAGAACCTAGTCCAAAACTTTGATCATTGTAGTTAATTAGTGGCCATTAAACGGCGCTACAAATGGGAAGGAAGAACAGCGAATACAAAAAGGGTTTTTGTTTTTTAAAGAGAAAAAACTGTAAAACGCACTTATATTTATTCCACTACTTTTCCCCTTTGGTGTCCCTTATTTTAGGGGAATGTGCTGGAGCATAAAACTTTCTCTGAATAGCTCCTACATGGCATAAAACATGAATTTTGTTTTGTATTCTGAGTCAGGCAACAATAAGTTTAAAAATAAATGCTCGGGCATATATCATTTATAGTAAAATAAAAATGTTATTGTATAACCAAAATCGTTTCATGCAATTAATTTTATGATTTAATGCAATCTTCATTCTGGTGGATGATATAAAAATAGCTGCAGTTTGTATGAAAAACTTTTCTCCATATGTATTTCTCCTCACGTTTTCAGGCACTGTTCTAAATTTCATGAAAACTTAGTCACACACTGTAACTGACAATGGAAATAAATTCCACATTTTCCCTAGTCTGCACATCAATTCACAATCTAACCCATTTCAATATCCCAAACTTGCTATAGCTCACATCTTTAATAACTAAACTACAAAAAAAACTCCATTTTGTTTGTTCCGTTTTCAAAAGTCGACCCTCTGATCCATCTCTTTAATATAAAACATGCATCAAATATGCAGGAGCGAAATTGATCTCGCACACGTTTTTTTACATGTGCACACAAACTGTCTCTTTTCAAATGTACATTTTTTCCAACACGTGGAGCAAAAAAGTCCAAACTAATACAGCCCTCGCTTTGGTGTACATACGTTTGACTCACAGGCTCCGGAATAAAAAAAATCAGTCCGTAGTTTGTGTGCAGTTTGCAATAAGTTATATTGTCAAATTTTCCCTATTTTTGACAGTTGTTGTTTGTGATATTTTTTGTTCTGGAAGAGATATGGCTCCTCTACCTTTCAAAAAGTGAATAAACTAAATAAAGTTAAAGCAGTGGAAAAAACGTATTTGTTCACATTCGCCCATCCATGAGATGAACAACGGGTCCACAAATTATTATCTACGTAAAGAGATAACGAGTGAGTAAAGAATGCACATTCTTACCTTTTTTCTGTACGAATCCGCTTTAGTGGGCTCATAGTCTTGTACAAACTCATCATACATGAACTGGAGCGTGAGAGCACTTTTGCCCACTCCTCCACATCCAACCATGATGATTTTGTATAATTGTGGTGGCACTTGCTCCTTCCCTTTTTCTTGGTCTGGTTTCCCTCTGTGTGAGAATAGAATTATCAAAAACGGAAAATAGAGAACAACATTTCCAGAGAAATATGCGGAATCAGTAATGTAGAAATACGTTATGATATAAATGGACAGTCAAATTGCCAACTTCAGCTATGGCTGACTGTCAAAGCCTGTAATAAGATTAAGTATGCATAGCCATAGCTGAATTTAGTATATTGGTAGCGAAAAATGTAATTCGAGTCTGTCTGGCAGTCTGCAATTGTCATTTGCTTATGAATTGAGAATTTCAAGCTTAAACTGCATGTTAGCATCCGATAGATCTAGTAATAGGTAATTTGGGTTAGAAAATAGCATTTTCATGGCAAAAGTTGTATGCTTTAGTCTAGTCACTATCTTTTTCAAATGACAATGAAATATTTACAGTCTAAAGTTATTTGGCGTTAATTGCTCACTCCACTCCTGATTTCAGCGTATACACCTTGTGGTGAACAAAGTGTATTTTTTCTAAAAATCGCAACAAAATACAACTTACTATTGAGGAGGTCTTTTTTAATAAGAAAAAGATAGAATCTATTAAAAACTTCTGTATTGAATAGTAATTATCAACGTCATATTAGATTAGGAAGTTATCAACTTATTCAGCTATCTAATCATACACAACATGGATTCTATTTTGGGACAGATCATCAGTAACTGAATTTGTCTCATTGTGTTACTAAATGGATAGGCTCATATTTCAAAGCTACAGAGTTAAATTGCCGTTAGGTAGACAAAAAAGGAAACCAATATCCGGTTCCAGTACTTTCAACCTGGTGGTTAGTACCGTAAGCAAGGGATGTGGGAAATTCACTTTTATTGCGGCTTCGAGTTAGCTCACTTAATGTTATGAAAAAAATTTACAGCCGTATCGAGAAGCCATAAGCTTTTACTGATTCCTTTACTTACTTTTTTCATGCCAGTGAGTAAAGTTATTTTCGTATCGAAAATCATTATTACTAGTATATAAAATGCAGTCTGTAAACTCAATAGGATTACTTTTTTCCCTGGTCTATTAAGTTTACGGTATATAAACAGTTAAGCAAGTTAGTAAAACTGGTTAGCAACAGAAAATTGAATCATCCACTTTTGTATTTACTTTTATACAGTTAGTTTCTTGTTTCAAAATGCATTGCTGATATATACATGGATTTCACTTAAAACTAAAAACAAGAATTTTTTCTATACATGTCATATTTTTTGGCTACAAAATGCCATTGTTTTCATTGCAACGAGCTGCAATTAAGTAGTAAAGTTTTGATAAAACGGTGTGATAAGTGAGTTAGTTAGTAACTTAATATGAATATGAATGCCAGTGCTTTTAAATACAGCTTCCGCTGTCTTACAATATATCATTAGAGCTCCAAAGGTTTTTGACAACGCCCCATTAGAAGAACATGATGATAAAAAAAAATTTAAGACTTGTATACCATTAGGAAATGACCGGAGGGTTTTCATGCTATACACCATTTTAAAGTGGAGCGAAAAAAATTAAGCACTCAAGGTGAATGCTCTTGTAAACTTGGAAGGAAAACAATAAAAGAGTTCAAGGGAGCGTGAAAAAATGTGTACATATAGTCAGTCAATAGTACAGTACCATTAATTTTGTTTTTTCATTACTTATGTACTACTGTATGCATTACGTATAATGTAAATGCTGAAGAAAGCGAATTGAATAATCCAGTATTATACCCAACAACGGATGAATTTCAAATGGCAATACTAACTTGTATTTGCAATCCTTTCTCTGTGTTTGTTTTCCTGCTTTATGCCAAAGTAAGTAAAAAATGATGTATTTTTCTATTGACTTTGTTGTTATGAATTACTGTTTCTAATCGGCTAAATGGACTTTCTCAACCCAGTAAATACTAGAATTTCATTTTTGCGATGAAAGGCTTACAGGATAAGGCTCGCTTCGCTTTTAATCGGATTCTCTTTAACTAACTAACTAACTAACTAATCTGAAGTAAAATTATCCCGCTTAATTCCCCATATCAAACCGTCCAATTAGCTTTATCATGATAAATACACACACAAGATTTCTCACTTGGAAAACTTTTCTTCCCAAAATTGTGCCAACGTTTATCTCCTCTTAACAGCTTGTCAGTAAAATTACACTCGTTACTTACTTTACTTCTGAAAAAGTTAGCAAGTAAAAAGCAAATATTATAGTTAGTTAGTTAGTAGTTAGCTATTAAAAAAGTTGACTGCAAATATCTAATATGTGTACATATCAAATCACACGGTATGAAAAATTCTTTGCGACATGTCCTTAGTTAGTTAGTTAGAGAGAATGATGGCAAGTATTAGCATTTTATGAGATTCCTTTCTTCTCACTCTGTATGACATGATTAGAGTGAAGAATTCGAAAAGATTTCATGCGTGGCAGTATGTGCTCCCTGCTAGTCTAAAGTGTGCAGCAAGCAAAAAAGTGATGGGAGAGCCAAAACTCATCTTTCTGCATTATGTAGGTTTGTAGGTCGACCTCCCATGCAACTTACCAGCTAAAGTAAGTTAGTTAGTTAGTTACTTACTGGCTTATACGAATACTAACTTTATGCAGCATTCAATCGAAAAGATTTGCAATTTTGGTTATGATGATGATCCATTGTTTGTATGTTAGTTAGTTACAAACTTTTACATTGTTCAGTCTTTCATGTGTTAAATGATTGCATTTTATAACTATCTAAAGTTTTAAGAAGGTGGTTTAGATTCGGTTGTATCTTGTGTGCAAGAAATCATGTCCTTTTCATTTCAATATAACAGTGTATGGCAGCAACCATAGGGTTCGTTTTGTGCACCATGATGATTATGTGACATGTAAAATAATAATTATTACAGCTTGTACAGAATGCATAGTTATGTATCTATTTATATGTAGTATGTGTATATGAGGGACATTGACAAATTGTCTTTTTATCTGCACGAGTATCTTCTGGTCACACTCACTTTTATATGAGGGTTTTTATTGATAGTGTGGCATGTTTTGGGGTTTTCGGGAAATCGGTCGCATTTCATTTTGGTGTCAGAATACGTAAAAAGACGTTTGGAGGGCATATGGAGTTTTATCGACAACATTTGAATTGTCGTGCAATCACATTGAAATCTAAACTTCAAAAAAGGGAAAAATGCGAAACTAAGCAAGTACTTTGCACATCATTTTTATGCAATGCTAGACAAATACATGCAAAAATTTTCAATTTTATTTTTATTACATTTTGCTGGCTAAGATTTCGTTTTTTTTCTATGAATTGCTTAAATTCGGCATTATTTTCCATCTGCACCCATATCTTTTGGAGCCCTACTTTCAATTGGTCCATTAGGATTGCACTCTCAGTTAGTTGTAACATACTACGAGACTAGTGACAGATCTTATGAATAAATTATAATTTCTTCGTGTTCACGGTCGAAGCTGACATTTGCATAGAAAGTAATGGATGAATGAATATTGCACCTTTTAAGTATTCACAGCCCCATTGAAGCCGAAACACACGTAATGGTGTTAACAGTGTAATTAGTTGATTTGGTGCCCAAAAAAAGACTACTCTTTTGTTGCTAACTAAACTATTACCTATGCTGAATTGAACCGACTCTTTAGGTGTTCAAGACTGGGATGATGATACTCTTTCATTCATTTCAAGTTGCCAATTGATATTTCTTGCAACTAACTAACTAACTTTCTGATTGATTAAATGATAACAGATTGTGATTTTAAACGGCAATCAAGGTTTGCGTTTTCGTCTGTGCAAGCAAATAGTATTGGTAACTTACTTGCTAAGTAACTGTACCACAGCAGCCATTTGTCAGCTCCAAAGTAGGTTTCCCAATAGAAAATGTATAGTTAGTTAGTTTGTTGGGTTTTAAGTCTGTTACAAACTTGGCTTACGACCTGCTGCAACCTATTTGGTTGCATTACATAGCCCATTGCATTGAAATTAGGAAAAAATCACTATATCACGCAGACGCAATGTATTCGTGCAACTGAACTGTTTGTAACACGGAACAATGGGAGCTTGGATAATGGGAGCGCATTTCTTAACGAACTGTGAGTAAGAATACTTTTGGGTTCATTAGCTACAATGCAAATGCACCCATGGGTAGCATAGCATTCGGTATCTAATTGCACACACTACATTTTCGTCGTCCGTCTGTCTCGACGGAATGAACAGAGCATGAATGCAATTTTTTCGTCTCCATCACAAGAATTTATTTCTTTTCCTAAACACCCTATCTGAAATGCTGTCAATCAATTCTTTACAGCAAAACTAAACCCTTCCCCTGATTTCCATAGCAACTTAATTAACTTAAAACGAAACTACCCGGGTGTGCAATACCTATAGGCCTCTGACCTAACTTTTATCATTGCTATATCATAACTTACGAACTCATGGGATTGAACATTTTCTAAACTATAAAAACTGTATAGAACACAAAAAACTAACTAACCTGCCCATCTCTTTGCCGACGCCATTACTATGGTGAACTCCATTCGTATCCTCCGGACTACTTTTCCTCGTCTGTACAAATTTGCACACACTATTCCATTGTGAGTAGAGCA
>Ga0210040_10009226_pt1 | contig 11518 bp, 9 predicted proteins | sample CryGeyCG12114_NA_FD_185462 | JGI IMG/M metagenome (GOLD analysis project Ga0210040, IMG submission 185462) | Groundwater microbial communities from aquifer - Crystal Geyser CG19_WC_8/21/14_NA (SPAdes) (version 2) | ecosystem: Environmental > Aquatic > Deep subsurface > Groundwater | place: USA... | reverse complement strand
AAAAAAACTCATAAATTGCAATTTATCAACTTGGTTATATTTGATTCATGAATTTCTTCATTCTTTGGCAAATGACGGACTTGATTACATCAAAGGCAGCCTTAATAATAAAAGCCATTGAAATTGCCACCCGCAGTAAAAAGAAAGGCCATAAGATGACGAAAAGTCAAGTTGAAAGTTAAATACGATAAAGTGATTTTTTTTTATTTTCGACATGTTTCAGTAGTATTAATGGTAAGTCTCTGTTAGTTATGTAAACTTACCAGTTCTAGTATTTACAATAGTTCACTCTGCAATCTTTATTTACTTATTTATAAGATTAAAGAGTAACTTTTATCATTGTTTTCATTATTTAGTGACTAAATTTACCTAAAAGCCCTTGATCATATTTCGTATTAATACTAGTGTGTTCGTACAATAAATTGTATGCCAACACAAACAATCACATGTTTCAAATCTCCGAACTCTCAAAGTCAGTAACTAACCAACTTACTTAACTATGATAATCATTAGGCTTCGGGCATAATAGAATAAATAGAATAGATAATAGAATAAGATAAAGTACATCTCATGATGATAAAGTTGAGCTGAAAACTCACAGTTTAGGCTACTTGGGTTGCTACTTGTTTTCAAATGTTCTTCACTAGGAAAAAATGTATTTAATTTGGATTCACACGCTTCTCTTTGCATTTCAAGTTTTGGTTTTACCAACAATGAATCATGTTTAAATATTAAATAAAAAATGAAGAAAAATTGTAATCGAGATACGTTTATTCACCCACTCCATTTATTACTCGCTCAAAACTAATTTTAAATTCAGTTATAACAATTCACAACACGATAAATAGTAGTACAATTCACGTCTTTAAATTAAAATATACAGCTTAACTAAAGTTATATACCATCGGTTGATTCCACATACAAATGCCATGATAACTCATTAAGTTTCACAACTCAGCACTCGTGAACAAATATTAGCAATTGAGGTGAATAAATTTCTGCGATAAGAAAATTATTTGCATTCCGTTCGCACCACAAGAAGTCATAAAAGAACGCATTTGAAATTGGACACTACTAAACCACCATTCGTGGCGAATGCAGCACTATATTTCATACCATAACAACATCCATCTAGATTAATAATTTGAACGACTTGGTTTCGTTGCAGCATCCATTCCAGAAAATGGCTCATTCTCATCAAAATCTTCCTTTTCTTCATTAACTGTACTGTGTTGATGAGGGGAAATTATAAATTCATCTCGTTGGAAATTCATTCCCTTGCTTGCACTCCCTAGGATTTTCCACTTTCTCTTATTTTCACTTGATTCCTCCATACTGTTCGCTCACTCACTGCCTATCTCAAAGTTTTACCTACCTAGGCGATATTGTAGTTAGATATACCATAACATGTACTGTGGCGTGGCGAGTAATGTAAGCAACCATGAATATAATTGCTCCCGGCATGTTAATGAAGAGAGAGAGAGAGAGAGAAAATGAAATGTTTAATTTCCTTGAAATTTGAAATACTCCCTTTACAACTCCCTCCTCATGTAATGGGAGCTCAGAACTCATTATAGACCAAAGTAAAGCACAGAGATCAATAACACCCAAAAAATAGGTTAATAAAACTTGCACACTCCCATTATAACTGGAACATGGAAATGTATTATCAAGTTTGTTTATATACTTGATTAGCTTTTGACGAGTTCGCTGCATTTAGCCAAACGCCTGAAACAAAGTTATCATTCCAAAAAAAACTAATGGATCATTTCCCTATCCTTCATATCATATTATAACAACTGCGTAAAACAAAAACCAACTATACCTAGCTCATGATTTTTTCACCTTGATTTACACTCACAATTTCAGTTTAGTGCAGCTGGATACTATACTATTTTTTACCGACGACTGTAGTAGTAATAGACAGACACTATTAGCAGCCTCAGTCTTCAATTAATTAACAACACAATCTGTTTACCATATTACATTCACTGCATCATAGTAGACCCTACATCAGTAGTTAGTTAGTTAGCTGCACATACTATAGATTCATTCGTGGTTTCATTTCTCTTCCAGTTTTTCCGTGCGGTATGATGGTGAAATTGAATCCACACAACAGACGGCCTTTTTTGTGTGCGTCCAAATTTCCTCATACATACACACACACACACAAACACAGGGTACAAAGGAAACACATTTTTCAACACACAAGGAAGAAAGAAGGTCGTCGTACATGAGTAGATTTAGATATTTATAGTGTTTGTTGTTGACTTGTTCTTCTCGTTTTGGCAGTTTCCCTTCCCTAGATTCTTTATGATTCCCCTGTCTTTCAACTTTCCACAAGGAACACAGGAATCAGCAGGAGAGCTATGGTCTCCAGAAAAACACTGAGGAGGAAGTCATACACTCTTCGGGGTCTTTGTGAGCCAACGCTCCCATTTCCTGCAAAAATAAATTGAGTTCGATAGGATTCCAAGAATTTCAAGAATACAAAGCATCTTGTCTAACTACAAGACCATTCTTGTTGTCATCGTCTGTTGTTACGTTTTTGAAACTATTGGCCAGCTATTCTTATTCAATCCCTTACTTAGCTCTAGTTTGTTAATCAAACAATGATCCGTACACACAAACGGACATGACATAGGATAAAAAGTGTGGACAAGATAGGAGCTCTTAATGTGCTGTGTTTGTTTTGTTCGTATCCAACTAAAAGTAACTAACTATAAGGATTTATTTGACTATAAAACCATGACTTAAACAACTATATAGTCAAGTCAAGTTGACCGTAATGCAGAAAAATAAATATAAATAAGTAGTGACATACATAATTTTTTCTTGGCTCGAGCACACTCAAAACTATACTGACTAACTGGACCAGCTAAATGGGGAAAAGGAGAGAGAAAGTAATGCCATGTAACCTGATAACAGAGGATCATGGCCCGCTACAGAGAGTTGAGCTTTTATTTTCTCTTGAGATAAAAGTTTCTTCCGTATCCAGTAACCGTTGCCAATTGTAGCTGTACATTTCAACTCGAGCATACCATCTTGAAAGTGTCTTGGCTCCACGTACAGTTTCAAGCCTAGGGTAGCCGACTCGAGCCCATCATGCTCCTTTATAGGCGGGTAACGAATCAACTGAGACTCATCCACCTGTTATTGTTATTACAAATAGCATTTGTATTGTTTCAGAATTTCCAGCAAACTTTGAATATCTTGCAGTACTCCGAGTTTTAAAAAGGGAATGAATGGTTTATAGTACAGTTCATCATGCAATTAAACTAGAGTGTTGTTTAGGATTGTATTATTTCCATGCCGTATATGTAATGTTTTGTAAAGCAGAACAAATGTCAGCAAGAAAGTAAAGTTGAACTCAGAAGTTTCGGGACTGCGGAATACACATCAGTGAGTTGATTTTACAAGTTGAAGGTTTTTTGTTTTTAAAAAGTATCAAGCCAACGAGTTTTCATTAATCCCATCCACTGGCTGACTAAAGCCAGCGGGAAAGAATACTGTAATTACTAAAAGATGTCATTCGCAGCATATATAGCCTTCTTTGTGTCAACGTATTAATCCCGAACACTTTATCTGTCCAGCCTAGCAAGTAACACAATACAGGACAACTTTTCTTATCCGTCATTATCAAAGATCAAAGGAAAGGGGACTAACAACTTCAGTACATAAACCCTGACAGCTAGCAGTAACTAACAAAGCAACTAAAAATACGTAACACTATATCGCATCTAGTTAGTTCCCCGCCTGTCAACGTAATTAAGAGAAACAAATATGAATGAAGGGCAACTCACATGTTCCTCATTTACACTGAAACTGAGAGCTGCGGGTGGTTTGCTTCGGTATGAAGTGCAGTTGGCTACCAGTCTTTCTCCGGGTCTTATCACTCCATTAACTTCACCCGTAATTTCAGGCAGAGATTCCGGTGGAGCTAGAAAGGTAGGGGAGAAAAAACTCTTGTAAAATATGAATAGGGAATTATCATTGTACTTACGTAGTTTAGTTAGTCAGTAATTACCATAATAATGGAAATGATATTCTACCGGATCAAAGTGAGTGTGAAATGAAAAGAACCAGAGCAGATGTTAAGGTGAATAGCAAAAAAGAAAGAGTTCTCATCATGCCCTAACTAACTAACTAATCATTTATCACAGTCGGAATCAGGTAGATTAGAATGTGTACACAAAGCTTTTCTCCTGAGTGATAATGCAAGAAAAAGTACACAAACTTTGTGTGCATGCACGTGCAGCAAAAAAAGAGTAAGTTTTGTAAGTTTTGTAGGGGAAGCAAAAAATTAGCTATTATGTATCCCATGAGTTGGTGTTTTCGCAAGACAAAAGGTTGATCAACTGGGATGATACCGGTTTTTGGTTATTTGCTACTTTCCCCTTGAATTGTGTGCAAATGTATTTAATGAAAGTTACGATAGTTTCAATGGATAATTGAAACATAGTTTGCTCACTGTTTAAGTAAATTAAACACGAAACGGTATTTACTGTATCATTTATTGAGTTAATCTATCATGATGATGATTAAATATTCCGGATAGTGCTGTAGGCTTAAGAAAAAAGTCAATTTAGCACAAGATTTTTTTCTCTACTTGAGCTTTCTTACCTACTACCATCATTTTAGCCTCTTTGGATAAAGTTCGAAAAGAAGGACGATCTGCGGACACTTCACATTTGTATAATCCACTGGTGTATAAGGTGATGTTGTTCAGCATAACACGATTCATTCCAGACTTGTTTTTCTGCATTGTAGCACAAAGATAGTAAGTCAGTCAGGGGTTTAATTCTCTTTACAATTTCAACTTAAACTTTAAACTACAAAGTATGCTAAACAAATACTGGTGGACAATTATCATTGAGATGAAGTCAATTCAAACCAGTCAAAATATACATTCTAATTTGTTAGCATGTAAAAATTTCAGTCAGTGACGTACAATGTCACATTAAATGAAGAGACAGTTGCCAGATTACATGGCTACACACGACTCATTTTTCCCTGGAAATCCGTGAGAATACTGAAACTGCTCACTTGTGTGTGTATGTACACTTTACAAACTTCAGAACCTATTTTTCTCCCGTATCGTATATCATGTTTCTAGAATACATAATGCATGAGGAATGGGAGCTACAGCTTTCGTTTTATCCCAGAAGCTATTTCAGGACCATCATTTCTTAGTATCGTTGTATGGGTGCGTTCGCTGTGGAAAAACGTGAGAAAATAAAGATAAATTGAGTCGAAGCGATACACAGTTTATTTCACGGATATTGTAACAACGGTGTACAAAACTAAACCAAAAGGTAATTCAATCTCATTTTCAATTCCAATGCCCTATAATATCAAAGCGATATTAGCTAGCATTTTTCCTTTTTGTCTTTGAACAAGCTCCCCCATTAAAATATTTTAGGAAATGAAGTCAAATAAAAATTGCATTCACGCAATCATATTTAAAGTTTTTACACATGTTGACTTTAGGCACAAGTGACAATTTCAAACCATACGGCACTTACATCAACATAAACACCATCAATAGGGAAAGTCAGAATGGAGTTGAGTGATGCGAGAGGATGGGGCTGCTGAGGTGAATACCTAAAAAACTCATGACCATCTTTGTACCACTTAAGAACAAGGAGGGTGTCGTCTTCCAAACTAAAATCACAGCCGAGTGTCACAGACCCATCTTTGACACCGTACTCAGGGATCCACACTTTATCCAATTTGATGCTCTGTACAACGGTGATCATGCCGCCCCCATCTATGAATATTTCAAAAGCCAGTCAATCATCATCATCATCATCATTGCGTACAAGTATGTATAGTACTTGACAGTGATGTCTATACTCCCTTTGAATACTTTTTTGACGTGCATTTCAAAAACAAATCTAATATCTTATCTTTCCTTTTGATCCCGTCAAGTCCAACCTCTATAGTTCGTATTTTTAGAGGAAAATTGAACCTCGGAATACATAAAAGAAAAATTTAGACTTAAAAAGTAGTCCATCATGTACTAACATACGGTATAGTATTACATAGACACTTGTTTGCATTTCCATTTTCATATACCGTAGTATAAGTAAAACATATTTTCGAACTAGACTTGAATGCAGTCGTTTATAAGTAATTGCATTCATATCATACAATGTAATATACAAATGCTGTCAATTCAACCATGCATACGTTTGATTTGCTTCAAATCTTTAGGAAAGCTTCTCCACTCAAATTTCATAGTACAGCTTACCATATCCCAAAATGGCGATCAGAAGTATAAGCCACATGGTGCTGGATCTAACCCCAAACTGAAAGCTCATAATTTGGAGCTCAAGGAGAACAGAATTAGCTGTTATGATGGCCAATCTAATGATCCCTGGCCCACAATGGATGTGCAAGGACTGTTAATGTGAGTAAGAATAATTAACGTCGTTAGTACTCAGGAATGAAACACAGTTTATCTTTTCCATCACTGGCCCAGTCCATTAATCTTCGTAGTCGGCACAATCAATCAACGGGGTAAAAGAAAATACACAATAACAATGGGAACCAATGTAGACATTCATTAGGATTGCAAAGTTGAAAACTACAAAGAAAAACTTTTCACAACACAAACTCAATCATGAACTAATCAAACCTACTAATGGATACGGATGAATTAATACTTGTCCAAAGGAAAAGGTGAATTGTAGTAGTTGCGCGACTGACACAATATTTCCGTTTGCAATTTATTCAGCTAAAACGAGTTGCATGGAGTTGGACAGTCAACCTTCTCTAAATCGTGGACAGTATTGTATTGACTTAATTGATAAAACTTATTAAGAGTAGTGAGTGAGTGTTGTTGATTATTGTTGAATTCCAAATTCTACGTCAAATTTAACGGCAGTTGTGTTTTATAAACTGAACTGGGGATTTCGATAAGAAGTGAGGTTAATCAACTGTCGTTTCGATTCAGTAGTGCCGACCGACCGACAAGTGGCATTAATTAAACACATGGAGTCAGTCACAGTCACTAATGAACCAAATAAATCATACAAGTTACAGTTGAGTTACTTGCTAGTTGCCACCACCGAGTTAAACCGAAAACCAATAACAAACTGCACGTAACTAACTGGGTTTAGCGTATTGATTTATATATAGGAATGCTGGTTGACCGAGTAGGATATACAAGTTATTTAGTTAGTGGGTATTTGATGAAGACTTTTGCGTGCTTTCCAATAAGGACTTTTCTCTTCAGCGTCAAAGCTTCTACTACCACTGTTGACTTTCTTTGTCTGCTGAGAAATAGGGAAAGTGAAAGGGAAGGCCATGGAGAAAACAAGGCGAGTAAAAGTTCCCGTTTGGCACATCTTTTTGCACTGAAGGTACGGCGCATAACCCAGGGATCTATTAAGCAACGGATAAAATGGATACGACGTACACGGAATGCATTATTGTTTAGAAATGCTGTTATGGACCAGTGAGGCTGGCTTTTCAGAATCCTCATGGGTTGCAAAATTAGTACATAAGTAAGTTAAACCGATGGTCGTTGCGGGTATTAATAAGCTGGATATCTTGTTAGTTGGTGAGTAATTACATTTTGAAGATTTTGACTAACTGACTAAGAGTAGGCATGTTTAATGGTTACTTAAGAGGAGTATTTTCGTTTTATTATTATCATATTGCTAGTTGGGTGTATTTTTTGCTTTAGAGGATTAGTTAGTTTGCATCAAAGCTAGTAAGTTAGGAACGAGTTGCCATAATTGACATAAGCTGATTGTATATTTGAGAAATGAAGAAGGATTTTGAGTAAGCTGCCAATAAGAGATTGAATAGGATGTGATGCAATGCGATTGTAATGGGAAGCTACAGTCAAGGAATAGATAGACTAGTTTGCAGACATCGGGCAAACAACATGGGCCAGTGTCTGTAGTCTGTTTCGAATAAATTATAGTTTTAACGATTAATTGTTCGGGATGAAGGTCACAAACGTTATTCGAATGTGGTTTGGACTTTATGCACAGATGTTCATTTGTCATTTGAAAGTTTAGTCAGTGACTTGGTAAGGAAATTACTGAGTCAAATAAGTAATGGAAAAAGAAGATGCCCTTGAAATACAAAAAAAGCTGTTAGAGGCATAAAAAAAAATCAATCGCTGGAAATTCTCAGAAATTAAAAAAGTTGGTTACTATTTGAATTTTTAGCATAAACTAATAAAAAATTTGGACTATTCCATTCTAATCACATTGGTTTCATGGCATATCATCAATTAGACTAAATTAACTGTTCATTTGTTATTTCATGTTTACTTTATTGAGATTCTCATGTATATTTGACAAATGTAAATAATCGTTCAATCAAAGCTTCACTGTAGTTTCATTGCCAGTAGTCATTTTGCTCATCACTTTTATTTGGTAGTTTTTCTTGCAGTTTTGGAACTTAGCAAACAAAAGCTACTTACATCCTCATCATGCATACGTTAATGCGACTGAAATGAACAACGCAGTACTGACTATTTGTATTCTGTTAGCACATTTACCAACTGCAAAGCAAACCATATAGTTTTGTGAAACAGCAATTGTGTTGGGTGTACAGTGTACAGTATTATGCTGTATCAAGATACGAGTCAGCATTGTTTGATTGATGACAGGCGTTTTAGCGCATTTCCAATGATATCATTATGATGTGACAGATTTTACAGTTTGATATATTTCCTGCATACCGTGACATTTTGACAGGGGATTCAGTGCTCAGTTATTAAGTAGCAGGAGATATCCGCTACACTTTATGGAAACGCTATATCTGGCTGTCCATGCCGTATCTGCTATGTTGCACGATAAATTTCGAAAGAGTTGACGGACTTTGTGTGAACTTTTGTGTACATGTTCCCTTAGTCCAGCTCAACAATGAGTTTGTCTATAGGCAAAATCCGAATTGTCGTTTGTTTACAGCAAGGTCACAAAGTTTAAAAATCATGTTTATTTAACAAGTTCAGCAAAACAAGCCTGCGTGTAGAAACGAAAGAATGCAGAATTGCTTTTCTATTCACCTGAGTTCTATTCTCACCGAAGTATAGCATAGCTACCCTAACGTGGGTAAATAGCTCACCACATTATCACGCTGTTTGGACGCGAACTTGTACTATGTTCATAAGGGTATTTTCAATACATATTTACAAATTTTTTAATCTTTGCTGGAATCCAAATTTTGTTCGGCGGGCAAAGTTATCTTCGCTAATTCGTTTTAAGTTTAGCGTAGAAAATTTCCAAATTTGAATGCAAACAAGAATGCTTATTGACGTTTCAGTATTTCTGCCTCTTAGTGCGTCTGTCTACCTGTATTAATATTGTTTGGTTTGATCAATTTATTAGCCAAATACTTAACTATTCGGCTGTACAATGTACTCAAACAAATAATTCATAACATAAAACCATTTAGTACAGTACAGTAAATTGTCTTATATCACATTTCGATGAATAGATTATCATATCATAATTACTTTACTGAATAAATTGAGATGGAAGATGGAATTGATCGATTATGCAATTTTAACATTAAAGGCTTAACGCCGTATTTTTGGCTTTATATACTTGTATGTAGATAGTACATAGTACATATATGTACTTGTATGTAGATGCCATGCTGTGTTTCACGTTTGAAACAAAATTCCTTTTTTCTTACCAATTCTGTATTTGTCGAGGGGTTTAATTTTCTAAAAATATTCGTTTGTGGTCAAAAGGTCAGGAATATTTCCTTTATCTCTTAATGTGTACACTATACTACACTATCTACGTATAGACCATCCGGAAAAAGGAGGTAAATTTTTCCTGTCCTGTGTGTGTTAAATTTGTGTAGTAGGATAGGATAAAATTTACCTTCTTTTTGCGGACAAGGTATATAACAAGTATTGATGACACAGAGAATTTGTCCGTCAAATTGACAAAATATAAAAATGAAGTTTTTTTGTTCTTAAACTTAAATATCTAACTCTGAATCAGAAAATGCAGTTTTTCTTACTTGTTTTTACATAGATAGATATATTTATTAGATTGCATGTTATATTTTATTCGTGGAATAGCCTTTGCATATGTAGGACAACTTTTTATGACCACTTTAGTCAAATCAAATATGTACTTCACGTAAGTAACATGTGTAGCTTTTCACGTGTTGTATTTAGTAATATTTATTTAGTTAGTTGTCTGTTTCTTTTTAAATGGGGACCCCCAATAGTGAGTTTGATTTTAATATTTTGTTTAAATGGTCATTTTTTGAATTTATGGAAAGAAAATTGCCTCATTGGTATGGCCATAAGGTTAAAGGAATTTCAAAGAAAAAAATAAATTACGCAATTTTCAATGCAATTTTTTTTGGAAAATTTTCACCACCAATTTATTTACACAGACTACGGACAGAAGAAAACAATCAATACCAAGTAACTTTAAAATTTTGAAAAGTTTCCATTTAAATTTAAAACAGGCAGTAAACCGTAAAAGTGGACGCTGCTTCTATTTTTAAAAAAATGTATTCAACTCAATCATGTCCTCTAATCTTGTATTTCACAGTGTACTTCTGACTGCTTCTAACTGACTATCTATCTATTTACAAAGCAGATCACATAGAATCGATTCATGTGTAGTGTAGTATGCTAAAAGTATATAAGTCAATGAGGAACCTCTGGAACATAGCGCATGCATTATTGTGTATGTACAGTAGTATCCGTTACATTATTTTAATTTACGCATATGTTAGGTTAGTAAGTTCGACACTGTAATTTTGATTTTGTTGGCTGAAAAGAACATCCAAGCGATGTAGATGGTACGAGAGGTAACTCTAAACTGTTGTGTTAGTATCCTTCTGTAACAAAGCACAGATTAGACACAAAGCCATCCATGAAATAAGATAATAAAAATACTGATTTACCAACCCAACTCCGTCATCTTTGGTCTCTTCTTTGGAATACAAGCTAACAATTTTCTTTCGTCATGAAACTATTTAATTGCCTTGTGGTTGGATTTTTCATAATTGCTCTGGCAGTACTAAATTGCCAATGCAAGAAAAAAACTTCGTACATAGATCTCACTTATGCCTTGAACAACCAAACTGTAACTTGGCCAGGGCGAACAAGCACTTTCAACATTGAAATTGAGGGCTACACTCCTGATGGGATTTGGTTAGTTTAGTTCTTCTTCTTGTGCTGCAAAACATACATTCATATAATATACCTTTAAGAGCGTTCAAACTATTTTCGTAATTTTTTAGGATTGCATCCAAAGGATTCTGTACTTCCGAGCACACAGCCACCCATATTGATGCACCTTATCATTTCAACAAGGATGGCTGGACTTTGGATCAAATTCCATTGGAAAATTTGCTAGACATTCCTGCTGTCATGATTGACATATATGACAAAGTGCACAAATTCGACGGTGAAAATTTAGTTGTTAAAGAAAACTATGCTCTCACTCAAAACGATTTGATAGAGTAAGATACATGGGTACATTTGTTTCTAACTTATAGAACGTTTAAACAAGATTAT
>Ga0210040_10009225_pt1 | contig 11519 bp, 9 predicted proteins | sample CryGeyCG12114_NA_FD_185462 | JGI IMG/M metagenome (GOLD analysis project Ga0210040, IMG submission 185462) | Groundwater microbial communities from aquifer - Crystal Geyser CG19_WC_8/21/14_NA (SPAdes) (version 2) | ecosystem: Environmental > Aquatic > Deep subsurface > Groundwater | place: USA... | reverse complement strand
GAGAAAGACTAGCTGATGAGACTACCGAAAAACGATAAAAACCCCTAATTATTATTACTGGTTTTTTGTAATATTAATATAAATAATTCCTTATAACTCGGCTTCGTCGGTATACCCTCTTGCTGAGTTTTATTATGACTAATATCATAACTGCTTTTTGCTTACACATTATTACTGATTTATTTCTCAGCTTTCCGACTGGATAATTCATGTAAATGACCCTAGAGATGTTTGGAAAAACCAGCCAACTTATCTGTTGTCAGAATTGACCTACATACTTTTTGGAATTATTACCTTCATTCACTGTAAGTTCTGGCTAAATGCGTAACTTTTAATCAACTAACGTTCACTACACCCTTAAAAATTTGCATAAATACGTAATCTGTACAATTGAATTTAGCCCAAAGACTTGGAGGACGATACAAATGGATTTGGTTGTCAACTGTTTTGCATGGCTTGTTTCTGGAGAATGTGACATTCTGGAGTCCACAAATAGACAACTTTTGGCACTCCCAGACCACCATTATGCTGTTTGGTCGTCGCTTACCATTGCACATTCTCTGTCTTTGTAAGTAAAGTTTTAGAGATCACTCCTGCTACTCCTGCATTGCCTGCGTGTGATTATTTTTAATGCGCAAACTGTTGAACATTAAACAAACTGCATTTTTATACCTGCTTCTTTACGAACAGATCCCACCTTTATTTACACGGCTACCGTATGTGTATCCCGCCTCAAGTTGAGGAGCAAACTTGCAGAAGCATGTGCAGTAGGACTAACAGTCGTTCTAATTGATTTACCGTACGATATCATGGCTGTTAAATTCGTCCATTGGACTTGGCATGATACTGATCCAAATATATACGATCGCCACTACTGGGTTCCATTCACCTCGTACTATTTCCATGCTACGTTTGCCTTCTCCTTCACCATCATGTTCCACTTGTGGAGAAAACTTATTTGCCAAAACGATCCCAATGACAAATGGGTGGCGGACAAAAGCTGTTCCCGTGAACTCTTATGTTGCGTTTTGACTGCAGTAAGTGGAATGCCCGGTGGTGTTCTCCAGTTTTTACCATTGTATCATCCCCTTCATGACTACTGGGGAATTCATACGGAAAATGTAGTTGTAACACTTGTGGTTATATACTTTTTCACTGCATGGTGGTCCGATAGAACTCCAGAAAAAGAAGCTAGGATGGATAGTCAGTGCAAAGGTTAGAGATTCATCTTGTGACCAAATATTGTAGTGTGAGTTTTGTGAGATACTGGGACTTAACACTATTTTGTATGCATAGGCTGTAAAATAGACATGATTGGAGTAGCGCTGCTTATTCACTATTCTCTGTATTTATCCATGGCCATTTGGGGCACACCAGAAACCCATGTGTCAGTGGGTATGCATGAAAGAGTTGGACCATGTGATCGATGGGAGGACTTTCCTACTCTAATAACGTTGGTGACTGGTCAGGTAAATTAAAAATGTTTATCTCAATTATGATTTTACTGAAGTTTAAATTAAAGTTCAAAGATTCGAGGTCCTTGTGTATTTGACAATACTATCATAAAACCATAATTTTTTTAACAGACAATGAAAAGGAGAAGGTTTTTCTGTCCTACGGACTATGATGAAGAGTACTTCGATTTCCATTGTGTTAACAACACCATACCCGACAAAAATTCAGTATGGTACACAATTTGCGGGACGCCATTTCCTAATCGTGCCGAATATATTCAAGTGAGATTACTAACTACTAAGCTACAATTATTCAGATACTAAATAGTTTAGATAATTAGTAGTACAACATTCTTTCCATGGAAGATTCCTGAGCTATTGACACTTACTAATTTGCAGGTTATCACCACCATTTGCTTGACTGCACTAATTGTATTCAGCGCAATGTTGTGTAACTCAGGAAAAGCGGGGTTTCCTATGAATACCCGTCCTTCAAAGTCACCAAATAAGAAAAAAAAATAAACAGATATAATGCACTACAGACAACAATACAGAATGTCAAAAAACGCATAATATATTTGAACTATATGAAAAGGCTATATGGTATAGATATTGGTGTTTCAAGCACTGTATACTTTTTTACAAACTTACAAATTGGCTGGTACTTGTAACTTGTATTTCAATTTATTACTTCATTTGATATATGATGTATACTAATGCTACACTTTGACTTTGCCTCTAGTTGAGTATCAAAAGCACAATTAATTTCCATTTGACATTTGATATTTATTAACCTCAAAATCAATAAACTGGTCCATCATCCATGTTGTCATCATCAGAATCTAAATAGCCTTCTCCGTTGTCGAAGTAGGCTGCAGCGTAGTCAGTACCTAAGTCCATTTCGACATCTAATTCTTCTTCGTCTATCACGGCTTCTAGTTCATCCGCTTGATTCTCGCCAGATTTCACTCGTTTTACTCCGGATACATTTTCCTCATCATCTTCATTTGGATTTTCTTCAGTTTCTGGTATACTCAAGACCTTTAGTTTGCGTTTCTTGCAAGGGGTTTTGACAGGAATTCTTTTAGCACATAGTTCTTTGCACACTCTTGCAGGATTCAGACGATATTGAACATTTGGATTAAGAGCCAGTGGAGCATTGTATCGATCAGTGTAGCGATCTACTGCAAACGCTGATTTCGCTTCGACTTTTGGAGCTACAGAGTAGTTACTGGAAAAATATTGCGCAAGTTTTCTATATGCCGGAATCATACCAATTATTTTGGGATTGAGTGGGCAAGCCTTAGGTGCTGGTGGGTATAAAGGGGGGAGCGAAGGAGCGAGAACATCTTTTTGTTGTGGAGGACCGAATTTTCCTTGGCCTCTTGCTCCACCGGTAAAACCTCTACTATGCCCACGACTCATTATTCAAAATATAAACTAAGAAGATGATGCAATCATAAGCGTTTTTGATTTGATGCTGCCACTTATATTCGTTCCCTCGGACTTTTCTGCGTCAAACTGGTCGGCGTCGTAGATGACTTTCAACAGAAGGGAGCAACTTGGACAAGTTGCAACATCTTCTCCATCAATTAGCTCCTCCTTAAAACACACAAAAGTTGTCAGTTATAAACAAACACTGCGGTACATATGAGTAAGATGTTTCAATAAAACAAAGTAATGGTAATCACTTATTCCAGCGAACATGGCAGCGCAAATTTTATTTACTGACCTTGGTAATCTCAAACCTATCCCCACAGGGGCAAGGATAGTAGAAAGTTTCGGTTTCTTCGTCCCACTCGAAATCTTCAATTTCTATTTCGTCGTAATACGATGTCATCACAAAGACCTATAAAAAAGAATACAAAATCAGCAGATACGCCAAAATTAAAACCTTTATTGTCATTCATCAATTAGCAGTTTTTACTTCACTTACCTTCGTACGATCAGGCAAGCCCACTCCGCAATAATTAGTAGAATGCAGTAACTAGCAGATTTTCTTCAACTGTTCTTACTTGGAAGGAAATACTAAACAAAGTAACTTTCTTAATAATAACATAATACCCGCTGGTCGGCAAAGAATTCGTAGATTGCATAACGGCTAAGATTTATTTCGCTTCCATATTTTTTTGAAGTAAAGGCGTAAAAACGTTTTTTTATCGATTTCGTCCACGTGCAGAAAAAGAAACAGACGTCTTAAGATTTCACTGACTGAGTTAGTTTAAAAACTTCCCACTCTAACTTTCCTACACCATTGAAAATGAGCGGACAATCGTATTCGTCAATAGTAACTCATGTATAGGATTTCCCATGTCCTCCAATGGTTTCTCGCGCCTCATTCCCTACCTACTGTTTTTATGCAAGATGTCATTGGTTGGAAAGTGAAATGTTCAGTCGCCATGTTTGCTCATAGTTCTTCCCGTTTCATATAAAAAAGGATTATAGATTAGATAATTTTGTGGGTATCAATTGGTTATGACTACATAGCACGGATTTTCACAAACGACACATATCATATAAGAGGACACATGACGAACGTGACGCGAGACATACGAATCTCCAAACGAGGCGCTGTCCGGGACCAAAGTCTCGTTTCAGCATCCCGCACGATTTGTTTGAGTGGCTCCGTCCTTTTCAAGAAGGGGATGGAATGTCATGACTGTAACAACTATTATTTACAATCATTATCTAATCACTGTACTTCAGTGTTAAATTTTAACTTTAGTTGTTAATAGCGAGTTAAAAATATGTGTCAGCGACTGTCAGCCTCTAATAAAGTTGCATATTTATAGACTCATCAGTTGTCAAGCCCTGTGTCATTTGTCAAAATCCTTGCATGCAAAGCAGATCAAGCAGATAACATATAACATTTTCTTGTATTCTGTGGATGCGGATGCGAAAAAAAACCTTACCGTGTCCACGTCGGTCTTTAAATCACCCAACTTTGGTCCAGCACCCAACTTTCTCCAAGTGTTGTTTTTAGGTTAGGTTAGCCCAAGAGAAAGTTGGGTGCTGGAACAAAGTTGGGTGATTTAAAGACCGACGTTACCGTGTCCTGTTTAGCCTCTGCAAGAATTTGCCGGTAAAATTGAAAAGACGTTTAAGGCATATGGGACATGGGAGTGAATTATTGCTTGCAATTTATTTTTAGAAATCTATGATCGATTAAGTTTAGCTACCAAAGCTTCTACTTTCTTTATAAATCAGCCGGCAATCAAACACAGGTAAGGTGTTTTCAATATAAGGGATCAGCAATTGGCAAGCAATTGGCAATTTGGCAACATATAATTATAATGACTTCACTTCATATGCTGTAAAGCTTTAACTCAAATGCGATTCGGCGATTGAAATTTTGTTATGTTAAGTTTAAATTTTCTTTAGAAGGTTGAAAAGCGAGCTTGTTGCCTATTACCCGATTCAGTTGACTGTAGTTTACTTCCGTTTCGGTGTAATGGAAAAGACTATTTTGATCATTAAACATTGCCATTGTTTGACGTTCAAAATCCAGAGCGCACAGAACAAATGTGTTAACTTAACTAATTAGATTATGTGTTCCATTTGCAATGAAGGGTTGTAGGTGGATGACACAGTTTTGAAATGAGAAATAATTTTAAACTTGAGGAGCTCCTGCAACAATCCCTGAACCCTGAATATAATTGTTCCCTACGCTCACTTTTACTTGTGAAAAATAATATGAAACAAAATCTGAAAATTAAGAATATTATCTTTTCCGTTTTAGCGACACGGCTATTTCGCTATATAGATGCAATGCATGTAAAAAAAATTGAGGCCGTGAGGTGAGAGTTAACGGTCGTATGGAGAGCTAATATTTATTGGGATTCAAATTGAACTTCGCAAGTTATTTCATTTGAGCTATATGTAATACAATGAAACACCGAAACCCTAGTTTGGTTTTTTCAACGTAGATTCTCCCAATCGGAGTTACAAAACCTAATGCTTTCATTATTAGTTTGGTACCTCATTAAATGCTTCAGTCCACATCTTCGCATCCATGTCAGTTTATCTGTATTCTAGGATGCTAGTCGATTGAATTGAAGATCTTTGCATTATTGCCTGGCGGATAATGTGCATTTTCATTCAAACCAATGATTCAAAGTTGACCATTTGACTATGGATTAATCACGCATAATATGAAATATCAAATATATGCATTATTGTGGATTGTAACCAAATGGAATATTCTATATGTAAACGTGACTGATAAAATATTTAACTTCTTAGTGCATCCGTCGTATATTATGCATGTTTATAACTTGACCTTAACTTCTTTTATATTGTGCGTTGCAAAAGCAGTCAGTGTTGGCGTATTTCATTCTGGTGAAAACGATTTGTTTTTCAACGTTGAGAGGGATGAGTGCTAGACAAGCATTGACGTTTGACTTTGTCATTAATTCTGTTAGTTTATCGCAATGTAAAGTTGTTCAGTTTAAAAAAAGGATTTAGGTGTCAAGTGAGGAAATGATCATTTGAAAGTTAATGTTGTTACATGTTTTAATTTGTTTGAAAATTAACAGGGTAGTGTAAACTCACTCTGAAGCTCGCAGGGGCTCAAGTCTGTTTTGAAGAGATGGATGAGGATTATATGGTGTCCAAGTACCATGGTGTGGAAGAATATAAAGAACCTTCCACAATGCTTCGTTCTTCAGGGAGAGTGTCTGATTGGGACCAGTTTCTTTGTAATGCCATGAATTTACAATGTGTCGCCCCTGTCCCGTTATTTCCTCATGTACGATCAATATATCAACGGAAATGGAATTGTATACCTTGTAAATTAATTTGAAGTATGGCTTATAACTAATCAAAATCGGATTTAAATTTTAACTTCAGGCTCCATTCGCCAAAAACTGGGATGCGGTTGCAAAAACAGAGTTGAAAATAGAAATTCCTAATGCTTATATTGCAAGCTATTTACCACTTTATTGGGTGGCCACCGTTAAATATTTTGCTGGTAAGCATGCAAAAAAATTGTTTAAGACGAGTGAAATTTATTCTAGACATTTCTTAACTTTTATATAAAACTGAATTTTTAGGGTACAAGGCTCTTGTTGAATACGAAAATTTTGGACAAGGTTCTCGAGCGCTTGCTTGGATATCATTTTTCAGCTCAGTTCCTAAACCCTTTAATTATTGTCAAGAAAACTTTCAGATACTTCATCCTGTCACTACAATGAGTAAATTCTGTTCAGCAGACCTTACATACCTATTTTGCATCTTATTTGTTATAATGTTTATGCTTTTACAACCAAGTACTTTCATTGTATGAGCATCGAAAACTCTATGAGGCAATATAAGACTCTCAGTTACTCTATGTTTTTGAAATATGGACAATTTTCGTGAAAAATGTGCTCCTGATTTGCAGCATGGTGCCCATGAAAGCTCACTAGTCACGAAAAACATAACAGGCGAAGGAACCACTCAAACTGTTTAATAAATGAAACATCCTTAAAGAGTCACATTGATATAATTACTTGGTTGATATGAAGCCCGTCGCACTGCACTAATTAAGTTTTGACTAAAATTAGTGTTCCGTTATTTTAGAGAAACCGGAGAGAGTTCCAGGGATAATATCAAAACTTCAAGCTCATTTTAACAAACTGGAGTTTCAAACCGTCCCTGCCAATCACGCAGACATGGTCAAAAAAGAAATTAGACGCAGTTACAAGTAATTACATATGTATCTGAAAATATATATTATTATATATATATATATTGGGTGCAATTCAACTAAAGTACCAGTCATGTTTTGTTCTTTACATGTATTCTTTGTCAAGTCTGCTGCATTGCTGCATGCATTATCACATTAAATTTTTAAATTATGCCCATACAAGCACACCCAATTTTCTATTTGATCGAAAGATCAAAAATGCAAAAACTAATCATGATAAACTCTTTGGTCTAGGCATAAGATATTTCACGTGTTGGAAGCAATGGACAAATGCTCTCCCCATAGAAATAGACTGGTTAGAGTGACGGCAATTATTGGAAACAGAGTGCATGTCACATACATCCATCCACTCTCTGTGGATGATACAGGTACTTCCACATTCATGTTTGATTTTCACAGAATTTGTAACTTACTTAGTTTATCATCGAATAAGCTTTAGCTCAGTCCAGAATGTGCACCATTAGTACTAAAGACAATTATTTTTCGATGTTTCTTTGCCGATTTCGTAGGATTCTGGTTCAACAATAATTCGACTGAGCTACATCCCTTGGGATTTAGTCATAGCATTGGTCAAGAGTTGTATTGCGGCAATCATAATCCTGGGGACTTCAAAATCACATTGCCCCCTGAAGCATTTTTACCATACGATCGACACTTGGATATTCGCAAGGGAATGTATATGGAAGCTCGGCATCCACTTTTTCTACAGTTGATAGGAGTGGCCTATGTCAAAAAAGTTTTAAAACATGGATATTTCATTGCGTGCTTTGAACCTGTCAAACAGTGCTGTGTGTTTACAGAATTCTGTTTCCACATCTCTTCTCCGTACATTCTACCTTGTGGTTTTTGCGCTTCCAACGGTGTTGAATTTACTGTTCCACTGGGTGAGGATTCTGAACAATTTAGTTGGCCTACTTATTTGGGGGAAAAGGATGGATTTGTCCTTGATTTGCACAGTCGAGAACAGGTTATTTCATTTTTAAAGTGGTAAAGTAGCATTCAATTTTAAATTAGAACTTGAACTTAAGAACCAGAATTATGATGAAAAATTTCAGCGACCACCATCAAGATTTAAAGTTAATATGAAAATGGAAGCCATCGATATTTGCCAGCCTAGTTATTTGGGTCCCGCAACTGTTACCCAAGGTACTGGACATTTTTGTACAAACAAGCGATAAATAAGCTAGGCGTGAAGGCGTGATATAATACTGACACAAATTGCCTCACTAGTGTGTTTTTTGTAGGAATAAATCAATTTAATTTATAAAATACAATGATTGCAGTGGCTCATCACTTGATCAAGTTACACTTTGACGGATGGCCTACCAAAGGTTCTGATTTTTATCAGTGGGTGGACTCTGATAGTGAAGACATATATCCTTTAGGATGGGCTGAGTTAGTAGGTCATGAATTTCAAAGTACACCATCCCCCTATGTACCATCATACGTCTCAGAACCAGAACCCAATGCCCCCACTGATCTAGTGTGTGAAGAGGAGCCAACTCATAGCTCAAATACTGCTAGCATATAAAATAAGAATAACTTTTACTTTGGACTGGATAATTTTTCTATGTAAATTAATTTTTGTCGCAATGTAAAATTTCTGTCTGACTGCCGAGTTTTTGTTTGAGTTTAATGATAAGTAAATATTTTTTTTCATTTTTGTCGTTTCGAACCTGTTTAATCTGTGTGGTTACAATTCAATATGAAGGGATCAGATTGTGAAAAAATTGATTTTACCTTGATTTCATGGATAAGTTTTGCATTGTTGTGATTTAAATATTCTCCGTGTGTTTACAATATGTAATATGAAAAAATAACAATGCGTAAAAAATGATTTCGTAATATATAAAATGCTTACCACGAATTTATTCTTAGAATACCTTGCGATGCAGTAATTATTAAGATTGAAATATGTCTAACAATGAGGTGCTTTAGGTGGGTGGCGGAGTTGGGAAATGAGAAATAGCTTAAAATGATTTTGAGAGTGCCTACAACAATCCCTTAAAATATTACTTACCCATGCTCAAGTATACGTATGCTACGGTTGATCAAACAAATTTTGGAAATCTAGAATCAATTTTTGATTTTTCTTATGGAAAATAACATGGGAAAAGTCTCGAAATTACATCCCTTACCGTTTTTTCGATTTTTGGCGACTCGTGTATTTAGATGCATGTAAAAAATACGCTTTTTGATATTTTGATCCTGTGAGAGTTAGCGGCCGTATGATCTAATATTTTTTGGGGTTCTGATTGAGGTACTTAGGCTTCATTTGAGCTATATCACAATGTCTAAATCCGCCACCCAATTTCGGCATCTCATTGTAAGTATTTTAATGATACGGGTCGATCACACTGACAATGAAAGATTAAGTGATATTAAGCGTTGCTTTAAAAAACAGAATTCCCAAATAACAAAAAAAGAGTGTCACCTCTAGACTGCTATGCTTACATTATGTGGCATATTACTACAAAGTTGCTGTCTGCATTTGAATAGCTGATACATGATGGAGCATTATGTCATTAAATCCCTTCACCACTGCGTCGTTTCCAATTTCAATAGCGATTAACGCATTTGTGTTAACTAGCTTAGAGGTTAAGGAGCCTACTGCCTGCAAGAAATCACAAATCGTCAAGTATTAAAGGGAAACATTAATTAAATTCTTAACAAAGACTTGTTTTACAACACAAAATATTCTATTTAGTTATTATCTTAAATCTTACCTCCGAAATTTTCGCACGGGCTTCCGGTCCTCCAGACGCTTTTATTTTCTTCATCTCGGACGGTGAAAATCCTATCATTTCATTTAAAAACTCGGAGCCAATCTTGGCATTTAAAAATGCAGAACCATCGTTTAGACATATATTTAACGTCCATTGCTTGTTTTCCACTTTTAAATTTGACACAAGTGTAGCTATACAAGCTTTCACATGCACAGTATCTTTAGCTCTAGACAATTCGCTCCATCTGTCATGAACTTCTTTTAAAAATATATACGGCTCCTTGTTTACAACTGCTGGGTACATGTTATTCTCGTTCACATCCTCGATGGACGACACAGTAGACGACATTGCAGAAGATACTAAAGAACTGTCACAAGTGGAACTATTATAACTAGCAGTTACATTTTGGTTGTTTATTTGTACTCCAGTATTCAGCAACTCCAAACTTTTTTTAGCCCGCTTAGCAGCTTCTTTGATAGGAGTAGGAGGATCAATGATAACAGGCATGGGCTTTAAGTATCCGTCAATTTTTAGCTGCCTAACTCCATCCTTTTTTGCACTAGTGGTCAAAGAATTGTTCGGGGGTACTGATATTGAAGATGAGGTCAACTTGCTAGCGGAACTTTCAAATTGTCTTCTTCCAGGTTCTACTTGTGGCTCAGTCCTACTAACTGTACTAACTGATGTTGTTGCAACAATTTCGGAGCTAGCGGTCTCCCTAGCGCTCAGAAAAGGTCTACTAGAGGACACCATATTATCAAAAAAATCGTCACCGTCGTCCACAATAGGAACAGTAGATAGCATGGAATGTTCCGTTGAAACTCTACTGTCATTGCTATTGTTAATAATTGGTAGCGTTGGAGCAAAATGAATAGAATTATTTGAATGAGAAGACGCCACAACTGGCAGACTTGCAGCAGACGGAACCGAATTATTTGATAGGCCCACATTAGTTGAACTGCAGGAAATACTAGAGCTTAGATCGACAGATGCTAATATTGCATCTTCGTCTATTTCCATAAACAACTCATCATCATCAAAAATATCAGTCGAAGTATCCTCAAAATTGACCGGAGTTGAATGATTTGGAACACTTAGGGGATGATAAACTTCAGTTGATACTGTAGAAACAGACTCTAAATTTGTTCTCTGATTGATTCCAGCAGTGGGATTTAAATGTCTGCAAGATGTGGAATCAATATAAATTAAAAGAGCTTAAAACGCATTGGTTTTACAAAAAGATCCCATTCTTACAAGATTGCCGACAAAACGGCGTCAGCTGAGTTAGCGGCAGCTAGTTCCTCCACTTCTCCTCCGATCACTTTAACATTAGCAGGCTTTAGATGCATAATACCATGGCGACAAGGTATTGGCCCATTAATCACAATCTACACATAAACATACCGTTGACATCAACATTCTCAAAATTTAACCCTTAGCGTACCGTGTGATTGGAAAAATTTATCTCGTTGACGACCATTTAGTTTAGTTAAGAAGAAAATCCAAACGACCAATGTCGTGTGATTATTAAATGTAACCATGGCTGACCTCAACGTGAAATTTTTAGATCGCTGTGCCCAACCAATATTTGTGCTGAATACTTAATTCAAAATGCAGCAAATGGGAATAGTCAAAATATTGGCAGTTTCAGTT
>Ga0210040_10009224_pt1 | contig 11520 bp, 4 predicted proteins | sample CryGeyCG12114_NA_FD_185462 | JGI IMG/M metagenome (GOLD analysis project Ga0210040, IMG submission 185462) | Groundwater microbial communities from aquifer - Crystal Geyser CG19_WC_8/21/14_NA (SPAdes) (version 2) | ecosystem: Environmental > Aquatic > Deep subsurface > Groundwater | place: USA... | reverse complement strand
TTATGTTTCTTAATGGCTTTTTGCTGTGGCGAATTTTCACGTTGCGATTAATATTTGCCGGACTTAAGGGTGATATAAAAGGCATTTTCCGAATGCGTGAAAAAACTATTGGGTAACTCTAAGGCCGCTGATGCCGTGAGCTGCAACACAGCAATTTAAATGCTTCAATAATCTAATGTAGAATTTTGGCGTCGTTGCATTTATTCTGTCTATCGTATGTATGTTTACTTGCTTAAAATTTTGGAATCTAGATTTGCCTGAATGTTGTAGTTGGAGGCCAATCACCCAATATATGTAAAATGCTACAAATTACTTCTCTGCTACTACTTATCCTCCTCCCCTTTCGTCCTTAAACATGGTAACTATGTGTAGAAGGCGGTACTATGCAAAGAAATTATATTGCGAGTACTTTTTTTGCTAGTGTATTCCTAATGTTAGTAGAAATCCCAGAGCCAAACAGTTGCTTAATATATAAGATAAGATTGTATCACTGTAAGCCTAGACTACAAACTACCTGGCGTTTAACTCAAACTATGTAAAGCAAAGAATATATATCATCACATTATGCACATACCTTTTCGCCGCGGTAGGCACTGGGACTTCTGTGCGATTGTATAGTATCTTATCTACCGTCGTGTATGTGACCTCCGAATTTAGTCTTTCTACCGACGCTAAGTGTATTCAGTAAAGAAAACGTAGACTGAAAACTTAGGCTGAGATGAGTCCTTTGTGTCGAGCGAAATACGCTCACTACTCACTACGTGTCTCTGTCTATGCAACGCAAAAGGTGCAAATGACTCAAATGATTGATAGCTTTGTTGTGACCTTCATGGCTAAATAAGAAGCCCTGTAATTTGCCTTACTATCTAAAGCATAAGATGCGTGTATGCATTATTGTGAAATTAAACTGCTCATCTCTGCTAAATACTATTCATTTGTAAATATATTGCCAAAAGCTGAATATAATCTGTGCTAAGAGGCAAAATGTGGTGTGAACTGAAGGGTTGTCTCTTAATCCTGAAGAATTTGTACATGATTAGCTAATTGGCAGCCGCATGAAAGTAAAATAAAACTTGACCAGTGCAGTTTCCCTTACGTCAACCAAGTGGAAGGACAAGATAGAATGTTCCAGGTTTTACCGCACATTCATATATAAAATATTGCCTGACTTGATATCCTGTCGTTGTCCTCGCCAGATGTATGTGGAGTGGACAGTTTGGTCAACGGAAAACTCGTTTGTGTCCCAAAAGATAAGACTTGATCCCAAGAAAGCCAACTCATCAATGTATTATACTGTCAACCAAACCTAATAGCTTCAGCTTATTTTTACCCACCCTCTTCTATTTTTCTGTCTTTTTTCCCATTTTCCACGTTTCCCCGTGCTCTTTACCTTCATAAAAAATTAAGCTGGACACTATATTCTATTCTCTGATAAAAAAAATTTGATGGAAGTGAAGAGAAAATGTCTTTCAGTTCTCCACTGAAAAGTCGATTTCAGTCCAAGTATCTTTCCAAAGTATAATTGTAAATTGTACTATACTACTTATTGTTTTTTTCAGCGTCCAGGCCAAAAAGCTGATATTCCAAGTAAATGCTATTTTTTTCTGTTATTTTTTAGATGTTTTTCACGTAATGATAAAAAAACCTTTCAACTCGACATTATGCTGCGTCAATATTTCTGTACAACAGCTATTACATCTGCAATTCAGATGACAAAACCTACCCTTTTGGATAGAAACCTCGTCTAATAAATCTAAATCATATTGACAATGGGCTGAAAATGTAGACATCAATTTTTGCCCTCTCGCTCCAAACAGTTGGAAATTAGACAACGCTTCCAGATTCTTTGTCTAACTATATTCAGTCGACTGTATCCTTTCATCAGGGTTGAGGGAATGCGTGCACACTCACAGTTTGTTCATTCAGTAATCATGATGCATAATTCTATAGACGCATTTCTTCAAAGCCTCTTTTTCTTGTATGAAACGAAACGGACCCTTTCTAATGAATCCCAACGAAGGAGGACAATAAATTTTACAAGAGCTCTGTAATGAAAATTCCTCCAGAAAGTATATGCATGCATGATGATGTTTTGAGAAACTCCGTGTCCATGTGTATATGATGATGATACTTTCTTTCTCGTCCCTATGTAAAAGTGTGTGTGCACACTGGCACACCATTTTGTTATCATTCCCTATCCCTTTCTTTTTGAGCACAGACCTTGTACTCTGTCTATAACCAAACACATGCATGCTTATTACTACTCATCGTTTGCCCTGGTATGCATTTTATATAGCTTGTCTGTGATGAAAAGGCGCTCACTCACACGGTCGTATTCGTCCGCCTGGAGTCTCCAATGATTGTACAAATATGTTGAATAATTTCCCACGTTTTTTCTTAGTCCCGTGCATTAAATAAATATATTTTTGGGAGAGTCATGTAAAGCAGAGAAAGCCCGTTTGTTAACAGTGATATTATGTGTAACAGCGTTATTTTGCTTGAACAAAGCGACAAACCAAGACTTTTAGTACGTCAATGGTATGATATACGACCCAATCAGAAGATGATATCTGACATCTACCAACAATACTAATCATTATTGGGCTACTTTGGTCTGTCCGTGCGTGTGTGTGCACGGAATTTCATAATTAAAGTAGAGTTATTTCAGTCGGAAGTTATTTGGCAATGATAACTTTTTGCCGGTTACTGAGATAACGAAATTTAAAAAATAGCTAATTTTAATTTGAGACACGTGTTTGTTCGAGCAGATTTGTTGATTTTTAGGAAATATAGGGGTTTGGTTTCCACAGTTTTGAATAATTTTTCAATCTAGATGAAAAAAATTTCTGAGCGAATTTGAATTTTTACAAAAATGAACGTTTGATTCGAGTTAGTTTGAGTCTATTATTAGTTATTGAATTAAAGCAACAGACTGTCATCGAAAGTCGAAATTGAACAGACAGTTACAGACAGATGCTTTTCCGATTGTCCGTCTGTATCAATACAACAGTTTATTATTCTAGGGCTGGGCATATTGTTCATGGCATAATTCTCCATATATTTCAGATCTCATAATCATGTTTTCATCGATCATTAAGGTATTTTTTCTGCAGGGAGTTTTAATTTTTGCAGTAAATAAAGGGCAAAACGGCATAAAAATTGTTTGGGCCTTAGAATTAGTTTTTTCAAGTTAAGGTTTGTGAAAATAAATTCTAACACTAAATGCCTTATTTGAATTATTTGTTGCTCAATTTTGGTAGCATGTAAACCTGAATACGGTAAATGGGAGGATGCAGGGCCTTTTTTAACCCACTTTTTAAAGTTTATTGTACACAATAAGTCTGTTTAAGAAATTAACTTGACTAGCCGGGCCGGAGAAATTTTGTTTATCACATTCTAGAAACTTTCCATACGTCAAAAAATTTGTGGATCATTCAAAATTTTGCAGATTTTAAATATTGCTCGTAAGAGTGAGTCTGGCTAAAAGCCAGTGGGCCCGGCTAAGGCTATACTAATTGACTTGACACATTGGATGGATTTCGCCAAAAATTTGATAAATAAAGACAACTGTGAACGAGACAAAGTAAGCAGCAATGTGATTTCTGTGAAAGCTCATGGAGACTCAATTCCATCTTTTCATTTTGAGCTTCATACAGTCACAAAAACTGAAAAGAGAATGGATGAGCCAGGCACGAGAAGAACACAATAAAGGATTGTCTCCATTAAATAATCTAATATGCAGTCAAAGAGCTGTGAGCGAGCACAACCCACAAATCCTCACTCAGTTAGTTATAGGGATAAGGAAATGATTAAAATAAGCAATTTGATTACTTGACCCTACAAACGTGTGGTTGAGTATAGTTAGTACTGCAGTGAAACTACGTAAAGACAGACTGACTAGACTATAGACACTAATGGTACCCAAATAGGAAACACGAGTTAATGCAACGATAAAAAACTAAAAGGCTTATCTAAAAAGGTGTTAAACTCAAGCAAACTTTTTCCCTGTAATGATTAATATGCCGCAACAAGCCGAAGTCACGAGTTCATGCGAAGAGGTGTTGACCATATGGAAAATATGTATTTTTTCCCCAATGTCGTTTTTTTCTGAAAATATAGTGAGCACAAAAGGGAAAACGGAAACTCACCTTTGAGAAAGTATAGATGAGACGCTCCACTTTGGTTTGCACTTGCACAGGAAAAGGAAAACCAACAGCAAAGTGTATGACATGGCCTGCTGAAAGTACACAGAGAGAGGGTGCAAGCCGAGCCAAGCGGAAAAAAATGGGAACATATACTAACTAACTAAACTACAACTTTGTATACTTGTCCATCCACGTACCTTTTCCAACAGGAAGACATGAGGAGAAAGCTTTTATGAAATAATGGCTCCCTTTTTCTTGGACGTGTGTTTCCGTGATAGAACTCGTAATCCGAGCAGTCACACATTCAAGCACGAAACTCGAGTGTAAGCACCGGGCGTAACGCACATTTTTCACTCCAATGTTAAGCATGATGGGTCCATGCACACTAATTCTGTATGTGCAACACGAGAACAAGGAACAAAAAAAATGCATAATATGCGCCTCCGTTATTGCACTATTCCTCATGCAGGGCCTACTAAAGCCTGAATTGAAGATATAATGGGCCAGAAATAATGAATTTAATGCAGTAAATGTTCATTTGGTTACTAGATTAGATGTCTTTATATTTGTTAGATGGTGCATTTGCCTGAATTTAAGTTTTTAATGCATGCGTCCAGATCTCTATGTGGAATATTGCTTGCATGGAATACAGGCGCCCATGTATGTATGGACGATTTGTGTAGTAATGTTTAGAAACATGAAAGTTTTTTTGTCGCCAGTATCATAAGCTTAAGTGGAAAGGAAGTATGTAGGAGCGGGTTTCGAATTTTAGGGTATATGGGAATATGGGGGAACATGATAATGTGTTTACAGGATCGAGTGAAAGGGAGATTTGCATCGACAATCTCCAATCCTTGGTATGGCAAATTGGTCTCATTGTGCGAACTATGCGTGAAAAGGAAAGGAACCTTAAATGCGTAAATCACTGTAAGCTGTCAGATTCATGTCGTAGCACGTGTGCAATTCATCAAGGACATGAATGGAGTGTACATATTATAGGTTAGGAAGGTAGGGTGAGACATATGAATTCATATTTTTATGTTGGCTCGGTTGGTTCCTTCTATTTGGTGTAGCCGGTCTTTTTTGGATTATCGCAATATTTGATTCACATTGACGGTTTAGAAACGATAAAGAGTTTAAGTCTGTCGTATTTCATTTCCGGAATTTATGAATTATTTGTGCAGCTTTTAGTTACTTGGATGAAAGCTCAAATTTACATCATCATAGATCCTCGTCGCGCAATCATATCATGGAATAATTTAATGCATTGATTTTGGTTGGATTATACACAGTATAGTTCTCGCATAAAACAGCAGAAATAGTGACTACACATAAAACATTTAGATTTTAGATTATACCCTAATTACGAGAAAGTAATGATTTATGTGCATTTATGAGAGTAATTAAAAAACAAAAATTATGTTATTCTTTTCATTTATTTTTGACCACGCTCCTATTTAGTGTCACAGACCATAATGACTCATTGAGAGAATATTAACTTCTACATTAAATTAGTACACAAATAAGCTTTCACAACGAATTATGTAGCTAATAAGAGAACATGTCAGCAATTGCTCTCTACTGACTTTCCCTAGTACTTGCTCCAATCTCTACTTTGCTTGTACAATATTTGACTGGACCCTGTTCCACCCAGATTGGGCTATAATTTGGCACAAAAATGTATTTGGGCCTCATATAAATATGAACGTCTAAATATTAGGATCCAACTTTCACGGTTACGCTCACAATAAAGAAAAGAGTCAAAATCTTTAAAATCGGAATTCCCTATCTCACCAAAATTAAAAAAAAAATGGACAGGGACCCCTGATTTTGAGAGTTTTTAAATTTTATTTTACAAAGGAAAAAAATAACTCTCGATTTTTGACTGTTTTTGGCTTTTAACGAGCCAAATACATAGATTTTTACGCAGAATTATTGCTGAATTCGGGTGGAACAGTCCGATCAAATATTAAGGGTACACCCGATGCCGTGTAAAGTCGTACATTTCTACGCTCGTACTTCTCCTAGCCAATCAGATGAGTAGGTAGAGGTGGAAAGTATGCTTTGATTGGTTGAGAGAAGTACGAGCGTAGAAATGTACGACTTCACACGGCATCGGGTGTACCCTTATTGATAGTTTTCTTGAGTTGTATACCATGAATAAAATTCGTGAGCTGAGCTGTCCAAACAGTAACAATACAGTTTATAAAAAGTGCTAACTATTATAAGCTTATGAAACATGGCAACTTATAATTACATTTACATAGGAACAGTTAGAACAGTCAATGACATTCATACACTTGAACTTGGGTAACACAATACACCATCTTCGGCATTCATTACTAGTAGTATCAGCATCAGAGAGATGCTCCACATACCTTAAATATTGACTAGGGTTTCAATCGCCATCCCACCCAACCCATGCATAAAGCTATTACCTTGCAATTCTTACTTCCTATTCGTACTATCTTCATCACAAATTCACGTATATTCAGCCAAAGAACTCCTAACGAACTACACAAACATAGGGAACATTCTCAAAATGCCCACAGCTTATTTAACAGGAACGCACAACATCCTATTCTAGGTATCATGTACACACAAGTACACATGTCGCTTCATTTATACATTACATCGATGCTGTACGTTGTAATTAGCTAATTGATGATATGACAATGATTTCAGAGAGTTTCACGAGATACATAACAAATGGAATCACCTGCATACATCATTATCGGCTACACATGGCCCTTCAGGGGGAGCGAGGAAAAGTCTCCCTTTGCTACACACACACACTTGGTAGACTTCGGGACGACCTACTCGATTCATTTGAGACCCATCAGGGTGCACTTGCGAGCCAGCAGTTGGCAATTTGGCATTTGAAGTGGCTGCAGTTTCCAGTTTTTGCAGATGAATATTTGTTGCGTCTAAACGAATCTAAGGAGCAAAAGAAACACTACTGTCTTACTAATTCAAAGGTAAATCGTAGGTGAGCAGTGAGCAATGATCTTAATTAGTTGGTTAGTTTGTGTATTTTAACTGTAGTATTTACTTACTGATCCAGTCACAGACTGTAATTTGAGATCCGTAAGGCATGTGGCTGTTATATCTCCGACTCTGGACTCAATAGCTACACCATTAGGAGCCACAACTTCAAGAGACCTTGTTGGGGACTCTAGCCTGTATAAAGTACAACGAAAGAGCTCACTCTAACAATTAGCGTTTTGGCAGTTAGCTAAAAAAAACCAAAGATAGTTAAAAAACAATGCATGCATCTAGCTACAAAATGAAATGATTTCAAATAAATGCAATGAATAGGTTCTTTCATAAAATATCTACTATATATCCATTATCTATATCTATCCGTCTAATGTTTCCCATGCATTACATATGAATGCATGCAGGACGTAGTTAGCTAGCTAGTATCCGTGGTTAAATACTTGGTAGTGGTAGTTATCGAAATGCTCCAGAACAACAGCGTAGCTATAGGATTGGGTGCAGAAATGCCCTACACAGGCTACAGACTGAATGAAAGAGCAGTGAAAGAAAATGGATATGATTGCAGAGCTAATATTAGTAATGAAGTGGAAATAATGGGGAAACCTCAACTCGTGTCCCGACTCAGCTCTGACAACAGGAGTTTGAACAGAACCATGGAAGACAGCTCCCCCTTCGCCTGAAATAAGAGGAGCAGTTTGAAACATGATAGATCATTAATGAGCCTTATTTCAAACTCGATAGAACAAAAGGAAAAGTAAATAGACACTGAGATGTTCACAATGCAAACAAAAGAAAAATGGCATTCACCAAAACCAATTCTTGCTCAACTGTTCAAAAAACCAAAAAACATAAAGGGACCATTTAGGTATTAATGAAATATTGCAGAAGTGACTAACTGCAATCATTAGTATAGTATACAGTTCGTCAATTAGATATTTTGCCCGTAAATTTTAAATACAGAAGTCATAGAATGTTACGAAAGGAAAAAATTTTCGTTTCCTAGTCATAATCATGATGCGAACGGGACCGAAGCATTAGATTGGCTATTCATTTGGAGATAAAACACCTTGTAGAACAGTTTTATCAACCTTTAATTTAATAATTTAATTTTCGGAAGCTAAAAGTTTTCAGTTTTTACCGGTAACACGAAGTAATTCAGCACCAACCAATACTTCTTTCCTATCAGCTGAAAATAAAAGTTTCCCTCTTGTGTCCGTGATTCGCATTCCTGAAGCATGGCACTCAACTTTGTCATCCCCTGTTGTATAATGAAAGCAAAGTTGCAAACATTTGTATAGTTCTGATTGATTGATATTCCGGGAAGCTTCAGTCAGTGTAGTACGGGGCACAATGCAAGGCTTTCTTACTGCATAGCTTAGCAGTGACTTCAAATGAATGAAAAACTTTCGATAAGAAAATTAAAACAATGCTACATTTTATTTTTTCAATTACAGCTAAATAACATTGGCAATTACAATGTTGACACTGCTGTTAATGACCTGAGTCCAAATAAACCGCAGTAAGCGCATATACTGAGAGAACGTAGAAATAAAAAAATTATGCACAGCAGTACACCTGGTTATGCACTGAAGTAAACCTGGTTATGCACAGGAGTAAATCTGGTTATGCACAGGAGTAAACCTGGTTATGCACAGGAGTACATCTGGTTATGCACTGGAGTAAACCTGGTTATGCACTGGAGTACATCTGGTTATGCACTGGAGTACACCTGGTTATGCACTGGAGTAAACATGGTTATATAATAATTAATTTCCAAAGCTTAATTAAGTTTATTTAACACTTCTGGGATTTTTGTTCTTCAGAATTCGATTTTTCCATGCTATCATTTGCAATTTATTTTAGTTTAAGCAATTGGACCACGCAAACAAACCAGTATCGCATGTAATTCACAATATGCCTCTGCCGTAACTTACAATGACAAACTTGTTTGTAGGTTGGCCACAGATTTATAAATGTAAGGGAAATTCAAAAACTACAAATTTTCAGTGATATGATGCGGAATAATGTAGAGTTTTTAAAGTAAGCTGCTCTGACGTTGGACAAAAAGCAAAAAGAATTGACCTACAAAGAACTTTAAGATGCCTTCGAAAAAAAGATTTTCCGATTCGAATATAATTTTTGTATAAAACCTGATTTTTAACAGCTATATTAATTTTTTTGTAGGTAATTGCGGCTAATTTGGATGCCTTGAAAGTCGTGAGATCGATTTTATAGTTTCTGAACTTTGTGCAATCAAATTTTTTAAAAAACCGTGGGATTCTTTCAGCCACCAACCGTCTGATTGTCGCTGTCTCTCAAAATATAACTTGATAGTCTTGGGCAATCTTTCCTATTTTAAAAACCTCAAGAACCTGGGTTGGTCGAATTTTGTCTAGCAGCTAAAGAAACTTGCTGTGTTTATCCAAAAAATTTTTAAACTTTTGCTTAGTTAGCTGAATTTTTAACGTCAATAGTATTTAGCATAATTGGTTTTTTTGGTTTGATAATCAATATCAAGTGTTTTTTATTTCGGAATGTAAATTTCAAATGTTTTACTTAAATGGCATTCAGTATACATTGACAAGCATAATAATGAAAGTGACTGGAAAAGTTATTTATTTATGATTCATCAATGAAAAGTATTAACGTTAATAACATCTGGTATTCACAATTTGTTTCGTGTTTGCACTACAAATCATAATGACTGAAAGCACAACCTATATTTGAAACAACACTGATATAACGTATAGATATAGCAACGTAAATAACGTATATATATAGCCACGCAAATGACGTATAGATATAGCCACGCAAATGACGTATAGATATAGCAACGCAAATACCGTATATATACGGTATTGCTCTGCTATTGAGTTTCTATATCTATAGATAGATATAGAAACTCAATACCTCACCATAGATTGACAGGGTGAGTAAATTGCGTAGCAAGTAAGGCTGTTCTCATTCCCTTCACACCACACATATTCCCTGTGTTTCCTTAGGATTTTCGATAAGCTGTTTGGGAATTTTTCCCCTTTTTTTGACTTTAATTGATGATTTCCAAAAAACCATTGCATATTTATTTTTGAATTTCGAATTGATCAATCATTGAACAATTCTCTCTCTTACGGTACCGAATTTGTCAGTCAACATACTGCTATTTTTAAAAAAAAAGGGATAACTGGAACAAAAATCAGCTTTGCAAATCCACTCTCGCTCCACTGGAGTAATTTTATAAGAGAACTACGTTCTCTAGTAAAGTCTCTGTAAGACCTTAGAAAACTTTGCTTTTTTTGGGTATTAATTAGTAGCATAATTGATAAAAATGGAATATAGACTAGTTATTAATACATTCTGAAATCAATGAAATCCTTTATGACAGAACGCAGTTGAGCTTCCATATTGAGGTCTACACACATTTACTGAACGGCGTTGAATTTTGACTATGTACAATATATAAGGTATAAAATTCGTTTTTAGTATGAAAGTAATCATAATCACGTATCCACAATCGTCAAATGTAATGCATAAAGGGCGTGTATATTAATTGAGTTAAAGTTTAAAGATGAAATATTGGTATTTAAAACATGAGCGAGCAAACAAAAACCGAGCAAAAAATATTCCATAAGTAGGCATCGAACTCTGGCCTGCCCCTCCAATATGCCGCAACACTAACAATTAGTCCAAGCTAGTACACTTCCTAGACACATGCAAAATTCTCTTATACATGCCGCAACTTGATTTACAGTTAAACGTTTATTATTCAGCTTCATTGACTAACACATTTGCAATTGGAAAACATGTTACGCAGCTAGACCGTAATTACTATCACTATGCAAAATTTTACGACAATCCATTCAGTTTCGTATTCGCTACAACCGTAACTGTGTTAATGTCATCAAGATTTTGTAGAAGCTTTTGGGTGAAAGCCAAGCTGCAATGTATTTCAATACACCTTCCCTACTCTGCGCTTCTCTTTTTCTCTCTGTTACTTTCTCTTTTGTAGCTGTTCTTAATAACTTTACTAGAGCAAAGTTAATAATGAGTAAGCAAAAAGTTTGCTGGTGAATATCTTTAACCTCTTCATTACCATAAAAAGAAAAATTATTTATATTTTCGATCCCTAGCAACTCGAAACAAAAACATTTAAAAAGTAAAATTTTTGAGAAGCAGAAAAATTCCTTCCACACCGTGTACTCAAGATGCGTTATTTCCTTGCCTCCCAAGTTTTTTTCACACGGTATGTTCAAATTACCGTCTAATTGTCAAATGCTGGATATGCGGTGGTGTTATGAAACGCAGTCATGATACGCATATTCTGGAGTTGGGCTTTCGCTATATAGGCCTTTGTTACTTTTTTCATTTAATTCCATCA
>Ga0210040_10009223_pt1 | contig 11521 bp, 12 predicted proteins | sample CryGeyCG12114_NA_FD_185462 | JGI IMG/M metagenome (GOLD analysis project Ga0210040, IMG submission 185462) | Groundwater microbial communities from aquifer - Crystal Geyser CG19_WC_8/21/14_NA (SPAdes) (version 2) | ecosystem: Environmental > Aquatic > Deep subsurface > Groundwater | place: USA... | reverse complement strand
TTTCTTGCAAAATTGCATGGGTTCAAAAATACCGGAAAATGAAGGTATGATGTTGTTTTCTTATATTAATAATTTTTGCTATCTGCATATAAATGAGAGCAGAACTTCCCAACTTTCGAAATTTCTATATGTACGAGACTAATGCGAGTTTTGCCGTATGCAGACTATATAAGCATAAGGTAGGAAGGATTTTGCCTCGGATACTAGGGGGTAGGGGGATTTTCATTCAAACATGATTATAATATTGAGTATCTTTCAAAAAATAAAAACTATGTATGTAGGGGAAGAGTAAATTTTCCGAAAAAAGTGCATGATTTCATTTGTGCTCCTATTTTAGTAATATTTCAAATTAGCTGGTTGTCCTCAATTATCGTCATCATAATATGACAGCATGTTTAATTCGCAGAGTTATCATTATTACCAATATATGGTCTATTGCATAGTGCAATGCAGGTCTGCAATGACTGAAAAGACCTTCAAGTTCAAAGTAGCAGTTACATGCAATTTTTCAATTATTATGCAAAATTAGAAAATCCTATCCGTATTTTTTTATACAAAATAAAATAAATAAAAGCTATTTATACCATGAAATAGAAGCAGAGTAGCAGACAAGCCAAACTAATATAGGGTATGTACTTTTGCTATTTTATTCGCATTACTTTAGTAAGTTTGATACACACACATACCGATAGTAGGATTTCATACCGTCTAGTCTTCATTTTATAAGCGTCACTTACAAGTTGAGTAAGTACTTGCACTTTTACAGAAATTACGATTTTTTATTGCATCCAGTTTTTACAACCGCGTAACGATTCACTAAAGTAAAGAGCACCTAAAAACCTATTAACTGGGTTTTTGTTGTTTTTTTTGTTTTTTTAAGCAGAAGATTTTTCAAACACGTTTTTTATATTCACAACTTGCAAAACTCTTTCGAGACTAATTTATTCACACAAATCGTCAAAATTTAAGTTGAATGTCTCAAGCAAGCAAGGCTTAAAAATAGCAGGATGTTACTCTGTTGCACAATCAATTTTCACTTGAGACTTGACATTGAAAAACAAAATCATGATGGGGTTTTCATTCGTCATGCGTCTTATCTCTTTATCTGACTAATACGGCAGATATGCACAGCATAAGTTAATGATAAAGACGAGGTGCAAATGGTGTTTTTTTGCGACTACATTAAATATTACTTAGGTACAGACTGCGGCAAAGTATACAGAACATTATCACAGAAATCCGTCCATATCAAAGTGGCATTATAATGAACGTTCACTTACCAAATGACAAACTTCGAATATCCAAAGTTTAGTCTGTTGTGGGGTTCTTCCTACTAAAGGGGAAGATAAATTTCTATGTTGAAATGGGATTCCACCTTGGCAATCTTTCCACACCTGATCATGAGTAGACTGACCCGAATCTTGTAGTAATGGCATATCGTAAATTTTATCTTGAGCACTTGGTGATTCCTCTGCAGAGGAATTTAAGCTTATATTGCTTGGGACAGATTTATCACTTTCTTCGTCAGTCATTGCAATGTCAGTAATGTGAGAACTTTCCCCTATCCCAGTTTTAATATTTACTTCTGTAGCATTTAGCAGCTTTTCAAAGTCATGATTCAGAGTGGTCACGTTCACAGAAATCCCAGAGAGACCATTTTTTCCTTTGAATTTGAATTGAATAATAACACTAGTCTAGTTAGTTACAAATTAAAAAAATACGTGTTGTTCATAACACAAACCTGTGATATAAAGTATTAGAATACCGTTATTAGATGTAGCGGATCCAGCATCATTGATCTGGGAATTGGAAGACGAAGAAGGCATTTGTTGCCATTGTTTGCATGGACATTGATTGACGGCACAAGCTGCTGAAGCTAGGGCAGATTTTGAATCGGGAAACCAATTATTGACCCTACAGACCCCTTTGTGTGCCTTGTAGTGAGCTACTTGATGCTCTTTAGAGCAATACACAACGAATCGGCAACGTCCACAGAACATGAAACCACTGGCACCCTCCTCTTTTGGGATCCCACATAGTGCACAATGGCTATGCAAGTAGGTTACTGGTTGAACAGGACTATTATTTCCTCCAGATTCACTCATGTTCGCAATTGAGTGCTGTGATGAGTAGCTTCGTTAGTTAGGTAGTTAGACGGCTTTCGCTTTACTCAATCAGAAGAAATATTTCTGTAAAATCAACAATAAACATAAACATTGAGCATGCTGAAAACGAAACCTCATAAATATAGCATACATCAGTTATTTCCAAAATGAAAACAACTTTAAATGGCTTCATACGGGTTGCTTTGCTACGTGATAAAGTCTCACAGTTCCACGAAAAGATCCTGCATTACGAACGAATACTTCATGCAGATTTTGCAGACACACGTTTCTGCAGTCACGTATGCCCATAACACATAACATGAAAAAAATTAGGCGCACGCGCTATCTAATCCTTTGTGAGTAAACAGTCTTGTAGTGAAGGCTATTTTTGCAACACGGAGAACTTTCTGATTGAGTCACCAACTAACTCATTTATGGGAATACTTAATTGAAAAGCTTGCTCATTGTTACCGTCATGTTTCCAATAAAAACAATCAAAACAAGGCCATTAATTGATCACAGATTTGCACAGTCGAACTATACCTCATACCTGAGTACCCACCAGGCTAAACTAGGCCAGACTGTTGGCGTATTCAGTTGGATTCGTATCTAACAAATCTCAAATAGGTGCTAAGTAAATTGAGGACGCAAGGATTGAATGAAACATTAAAATTCATAATGATTCAAATACAAACTAATAAAGCTCAAGCTTTCGCAGATTTGATTGCTAAAATAAAAAACGAGATAGAAAAATGACGCTAATAAAATTCGTACCTGTGTTAGTTCTTAATCGAGCTCTGATTCACAAAACGAAACAGCATTTTTGAGCATATGGATGAAATCAAACACACTAGAATAAACTAATGAATTTTGATTAAACCCAGTGTCAAGGGTCGCTGACCGTACGGGGACTTCCACATCACCCAAAGTATGAAATTATTAATTACCGCGGAGAACATTCGGAGTTTCCTAGACTTTCATTCGATCGTACAGCAAATCCCATTAATACACATCAACAACATTACACCTTCAGACCTTTTACGGCGTTTTAATGAATAGAAATGTTTCACAAAACCAATGCTATAATTCCTAAAAGAGCTTACAAAATACTGCGTAGATGAAAAAAATTGACTCTCTAAATTACTTTGATTACATAACCTCATGAATCTCGTAACGCACTGACTGAACTGACTTTCTGCCTGCAGCAAAATCTTCCACATTTTGTTTATTACGAAAAGTATATATTGTGCCGAGGACTTTCACTCGATGCTATATGAGCGTTTCGCGAAATATGTCATTCATTTGAATGGAGAATTTTACTTTTTTCTTGTTTTGTTTACTTATGCACCGACTACTCACTCACTACGGACTGAGGACTGACGACTGACCGACTTATTTTTATTTTATTCTGGAGTATATTAAGTTTCAGTAATTTACAATTAGTCACAAGGTAATTGTTATGGTCGTCATCGATTTAGGCAATAGAGATATTGTGTATCTCGTTAAGTTCTGTTTCACAATGCTGTAATTTGGCTGATTATAAATGTCAAGTCCATGAACAAGCTAGTTATAGTTAACACATTTAATATTCATTTGTGAAATTGCTCATCTATAACCGGGAGGAATGCCCGCCTTAGTAGCCTTCGGTAGACGATGGCAAATCGCTAGTGATGATTTAGTGTTCCCAGGAGTAATTGATGCTCTCATCAGATTTTCATGGTACTGATTTGAGAGAATGTAGTGTTGTTCAGTAGTTAAATACGATTTCGAATTAATTCAAAAGATTTTGTCAAGCGGATTTTGGTCTCATTTCAGCCTTGTAGCGTCATGCGCAGTTTACTGGAAAGAGGACAGGAAACTGAGCTGCCCTGGAGGGGAGTTTTTGAGGTCTTACATTTTAGGGATATTCATCATATTGGTCCTCATGATATTCGCAGACATAGCATTGGTATTAAACAGCATGAACGGAAATATTATGGACACTGCGGCTCGGAAAAATGTTACATCAGCCCTATACTTCCGGTATAGAAGATATTTTATGCTATTCATTGCAATGCAGGGTAAATATTGATGATGTAAACCAATGTTGCTTTCCTTATCTTTCTTTAGACTACTATTGCTGATCCCAGAAATCTGTTGGACCATAATGGGGACCATTTGGTCTTACGCGAAGGAAATATTGTGCACTTCTGAGGCACCTGAAACTACTTTGCTGATTAAAGGTAGTTTTAGTACAAATTTTATCAAACCGAGTAAAATTCAATCAACTATTTTGGATTCTTTTGCTTTCTAGGAATGATTTTTCTAAGCTGGGCGTTAATTGCAATCATGATAGTAGTTAGTGGACTAGTTTTTGACCCCCTTGGGTCCTCCAAGTCGAGTTATAGGGACTTGGACTATGAGCGTCTAGAAGCCATGAACCTTCACGGCAATATTCAAAGTAGACGCGTGTGGGAAAGAAGATGTCGAGTTTTGCTGTGTTCATGTTGTGGGGAGGACGAACTTAGCCGCGACGCTTTCAAAGAGATTTCCAGTATGTGATAAAAAACTAACTCAGAAAACATTACAAATTTTTTTTAAACTGTTGCTTTTGTAGCAAACAAATATTTTTCTTTAGAAATCATGGGATTCCTATTCGATGACGTGGACTTAGTAGGCTCAGATTTGGCTGCAGGTCTTATCATCCTTCATATGAAGACTCAGGCTGAGCTAGCAAAAAAGGCATCCAATGTGGAACAAGAAGCTTTTCTGGAAGAGCCGTCCCCTTCAACACGATTTTTGCAAGACTCAGGAGGACTTTTCACCGCTGGGGGCTCTAGTCACGACTATTGGAATAGTCCAGAATGCATATCTCATTTTATGAAGTGGGCTTTAGGGTCATATGGCTGGCCTTGGTATGTAGTAGCGAATCCCAAAACTGGCATTTGCCGACTCTGGAAACATTTCGTATGCTGCAGTTGTATTTCGTGAGTTAAAGCTAAAATTATAGTGTTGTGTTGAAATGTCAAGTGTATGTATAATTTCTTACTAATATTTCTATGTAATTTAATTTTTAGATCACTAGCAGAAGTTGAAGGTGACAACTGTTGCTTCTGTCACACGTCTGCACTAAAAGATACAACAAAAGTAGACGAAGAGGATCTATTATATGCCTCTTTTCAAAATGAAGTTTTTCAGACTCCATTCTATGTTGCATTAGATCATTCTACGCAAACTGTGGTTGTGGCAATCAGGGGCACTTTATCCTTACGGGATGCTATTACTGATCTCACAGCTCAAGCGAAGTCATTGGAATCTGCCCATCTCCCTGCTGACTTCACGGTATGAAAATTAATAGAAAAAAATTGGAAGCCTCTAAAGTACCGATTATTTGGAAACCGATTGTTTTGAAATCTCCCTTCAGGCCCATGGTGGTATACTGCAAGCGGCGAAAAACATATTAATCAAAATGGAGAAACTCCAAATACTGGAAAAAGCATTCAGTTTGTATCCTCATTACAATCTAGTATTCACTGGTATGTAAACATTACCAAAAGTAGCTTGACAAATGCAGCGCTAAGTCAATAAAAATGTCGTGAAATATTTTTTTTAAGGCCACAGTCTAGGTGCTGGAACCGCGGCGGTTATAAGTGTTTTGTTGCGATCCTCTTATCCAACATTACGATGCTATGCGTATTCACCTCCAGGTATCATTAAATTAATAATCAGGATGACTAAGTATGTTTAGGTTGTTATATATTTACCAAAACTTAAATATTTGCATTTTCACTTCCAGGGGGGTTATTTTCACTAGAAACTGCAGAATATAGTGAAAGTTTCATCACTTCGGTAGTGATTGGAGATGATATTATCCCAAGACTTAGTGTTCCTACTTTTCACAACTTCAAAAACAAAATCGTACAGGCTGTGAAAAGTTGTCAGACTCCAAAGGTGGGGAATAATGAACTGCAATATCACTAGTGTTGTAAAAAAAATTATTTATAGATATATCTTTGCACAGTATCGAATCTTAATTGGTGGGTGCTGGTATCTAATGATGGGTGAAGTTCCTATTTTAAAACATGAGACTGCGAATTCTGAGGATGCTAATGATAGGAATGGAGGAGTGCCACCTCCTACTGCTCAGCAATCGCTGTTAAATGTTAACCAAGGATCTCCGAATTATCATACCTATGTAAGTGAGTTGGGTGAGATTTATAAATTTTATATGATTTGAAAGTTATTAACTAACTTCTGCCGATTTCTAACAGGTCTCACTAGCAGAGGTAAGTCATCAACTTCAAAAGGAAAGTATAACGAAATGTGCCATGTATCCTCCGGGGAGAATTTTTTATGTCAATGAGCGTCCTGTTATTCTGTCCAGGTACAAAAACGAAACTTACGAAAAGAAGTCATGAAGAATTCACGTAAAAAATTGAATGCACTGATTGGTGTTTTGCAGGCAAGATCTAGCAGTAGAATGCGAATACGATTGGCGCTGGGCAAACCGATCCGAATTTTGTGACATAAAAGTAACACCGAAAATGATGACTCATCATTACCCCGATAATGTGTATCGTGCGCTACAACAAGTTGCCAAGTTTTCCATTGCCAGCAATCATGCCCCGAATTATATCTAGATTTTGACCATACTAATAACCTACTTCTATGATCTACTGACTCTAGGATTGTACACGATTACACGATATTATTGTATTCGGAATGTGTGTGCCTTGAACACAAAGTATTTTTAGCTTAATTTATACATTTGTTGCGAAACTCGAATACGAAACCATTTTGGTCACAACAAGACAAGTTTATTCACTATGTTCAATCACAGTATACTTGCTATGATATTACACAGCTCATAAATTCTCAAAATATTTATCTGTGACTGTGAGACCAGACAACCTGTACAAAGAAAAAAATAAGCAGTAAGCTTTGCAAGAATTCTATTTAAGTAACTATTGATATCCTTTAAGATTCTGCATAACTATTGCCTACCGATAGAGATTACAAGATTTATAGATAGAGATTATATTGGTTTAGAGATTGGATGAGATGTATTTAAAAATGTTGACTTTTAACAATTAAGTGTTTTATTAAATACCAGTCGAATGGCCCGCTAACAACGCGCTGTGCAAGTAGCAGATTAAAATTTTCATGTATTTTATGTCACTATCACACAGTTTCAAGTTTCGTTATCACGGTATATAGCTCTATCATTCACATTAAATTGCGGTCTTACATTAGTGGCTTCTTCAACTTGGAAATAAATAACTTTCACCGGCATTTCCTAATCCCAAGCGTTACCACATTGCAGAATTTAGCGACTTGAAGCCTTAACAGAAAATCCTATGCTTAATTCCCTACCTTTAATCAATGACATAGGGTGATGATTCATATTATGCTCGTAATTTGTTCACATATATTTTATAAACAGTGGAAAACAGTCAAATCGTTTTATTAGTCAGAAGTAAGATTTTATTCACCACAATCTATGTAAACTGCGCATGGTATGTGGGTTTGTAATTTGTAAACTAATAAAATCATACAAGCAATGGAAATTGTCTAGTCGTATCATATCAATTTTAATAATTCATCTGAACGGAATAGCAAATGGAGTGGAATGGAAATCGAGCTGAACACTTGTAATAACAAAAAGTCCATCTTAGCCAATGAAAAACTTGAAAGGAATCATCATATGTGAAAGAAACGAAACTATAGTGTAGCAGACAAGCCACACCAAAAAACAAACAGAAACGAAGTGAATATTTCACTCATCGAGTTCTTCATAAATACGAACTATCAGTTTCTGGAACGTGATGTCATCCATGTTGTTCCGAATGAGCTTCAAGAGAACCCATTGGCTGATTCCAACTCGTTTGAGTACAGTCATAACTTCGCACTCTTTAATGTGAGGAGCAATAGCCAAAGCTGAAATTCGTGCCCGTACGGATAGCAAAGTGATGAAGCGATAAATAATGTAGCAGGCTGTAACGGCGGTCAATACGAGGAACCTGAAGAAAAGATGTATCGTAACATGCTAACTCTAATGAAAATTTGCATGGTTAACAATATTGGGATTGGGAATCCACAACACTTATGAAAAGTCATACCAAAACCACAAAAATGCGAACATTTTTTCGCTAAGAATGTTCCTGGAGAGAACGCACAACGCATCAAATCTTTCAATGGATCCACTAGGACCAAACTTGTGGAATATGCATTTGGTCATCCGAGGAAAAACACGAGTCATAGGATCGATTCTATCTTCGGGATCGTAGTCCAGCATTGATAAAACCTACATTGTCGATTCCTATTAATTAGTTCATATTTCACACACTTTTTGCATGAAATGATAGGATAGGGCATTAGCCAAAACACTAACCTCAATACCGTAAGTGCTGAATTCATAGTTCAGAAAGTAATCCGTCATAAATAGATTGACAACGCAAACTAAAAGATTTAAACACTCACAAGTCACATAAGAGGAAGCATAACCCACATTCACCCCAACCGAGTTTATGATGTATTTAGCAAGCAATGTCAACTGGTCAGGTCGATCTTCCGGCTTTTCCATCGCCATTTCCAGGACCTAAATGAAATAATTGTTAGTAAAGATAGATACAATACAATTTTCAACTATGTGCACTCCATAGTTCATACATTAAGGTTCTGCATCAAATCTTGGAGTCTCGAACTGTCCATTCCTTTCCAAAGCCGATGAGGAATGCTGAAAGTGAGCGCTTGAAAAAACAGGAAGAAAGGAACCCACTGGTAATATGCATGGTACGTTTTCTCAGACTCCCCCTTGATGTTTCTATATCCCCCCAACAATCCGGCTAATCCTGGAGATATTTTTTCAGCGCTTTTACTAGGAGCAGGAACCTACACACGCAAAATTGATACAGTCATGACAGTAGAATCTTGACCCTTGTTTCTACCCTTCAACAATCTAAAAATGTTAGCTTACGGTAAATGTAGTACTGATGAAGCAGTAGTTATTCAAAACCTGGGATGGAATAACCGGCTCATTATTTGTGTCTTCTTGAAGCTGGGTGCATTTAATTGGGGCTCCGAAATAGTCTGTCAGGCATGTAAGACCCGCAAATAAAAAAAGGATGAGCACAGTGGTTCTGTAATGCAAACGACACCAAGAGTCTTCAATTTGAACCGGGGACTTCTTCTTTACAAATAAATCTGCTACCAAAGGGAGGAACGACATACTCTGCAAATAACAATTAAAAATGCGTATAACTACTATCATGATGACCTGCGCTATTTATTAAAAATTAAAAAGTTACTTTGTAATAATACGAACGGTTATTTAGACTCCCGTTTCGTATTCACCAACTTGATCAAACTTTTCACACCTTTGAAAGTTCAAATTACTTAAACATTCAAATAGAACACTTCGAAAGCTTCGAAACACGTCAAAGGAGCGAAAAAGTTAACCGGCCAAAAATGATGATGATTTAATCTGCAAAATGGCGTGGAAATACTACATTCACAAAAAAATCATGGGGCTCTGATTGCAACCCACAAAGCAAATCTGCGTTTGCTTGTGTGGATGTTAGACTGGTAAATTCATGCATGATGATTGCATTTGGAATTTTGAGATGAGAGACGACAAGCAAAATAAACTGTTGTTCTTAAGTAAGCTTAGGTAGGCCTAATTTGGATTTCTGAATGCAACGATGGCTAATAGATGAAAAGCTCAATTAAATTTTGCGTCTGGTATAAGCCTCAGAGAATCTTGAACAAATAAACATAATCACTAGTTCGCAAAAATTGAAGATATCCTATGCGAAAGCTTGTAAAATGAAAGCGCAGGAAAATATTCTCATTAGAATCATGAGTGCAGAGAATATTTCACTCAAGTGAAATAATTATTGCGGAACACATCTATCCATTTGCCAACTAGATTATTTATTGCATGATTTTTTTCATTTAGATAACACTAATACTTATATTTTCAGCAGGATGACGATTTATAATGACACGGAACCCGTCACAATATCATTATATCGAGTTTCATCTAACTTGACATATTTGCCTTTGTTATAGAAATACACAGGATCTTGAAATGCCCCGATGTTAAATCCTTGTTTCTGGAGATCCACCTTTTTCAATTTGTACGTGCCTAAAAAATCATTTAGATTTACAAATCCAATAAGTATTCACCACATTGAATGAGTGTAATTCATATAATTGACTCACTTGTGAGCTCTGCTTTGTTCAAAATGCGCAGAAACAAAGGGATGGCATACGAAGGCAAAGACTTTTTGATTTGTGTTGCAAATTTTTCCAAATCTATCTGCTTTTTGGGATCCACAATTGAAACCATCCCTGCTGAGCCTTCTGTATGGGGTATTTTTACTCCATATGCTACTACGTCTGATAATTGGCAAGCATTTGCACTAATTACTGCTTCTACTTCTGCTGTAGATACATTTTCCCCTTTCCACCGGTATGTGTCTCCTGTTCTATCTTGAAAATAGAAGTAACCGTATTCATCCATCCTCATGATATCCCCTACAAAACAAAGTTTTAATATTTTTTCCATATTCCTTCCACAGTATATGAATTTTGAATCCATTCAAAAACCTGTTCGAAAAACAGTATCTCCTTGTACAAACACATCGCCGGCAATTTTTTTCTCATTATCGGACCCATTTCCACTTGCGTATCTAACGTATTATAATTATGTTTGTCTATAATTGAAAACGTGTAAAAAAAGTGTAAAATGTGCCACATTGTCAAATACCCTCCAAAATCTCGTGCAGGATGATCTTTCTCAATACGCCCCACAAGTTCTCCTGGTTCATTGAATTCACATCTGATAGCCAAGCCAGTTTTAGGGTCCCGAATTAACTCTCTAGTTTTTTCGTCAACTTTGACAATTGCTGCTGGATATGCCTTGTAGGCAAATCTGGGTAAAAATCCCACCGCCCCAATTTTGTTGTCAAAATTTGCTACAAACAAAAAAATGCTAACAATTCATGGATGCAAAGCTAAAATTCTGTTTTTAAGTGTTTAGTTAGCATACCCATATTACAGTTCCCATCTGTGGACCCATATACCTCAGTAACATTTTCAATGTTGAATCTTTCTTTAAATTCATTCCAAATTTCAACCCTTAAGCCATTTCCTGAAATTAGTTTCACTTTGTGTTTCTTATCGAACTCAGTGGGAGGCTGTTTTAGTAGATAGCGGCAGATTTCTCCAATATATTGCGCTCCCTATATTTTAGAAAACTAGAAGTTGCAATATGGATGCATTTTCTCTAAATCCTCATAAGATTGATTTATAAATTAAAAATTACATACAGTTGCATTGTACTTGATACAATCAGTCCAAAATTCGTTTGCAGAAAACTTTTTCCGGATGGCCACAGTAGTTCCATTATAAAGAGCTTGTCCTATGGCACAAAG
>Ga0210040_10009222_pt1 | contig 11521 bp, 10 predicted proteins | sample CryGeyCG12114_NA_FD_185462 | JGI IMG/M metagenome (GOLD analysis project Ga0210040, IMG submission 185462) | Groundwater microbial communities from aquifer - Crystal Geyser CG19_WC_8/21/14_NA (SPAdes) (version 2) | ecosystem: Environmental > Aquatic > Deep subsurface > Groundwater | place: USA... | reverse complement strand
CCCCGACCAAGCGCCGCCGCACCTGCGGGTGGTCGACGCGTACGTGCGCCTGTGCGGCCCGACGACCCCGGCGGCGACGGCCACGTTCGTCGAGGCACCCCCGGCGCTGGTCAAGGCGCACTGGCCCGCGGAGGCGGAACCGGTGGAGGTGGAGGGCACCTCGGCGTGGGCGTTGCCCGGCCTCCCGGAGCCAGCCGAGACGGACGGGCTGGTCCGGCTGCTCGGTCCGTTCGACCTCTGGCTGCAGGCCCGGGACCGCGACCTGGTCCTGCCCGACCGCGCCCGGCACAAGGGGTTGTGGCCGACCATCGGGCGCCCGGGGGCCGTGCTGGTCGGGGTCGACCTCGTCGGGACCTGGCGGCCGAAGGCCTCGGGCCGGAAGCTGGCGCTGGCGGTCGAGACCTGGCAGGCGGTGCCGCCCTCGGTGCGGACGCTCGTCGAGGAGCAGGCCGAGCGGCTGGCCGCGCACCGCGGCGTCAGCCTGACCACCGTCGCCTGGTCCTGATCGGGGATGATCTGGCACCCGTGGGGTGTCAAAACATCCCCGCTGTCGGTCACGGGCGTTCCCAGACCACCTCGGCGGCGTCCTTGTCCGGGCGCAGACCGCGCCAGACCGGGTGCCGCATGCGGCCCGGCCCGGTCAGCTCGGAGTAGGTCACCTCGCCGACCAGGTCCGGCTCGACCCACCGGGCGTCGCGCGCCTCCTCGCGGGGGACGTCGACCAACGCCGGGGTCGGCCGGGCCCGCGCGTCCAGGCGGCGCTGGAGGTCGTCCAGCGCGGCGCCGTCGAAGCCGGACCCCACCCGCCCCACGTAGTGGAGGCCGTCCGGGCCGGGCACGCCCATCAGCAGCGACCCGAAGGTCGCGCTCCGGCCACCCTGCCCGGGCCGCCAGCCCGCCACGACGACCTCCTGGGTGAGGAAGTTCTTGATCTTCAGCCAGGTCCTCCCCCGGCGCCCGGGCGCGTACGGGGAGTCGGTCCGCTTGGCCACCACGCCCTCCAGCCGGAGCTGCCGGCTGATGTCGCGGGCCGCCTGCAGGTCGCCGTGGAAGACCGGCGGCACGTGCACGCGGTCCCCCAGGGCGTCCAGGCCGAGGCCCTCGAGGATCTCGCGCCGTTCCGCGTACGGGCGGGCGAGCAGGGACTCGCCGTCCAGCTCGAGGACGTCGAAGACCATCAGCTGCGCGGGCCACGTCTGCGTCGCCCGCTCGACGTCGCCGGGCCGGCTGAGGTTGATGCGGTTCTGCAGGAGCCCGAAGTCGGGCCGGCCGGACGCGTCGGTCACCACGACCTCGCCGTCGAGGACCGCGTCGTGGACCTCGAGCCGGGACAGCGGTTCGGCGACGTCGGGGTAGGCGGCGGACTCGTCGCGGCCCTTGCGGCTCAGCAGCCGGACGCGGCCGCCCGCCAGGTAGGCCACGGCCCGCACGCCGTCCCACTTCATCTCGAACGCCCAGCCCTCCTCCGGGCCGAAGTTCGCCCCGTCCGTCAGCGTGGCCAGCATCGGGTCGACCTCGGCGGGGAACGCGTCGGCGTCGGGGGCGGCGCCGTCGGTGTGCTCGTCCTGCTCTGCGGCAGGCGCGGGGAGCCGACCTCTGCGAGGCCCTTCGACCGGCTCAGGGGGCGTCGCGGCGACAGGCTCAGGGGGCGTCCGGGGTTCGACGGGCGTCTCCGTGGTCGGGACAGGGGGCGCGTCCTCGGGGTCGGTCTCCATCAGGTGCATGAGCCAGGTCCGGTCGGCCTTGGTGCCCTTCGCGCCCTTGCCGCCGCCGGTGTGGATGAGGGCGTACTTGCGGACCTGCCCCAGGCCGCCGTCGGGGCGGCCGTGCAGGGTGACGATGACCTCCTTGCCCTCGCGCCACTTGTGCAGGCGGTAGGTGCCGGAGTCCCAGATGGTCACCTGGCCGCCGCCGTACTCGCCGTGCGGGATGCCGCCCTCGAAGGTCGCGTACTCCATCGGGTGGTCCTCGGTCATCACCGCCAGCCGGTTGCTCTTCGGGTCGGTCGGCGGCGACTTGGGCACGGCCCAGCTCACCAGGACGCCGTCGTGCTCGAGGCGGAAGTCCCAGTGCAGCGCCCGCGCGTGGTGCTCCTGGATGACGAAGACCGGGTCGCCGTCGCCCGGGGCGGGCACCGGTGGGGTGGCGGGCACGGGTTCCGGGGTGCGGCGGGCGTCGCGCATGCTCCGGTAGGTGCTGAGCCGGTCCGGGCCGGGTGCCTCCTCGGTGCCCAGGTCCGGGGCGAGGGCCGCCAGCAGGTCGCCCTGCTCGGCCACTCGCGCGAGCACGTCGGCGTACGTGAGCTGGGCCAGGTCGGGGTCCTCGAGCTCCTCCCACGTCCGCGGCGCGGCGACCCAGGGGTGCGACCGGCCGCGCAGCGAGTAGGGCGAGATCGTCGTCTTCGCGCCGTTGTTCTGGCTCCAGTCGACGAAGACCTTCCCGTCGCGCTCGGTCCGCTTCATGCTGCTGATCACCCGGTCGGGACGGTCGGCCTCCAGCGCGAGCGCCAGCTCCCGGGCGACCGCGGTGGCCTGCTCGGGCGTCTGGCCGCCGTCGAGCGGGGCGTAGAGGTGGATGCCCTTGCTGCCGCTCGTCACGGGCACCGGGTCGTGACCGATGTCGCGCAGGATGTCGCGGGCCCAGCGGGCGACCTCGGCGGCCTCGGCCAGGGTCACGCCCTCGCCCGGGTCGAGGTCGAGGACGAGGCGGTCGGGGTTCTGCGGCGTGCCGTCGGCGGCGAAGCGCCACTGCGGCACGTGGATCTCCAGACCCGCGAGCTGGGCGATCCAGGTCAGCGTGGCCACGTCGTCGACCACCGGGTAGTCGTTGTCGTGGTCGCGGTGCTGGATCGTGAACCGCCGCACCCAGTCCGGCGTCCCCGCCGTGAGGTCCTTCGCGAAGAACACCGTCGCGGCCTCGACGCCGTCCGGCCAGCGCTTCCGGGTCGCCGGGCGCTGCCGGAGGTGCGGCAGCATCGTCGGCCCGACCTCGGCGTAGTACGCCAGGACGTCGCCCTTGGTTGTCTGCGTCTCGGGGTAGAGGACCTTGTCCAGGTTCGTGAGCTTGAGCGTGTGGCCGTCGACCGAGACGGTCTGGCTGTTCGCCCCGCCGGACGCCGCTCGGGCCATACGCGAGGGTAACGCCCGGCTGCACGCGTCGGGCGCGGGTCGACCTGATCTTGCTTAGCCAGGCTGTGATCTTCGGGCAGGGCGTCCGGTGCGGTGATCACCTGCCTCTTCCCAAGCGCCTCCGGCCCTGTCAGGATGCGGGCACCGTCCGCCCCCGGAACTGGAGCTCCCCCGTGAAGAAGCCCGCTGCCGCCGCCATGGCCGCCCTGGCCGTCGCCGCGCTCGTCGCCCCGACCGTGCCCGCCGCCGCCGTCGACACCGTCGACTCGACCAAGCTGCGCGAGGCGGTGACGGTGAACGGGATCCTGCAGCACGAGCGTGCGCTCTACAAGATCGCCACGAAGAACGACGGCAACCGGGCCTCGGGCACCAAGGGCTACGACGACTCGGTCAAGTACGTGACCAAGAAGCTCAAGAAGGCCGGCCTCAAGGTCAAGACGCAGTCGTTCGAGTTCCCGTCCTACAGCGAGCTCGCCCCGGCCACCCTCTCCGAGGTGAGCCCGACGGCCGGCGACCTCGAGACGGCGACCTTCGACTACTCCGGCAGCGGCGACGTCACCGGCACCCTGGCCCTGGCCGGCGGGACGGTGCTGCCGCCCACGAAGGACCCGTCCAGCGCGTCCGGCTGTGAGTCCGGCGACTTCGCCGCCGCCCCGGGCACGCCCGCCGTGGCGCTGGTGCAGCGTGGCGGCTGCGACTTCGCGGTCAAGGTCCAGAACGCGACGGCGGCCGGCTACGACGCCGTGATCATCTTCAACGAGGGCCAGCCGGGCCGCGAAGAGCTGCTGACCGGGGTGACCCTGGGCGGGCCCGTCGAGGTCCCCGTCGTCGGGGTCAGCTTCGCGACCGGTAACGCGCTCGCGGCCGAGATCGCAGCGGGTCCGGTGAGCGTCCGGGTGACGACCTCGACCCGGTCCGAGATCCTCAAGACCAAGAACATCCTCGCGGACACCCCGAAGGGCAAGACCGGGACGACGGTCGTCGTCGGCGCGCACCTCGACTCGGTCCTCGAGGGGCCCGGCATCAACGACAACGGCAGCGGCACCTCGACGATCCTCGAGATCGCCGAGCAGATGAAGAAGCTCGGCTACACCAAGAAGGGCAAGCTGCAGCGCCAGGTGCGCTTCGCCTTCTGGGGCGCCGAGGAGGAGGGGCTGCTCGGGTCGGAGCACTACGTCGAGTCGCTGTCGGCCGAGAAGATCTCGACGATCTACGCGAACCTCAACTTCGACATGCTGGGCTCGCCCAACTACGTGCGCTTCGTCTACGACGGCGACGGGTCCGACATCCCCGCGGTGGCCCCGGCCGGGTCGGCGGGCATCGAGAAGGTCTTCACCGACTACTTCGCGGGGCAGGGCCTCGAGACCGAGCCGACGCCGTTCGACGGCCGCTCCGACTACGGCCCCTTCATCGCGGCGGGCATCCCGGCCGGCGGGCTCTTCAGCGGTGCGGAGGACATCAAGAGCAAGGAGCAGGCCGCCGTCTACGGCGGCACCGCGGGCGTCGCGTACGACGAGTGCTACCACGCCGCCTGTGACGACGTCACCAACGTGAACGAGAAGGCGCTCTTCGAGCTCGGCGACGCAGCGGCGCACGCGACGTTCGTGCTGGCCACGTCGAAGTCCGGGATCTACGCCGACGGGAGCCGGATGGCTCAGCGGAGCCAGCAGGCGGCCCCGGTGCAGCTGCCGTTCAAGGGCTCGAAGGCCGTCCTCTGACGCAGGCTGGTAGACGGCCGACATGAGAGCGATCTGGACCGGGGCGATCACCTTCGGGTTGGTGAACGTCCCGGTCAAGCTCTACAGCGCCACGCAGGACCACGACGTGAGCCTGCACCAGGTGCACGACGCGGACGGTGGACGCATCCGCTACGAGCGCAAGTGCGAGGTCTGCGGCAAGGCCGTCGCCTACTCGGACATCGACAAGGCGTACGAGGAGGGCGGCTCCACCGTCGTCCTCACCGACGAGGACCTGGAGTCGCTGCCGGTCGAGCGCAGCCGGGAGATCGAGGTCGTGGAGTTCGTGCCGACCGAGCAGATCGACCCGGTGCGCTTCGACCGCAGCTACTTCCTCGAGCCGGACGCCGACGCGGCCAAGGCGTACGCGCTGCTGCTCGAGACGCTGAAGGAGACCGACCGGACCGCGGTGGTGCAGTTCTCGCTGCGCCAGAAGACCCGGCTCGGCGCCCTGCGCTCCTACGGCGACGTGATGATGCTGCAGTCGCTGCTGTGGGACGACGAGGTGCGCGAGGCCGACTTCGACGCGGTGAAGAAGCCGCCGAAGGTGTCGGACAACGAGAAGAAGATGGCGTCGTCGCTGGTCGAGAACATGTCGAGCGACTTCGACCCGGCGTCGTTCACCGACGACTACCAGGAGCAGCTGCGGACCCTCGTCGCCGCCAAGCTCGAGCAGGGTGACGCGCTCGACACCGCGGCCACGTTCGGCGAGGAGAGCGAGGCGCCGGAGGCCGGCCAGGTGATCGACCTCGTCGAGGCCCTGCGCCGCAGCGTCGAGGCCAACCGGCAGAAGCGCGCGGGTTCGTCCTCGTCGTCGTCGGAGAAGGACGACAAGGAGGACGAGACCAAGCAGAAGCCGGCGGCGAAGAAGAGCGGCACGAAGAAGGCGCCGGCGAAGAAGGCCGCCGCGAAGAAGGCGCCCGCGGCCAAGAAGGCCGCGGCCAAGAAGTCGGCCTGACCGGGCCCGCGGCCCGCCCCGCCTAGATTGGGCCCATGGGAATCGGGACCGGCGTCGTGCTGATCGTGCTCGGCGCGATCCTCGAGTTCGCGTGGACGGGCAACATCCCGTACGTCGACGACGACGTCCTCGGCACGATCCTGATGGTCGCCGGCGTCCTGACGATCGTGCTGGTGATCATCGTCAACGCCCAGCGCAGCCGGACCAAGAACGTTCAGGAGACCCGCTACCGCGGACCCGGCCAGTAGCTCGCTCCCGCCGTCCAGGACTCTCCTCGCGCCCCGTCGGTTTACCACGTCAACGTGGTGTTCGGCCCGTGACCATGGCGTATTCGCCATGGTCACGGGCGGTTTACCACGTTGGCCTGGTAAACCGACCGGCTCGACCGAGAGGAAGAGGAGCGGGTGGCGTACGGCGGTTCCGTTCAGCGGAAGATGTGCGGCAGGACGAGGAGCATGCCGGTCGACCAGGTGACGTGGGTCAGGATCGGGGCGAGGACGCCGCCGCCGGCGCGACGCTGGAGGCCGGTGACGAGGCCGAGGATCACGGCGGCGAAGACGAGGACCGGGTTGCCGCCGGCGACCGTGGCCAGGGCGTAGAGGCCGGTCGAGATCAGCACCGGGTGGCGCCGGCCGATGGCCGCGAAGAGCGCGCCGCGGAAGAACAGCTCCTCGGCGATCCCGTTCACCAGGGTCACGAGCACGACGAGCCACAGGCTGCCGGCCTTGGCGTAGCCGAGCACGTCGTTGGTGAACCGGGCCAGCGGCGGGATCTCCCGGGTGATGAGACCGCCGACCACGAAGACGGCCGCCAGCAGCAGGCCGACGACGATCGGCGTCACGACCGGACGGCGGGTCTGGCTGCGGAACACGATGTGGCCGAGGTGCAGCGGCCCGGAGGCGAGGCTCCCGATCACCCAGGTCGCCGCAAGGCCGAACGTCAGCGGGTAGAACGACGAGTCGCCGGGCTCGGTGGAGAACGACAGCCCGAGCAGGGTCGCGCCGACGACGATGGTGACGGCGACGACGATCCGCCGCCGCAGGAACTGGGCGTCCGTCTGCAGGTGGTCCCGCTCGACGCGGTCGATGAGGACCGGGCGGACGACCTCGACGGCCCGTTCCGCGAGGCGTGCACGACGACTTTCGGCACGGGCCTGACGGGCCTCCGTGCTCCTGCTGGCCACCCTCGCCTCAGTCGGCGGACGACTCGGCGAGGGCCTGCTCGCGTTCGGCCATCGCGGCGCGCACGGCGTCGTCGTAGCCGAGCAGGCGCCGGGGCACGACCCGGGTGATCGCGTCGTCGGTGACCACGACCTCGTTGCTCATCGAGTCGATGAGGTTCCGGGCCGTCTCGGTGTCGACGTCGGTGACGAAGGCGAGCCAGTGCGACGACAGCCGCGGCGTCAGCAGCGGGACCGCGAGCATCGGCAGCGGCCGGTTCTTGATCACCTGCGAGGCCCGCTGCATCATCTGCGCGTACGTCAGCACGTCCGGGCCGCCGATCTCGAAGATCCGCCCCTCCGCCTCGGACGGCTCGAGGACGCCGACGAGGTAGGCGACCGCGTCGCTCAGCGCGATCGGCTGGGTCCGCGTGGTCGTCCAGTGCGGCACGACCATGGCCGGCAGGTGGTCGACCAGCTGCCGGGTGATCTCCCAGGAGATCCCGCGGTGGCCGATGACGATCGCCGCCCGGAGCACCGTCACGGGGACGCCGTCCTCGCCGAGCAGGTGCTCGACCTCGCGCCGTGAGCGCAGGTGCGGCGAGAGGTCCTGGTCGTCGCGACCGAGGCCGCCGAGGTAGACGATGCGGCGCACGCCGGCGGCCTTCGCCGCCCGGCTGAAGTCACGCGCCGCGTCGGCGTCGGCCGACTCGAAGTCCTCGCGGTCGAGCGAGTGCACGAGGTAGTAGGCCGCGTCCGCCCCGTCGAGGGCCGGAGCGAGGCTGCCGGCGTCGGAGACGTCGCCGTAGATCGGGTCGCCCGCGCCCTCGTACGTGTCGGGGTGCCGCGTCATGGCGCGGACCGTGTGGCCCGCCTCGACCAGCGCCTGGCACAGGTGGGAGCCCACGAAGCCCGAGGCTCCGGTGACCGTGACGGTCAGCGGCACGTCGTTCTCCTTCGCACTCGTCGGCCGGACCGTGCGAGCGTACGGGCCGTCACGCAGTCTTCGGCGGTGCCTGGTCGGTGCGATGCGGGTCGGCGGCACGGACCCGGAGCGAACCCGGGTCGACCTCGGCCACCAGCCGCGTGGCCTGGCCCTCGACGTCGCCGTCGAGCTGGTAGGCGTCCTCCTGCTGAAGACGCACCTCCACCCGCTTGCCCGTCCAGATGCGGACGTGGTCGTCCTTCTGGGCGCGTCGGGTCACCAGCCGGAACAAGGCCTTGAGCCAGTGCCGCACCCGGGTCGGGTAGGCGACGTAGACGTGCAGCAGGCCGTCATCGGGAAGGGCGTCCGGGATCAGCCCCAGGTCCCCCGGCAGCTGCCCGCAGTTGGCCAGCAGGCAGACGACGGCGTTGCGCCGGTGCCGCTTGCCGTCGACGACGATGTGCACCGGGACGGGAAGGTGGCCGAGGGCCTTCGTCGCGGCGATGAAGTAGGCCCCGGGCCCGATGATCTTCTTCAGCTTGTCGTTGACGTTGTCCATGATCAACGCGTCCAGCCCGGTCCCGGCGATCACCGCGAACCGGTCCGGCTCGCCGCCGTCGACCGTCAGGACCACGGTGTCGATCCGGCGCTCGTCCGACCCGAGGGCCACGTCGAGGGCGCCGTCGACGTCGAGCGGGATCGCGAGGTTGCGGGCCAGCAGGTTGCCCGTGCCGGCGGGGATGATCGCCATGGCGACGTCGGTGCCCGCGAGCCCGGCGGCGACGACCCGGATCGTGCCGTCACCCCCGGCCGCGATCACCAGGTCGACGCCCGCCTCGAGGGCCTCCTTGGTCATCGCCCGACCGGGGTCCTCGGCGCTGGTCTCGAGCCAGAGGGGTTCGGCGTAGCCGGCCTCGGCCAGGCGCTGCCGCACGAGCTCCGCGCCCCGTTCGTCCAGCTTCGTGGGGTTGGCCACGACGGCGCAGCGGGTCTCGATCATGGGCGAAGAATAGGGGGCCGAAGGCGTCTCTACCGTGGGTTCCATGGATCCGGCGACCGTGACCGAGGTGCTGACGACGCGGCTGCGGCTGCGCTGCTGGACCGACGCCGACCGACCGGCGTTCGCGGCGCTGAACGCCGACCCCGAGGTGATGGAGCACCTGGCGGGCGTGCTCGACCGGGCCGGGAGCGACGCGCTGATGGACGCCCTGCGGGTCGGCTGGTCCGAGCGCGGCGTGGACCTGTGGGCGGTCGAGCGGCTCTCCGACGGGATCCTGCTCGGCTGGGCGGGTCTCCACCCCATGCCGGACGGGACGCCGGGCGCGGGGGAGTGGGAGGTCGGGTGGCGCCTGGCCCGCGCTGCCTGGGGCCACGGCTACGCGACCGAGGCGGCCACCGAGGCCGCCCGGGTCGCGCGCAGGCTGGGCCTCCCGCGGCTCTGGTCGATGACCGTACCCGCGAACGTCCGCTCCCTCGCCGTGATGCGCCGGCTCGGCATGGTCGAGCACGGGCGGTTCGACCACCCGAGGTTCCCCGAGGGCCACCGGCTGCGCGAGACCGTGGCGTACGTGCTCCCGCTGTCCTGAGCCGGCTTGCCGCCGGGTGCCCCTCAGCCGGCGTCCGCGCGCAGCGCCTCCTCGGCCTCCCGGGCCGCGGCGCGGCGGGCGCGGACCTCCTCGCGGGCGGCCCGGGCCGTCGTGCTCGCCTCCCGCTCCGCGTCCTCGGCCTGCGCGAGCTCCTCCTTGAGCCGGTCGACCTCCTCGGCCCGGTGGTCGGCCTCCTCGGTCGCCCGGTCCGCCGCCTCCTGCGCCTCGTCGAGCGCCGCGCGCGCTTCGTCCCGGGCCTGCTCGAGCGCCGCGCGACGTTCCGCGGCCTCGCGGCGTACGCGCTCCGCGGCCTCGTCCTCGGCGCTGGGGCGGCCCCAGGCGGCCTTCGCCTTCTCCTTCGCGCTGCCCTTCCCCGCGGGCATCGACGCCGCCAGGAGCGCCGCGAGGTCGTCGCCGCCGCCGCCACCGCCACCACCGCCCGTCGCGGCGGCCGGCTCGGCCGGCCCCCCGAACCCGCCGTAGACCGCCGCGCCGGCGAGCCGCGCACCCCGGACCTGCTCGGCGACGGCGGGGTCCCCGAGCGCGGCCTGCAGGGTCTGGGCGACCTCGTTGAGCGTCGCCTCGGTCGGTGGGTGCCCGGCCTCGCGCGCGAGCGTGGTCCCGCGGCGGACGAGCGCGTCGATCGCTTTGCGCCGCTGGGCGGACAGCTCCCGCAGCGCCGCCCCGTCCCGCTGGTCCTGGGCCGTACGCAGCGCGTCGCCGAGGTCGAGCAGCGACACGACGGCCGCGGGGTCGTCACGAGCGAGCAGGTTCACCAGCCAGGCGGTGCGGGTGGGCTTGCGCAGCGCGCCGATCGCGTCGGCCAGCGGCCGGTCCTTGGCCGCCCGCGCCTGCTTGACCCGGGCGGTCCGCGCGGCCACGAAGTCCTCGGGCGCGAGGGCGTAGAGCTCCGCGGCCGCGTCCTCCAGGTCGGTCATGGCTGCCGGGGCGGCTAGCGCGGAGAGGGCAGCCGGGGGACGGTGAGCGGCACGACCGGCTCCGGGTGGCGCAGGATCACGTTGTCGATCAGCCGGACCGCGCCGATCTTCGCCGCGACCACGAGCAGGACGTCGCCCGGGTGGTCGGTGGCCACCTCGGCGAACGTCTCCGGGTTGACCGCCGCGAGGTAGTCGAGCTCGAAGCCCGGCTCCAGGCTCGCCTCGTCGAGCACGGCCCAGGCGGCGTCGAGGGCGCCCGCCAGGGTCGGCTGCGCGGCGGCCTGCTCGAGCGCGCTCACCAGGCTCAGCGCCAGCCCGCGGTCGGCGGGGCTGAGGAACACGTTGCGGCTGGACAGCGCGAGCCCGTCCGGCTCCCGGACCGTGGGGCCGCCGACGACGCGGACGTCCAGGTTGAGGTCGACGGCCATCCGCGCGACGCAGGCCAGCTGCTGCGCGTCCTTGCGCCCGAACACCGCGATCTGGGGTCGTACGAGGTTGAACAGCTTGAGCACGACGGTCAGCACGCCGTCGAAGTGGCCGGGGCGGACCGCGCCCTCGAGCACCGTCCCCATCGTCCCGGCGCTGACGCTGACCTGGCGTCCGGGCGGGTAGAGGTCGCCGACCGCGGGCACGAAGACGAGGTCGACGCCGAGCTCGGCGCACCGCTCGAGGTCGGCGTCCAGCGGGCGCGGGTAGCGGGCGTAGTCCTCGCCCGGCCCGAACTGCAGCGGGTTGACGAAGATGCTGACCACCACGGTGTCGCTCTGCGCCCGCGCCTGCTCGATCAGCGAGGCGTGCCCGGCGTGCAGGGCCCCCATCGTCGCGACGAACCCGACGCGGTGGCCGGCCGGGACCTCGGCGCGGAGCCCGACGAGCTCGGCGATGCTGCGGGCGACCTTCATGCGCGCGCGGGTGCCGGCGGCTCGGTCGTGACGACCGGGCCGTCCACGGGCGCGGCGGGCGCGGCGACGGGCGCGGCGGGCGCGGCGACGGGCGCGGCGGGCGCGGCGACGGGCACGGAGGGGTCGCCGAACGTGTGCTCGGCGCCCGGGAACACACCGCTCGACACCTCCTCGACGTAGGTCGCGGCG
>Ga0210040_10009221_pt1 | contig 11521 bp, 4 predicted proteins | sample CryGeyCG12114_NA_FD_185462 | JGI IMG/M metagenome (GOLD analysis project Ga0210040, IMG submission 185462) | Groundwater microbial communities from aquifer - Crystal Geyser CG19_WC_8/21/14_NA (SPAdes) (version 2) | ecosystem: Environmental > Aquatic > Deep subsurface > Groundwater | place: USA... | reverse complement strand
TAGCAATTACCATTGTGAAATATTTATATCAATTTCAGAGTTTATTAAGCCAAGCAATTTGCAAACCGAAGAATTTATCAATGGAAAAGGTAATGATGTCGCTTTTGAAATTTATCACTTGACAGAGGGGTTAACATAATGTTAACATGACATCAACACTATCGCAAGTTAAATCAACTGCAGAGACATCTTCACAACACGTTTCTCACACTATGCGAATCCATAAAATAAAGCAGTTGAAGACTTGACAGTTTAATGAGAATTTGAGGTCATTATTGGAAAAGCAGCCTAAACGCGTAGGGGTTGTCTATATTTGTATTCTTCTGTTGCAATGAAGCCAAAAATTAGAGTTATCTCCCATCTTTAGTATCTTGACCATAATTTCTACACATTCGATCGATTGGTCATGTCAGAAACTATCTAAGTAAAATGAAAGTAAAATTACATAACATCTATTAGGATTTAGACAGCAGATATGGAATGTCGAGGTTTTTTCTCAACCATGCATTTCTATTATAAAATTATGTAGGTTAATTCTGTCTGATCACTGGCTCATGCTCATGTGCTGCCCTAGCTAAGTACATTGCAATTAGATATTCACCCCATCATGCCTAAACTTACGACTTGATTAGTAGTGGTCGCTAAATCCCTCCTGAATTGCAATGGGACAAAGCAAGCCTGCCATTTCATCATCATTAAGTTTTGATACTATATAGTTTTCACATCGACAATACTATAATAGATGCGAAATAAATTTTCATGCGTTGTGATTTTGAAGCAAAGCAAACCATATTCCAATGCTTAAGTTATGTATTGTGCTAACGTTTATCTGAGATGAGAAAGACCTATTCAGATAGGCTACACTAGCCCCAGCACATGAAGTTTAATGCCACATGTTCCATAGGTTTGATGGATATAAAAAAGTATATTTCAGTGTCACTTAAAAAAATATCCAAACTGAAAACCTTGTCATTATAACTAACCTGAGAAACACTAATAACTAACTAACTGTCCTCTTTTATCTCACACAATGCGTGCATGCTGCGAGAACAATACAAATCAAATGATAATTAGGTCTATGAAATCCAAACTTGAAGGCGTGCGGCTAACAATTTTCAATTCAATGAATTACACATCATTTTCATGATTAGCAGATTCCTTGTAACTGTTTCGAACAAATTGCACATCCTCCGGAAGTTATTGCATCACTGCAATTATTGCAGTTGCATGCACTCTCGTTTAAGAAGAACCCAAGTCTTTTTTTGGCAAACTGGTACGAGCAGGATATACCAAGCATACGTTGGTCAGTTAATAGCAAACTGCAGCAAGATCAAATATGACCTTTGCTTGCACAAGAATCGTTACGCTTTGACATAATGCTACCTCGTCTGGGCAATAAACTTACAATGGTGTGCACTGTATGAACTTTTAATTTAAGATAGAAGGCAGAAACAAAAGATTACGGGTAAATAATGGGGTTAATGCCAATCATTCTACCTGTATAGTTAAGAAAAGTAGACAGATTTATAACTCAACCGCTGTTTACTATAAAACTTGATGATTTCAGATCTTGTGCTCCTTGTGCAGAACCAAAAAATAAAATTTATGATCGTTTGTATGGATAACAAAGGTATTGAAATCATGAAATCAATGAATATCAATCTCAAAATCTAATGTTAGATGATCATATTTATGAACACACCTGAATATTAAATACTACAAATAGGAATAACTATGTGACTTAATTACAAACTGCTGCCGCTGCCCATTGACAGTAGCCACGAATGGCTCACTCAGTCACTATACTAAAGTACAATACAAACTTGTTTGGATGAAAGAGCTTGTGGATCATTGCAAGTAGTTTAATTTTTTTGGTGTGTATGATGATTATGAGGGATTCTGTAGGATCTTTGTATAACAGATAAGGTTTGTATTTTTGCGACCTATCGACAACAAGCGACAACGAGTATAATTTTTAGATTTAAAAAACGTCTTTGTATATGATGTTGATAACTGAAAGGCTTGCAACTGATCTATATCCTGTTTGAGGGCAATTAATAGTTGCGCCAATAAAGATAGCTGTATTTTGAAGATTATAAAGGCAATTCATTGTATTATGATACAACACCATGTAATTATACAAGACACGAACTAAAAAAATATTAACATTATTAAGTGCAAGTTTATCTACAAAATCAGAAATATGATGTAAAATAAACTGTTCTTACATAGTGTTTCAGTGAAATCGATAGCGAGCATGTAATTTATTAAAGAATACGTAATGAGTGATAAATGTCTCATCGTCATTAAGTTTTCCAAAAGAATAATTGCACTTGTTAGTCAAAACACATACGACTGAACGCGAAAAGTTGAGTATATGGTTATTAAGTATTCCTCATTTACATAAATTCGTTTTATATGTCAATACAAACTGACTGACTGAGTGATCGACTTACAAACAGCTTTAAAAGAGAACGAGACTAGGAGTCATGAAAAAAATAACCTATTTACTTTATGCAGCAGGACGTCAACCAAAATCTTGTAAATTTTTACACCTCTTTTTACCAAACCAATTCAGCCGACATGAGGATACGTGAGAAAAACTTGTAATCTTTAAGAAATGGAATCACTCCCTTATATCGCAAAACTAAAAAGTTTGGCCTCACCACTTATAATTTTTCATGTAAAAAATGGAAAAAATCACCTTACGTGTAAGGTAAACAAGCAAAAGCGATTGCAAATGTTTGCGAAAACGAATACTTACTAATCTGTGCAACATTTATCGTACAAAAAATCCACAAACAATACATTAGCATAAAAAATTCACATATCACTACTGCATTTTTAATTCCCTTCAAAATAGTCCAAAATGTGTAATCGACAGGGCCAAGAATAGTCTTGCGGTTTGGTGAGTACTGCTAGACGCGTTATGCAATGCAAAGCGAATGACATAAATAAATTATATTATGTTCCGAAAAAATATATAACATCTTTTGAATTGCGTGGGGAATTCAATTGACTCGTATGATTGCTCTTGGGGTTTGAGGAAACAAGAGATACCGGAAAAAAGATGTCGACAATGAACAAAGTCATATAAAGAGCTCAGCAAGATTGGGGTGAAACAGTTGTTACCTAGTAGTGTACCTAACCGCAAACAATTTTCTATCGTTACAAATGTGACCGTAATAAAAAGATCATCAGCTCACTAACTAACCGACCGAGACTTGTAATAGTCACAAGTATCATACAAACGGAAGCCATTATCTGTGAGCAAACAATGCACAGCAAGAGCAACACACCATTGTTAACAAGTTGGTCTCTTCACAGTAAGCAATGTAAAAAGGGATAGTAATGACGCTAATGCTAGTAAACAACAGTAGCAGCTCCACTTAGTGCTTTTTGTGCACTTGCAAAAAGGTGCGTGACACAGCATAGTGGGAGTTAGTGTGCCGTGTGTGCATTGCAGAGTATTTTGCATTTGAGAATGAGTTAGCTGCTTGTTGGCATTTTATAATGTGTTCCATCTTCTACCCTACTTAACGAGATGAAAGGGAGAAGGATTCGTAACGAGATATGGATCATGTGTGTTGTATTTATACCTAGGCTTCTCCATTTGATGCATTTTGAAATGCAAGTAATGAACTACTGTGAAACTGTGCACAAGCAAGAGTGCTTTTACAAGATTATATAAAAATGAGGACAGTTTTTTTAAAGAAAATGCTGCAATGCACTTAAAGTTGTTTACGAGATGTATTGAGAACGTGGTAAGAATGAATTTATGTATCGGTCGTGCTTTGCTAGGCAAGGGAAGTGTTGATCAGTGTGTTGATAACTGTGTCAGTCAGAAAAATATTAGATGTTTTGCAGCATACGTCAACGGAATACCGATGAATTGTGGAAAATGTTTTTTATTATAAAATGCGATGGAATTTGTGTTAACCTAGGACCTGTTGAATCGCGGATAGAGTGCCGGTAGATAAAGTATTAGAACTAGAAGATTATATAATGGTATAGCCAAAATGTCTAATAAACTTTGATATAACGGAATCTTAAGCAATAAAGTGAAGAAGAAATCACTGAGTAACTAACCCTTGTAAATAGGTGAAGAAAATGAGAAATGTTAGCTCCTTGTTTCGACAAACTTATAGCTTTTAGTTTTATGTAATTAACAATTAGTGTTTTCAGGGCAGTCGAATGGTACTCAGCTCACTGAAGACATGATGTAAAGTGTCTGGCAATTTCATATTGCATTGATGGTTTCATTTCAAGATAAATGTTCTAGTCTAGCCCTTGGGAAAAAAAATCGGCAATATCTTTCAAATCAACCACTGTACACTAATTTTCGATCAATAATCCAACTATCTAATTTCTACAATTTGCATCTTTAATTGGAGCAATTACTTTAATATGTTGCAATCCAATATTCTCGTTTTTTAATCAAACAAACAAAAAAGATTCAAATGCCCTACATTTTCAGCGGTTTGCAGTTTTTACTTGATTTATCGTTTGCAACATGATTGTCACACTCTCTAAAAATAGCAGGAAAACATCCCCAGTGATTTATTTTGGAAAATTATTATATTTTCCTCTTTGCATGAGCTACTGCATTTCTATTGACCCCTGTTGCTCAAGTAAATGCACAGACCAAAGGGCGCCAGTATGTTATACTACTTCCCGTGCGTCCATCCGTGGTTAACCATATATGCACAAATGATTAAAGCTTTGTGTTACGTCTTATGCATGCTAAATGAACACTCATACCCCGAAATTGTCGTAGACAGATAGACAGTTAAAACAAAGTTGAATCCACAACATCAAATTTCCATCAGGCCATCTCCCTTTGCAAGCAAAAAGCACAGGGTCACAAAAACTATTTAGCCCCCTCTTGAAAAAGAACTGTCATATAGTTCATTTCCATACACAATCTCATTCTCCCTCAAAAATAATAGTTGAAAACGGTCAACCTCAAGAATCCAAAGCCCATGCAGTAAAAAGTATCAATGCCGTCCCATTATACAAAATCTTCATGCATTTTTTTTAAAAACGTTCTCACACACTTTAAAACAATTTACCACTTTATTTCAGGGGGTTCGTGACTACCAATGACCCTGGTCATTTAAAAGCCCATAACCCATATGGATTCTTTGGTCAGAAATATTTTCAAGTTAGTAAAGTAGCAGAACTTAGTTTGTTAGTAACTAAATGATATAATACGTCATCATATACCCAAAGTTAGCTCAACAACCTACAATAGTTGCCAATAATACTCCCCTTTACTAACTAACTAACCAGCTATGAGCAAACTATGGGAACTTGGGAGACAAAGGAGAAAGTATTAGCATATGCATAACACACATACCTGGGTAGTCAGATTCGTCCAATAGGTTAGTTTGTCAGGTAGGGATGCAAAAAAAACATTGCACAACATGTCCGGATAGACGACACTCGGCATAAAAAGGGATAAAAACCTACTCCCTAGGATTTATTCTTATTTCGGATGTGCTTCAAGTCACAACATAAGGTATATTCAACACATATCATCATATCAACTAACTATAGCTAACGTTTTGCCAACGCATGCATACCTATGTGACGTGTTGTCCTCATATAAATAGAAAGGAATACACCTGAGCCATAGTGCATTAGATTTGCAACCAGCGAGCAAAGAACAAAGATCAACAGTAACAGTTTGGTTATAGCGTCTGTCAGTCAATCGTCAAACATCAGTTGAGAAAACAAACAGCAGCGGTGGTATACTGTTCAGTTTTCATTGTTACTTTTCGGATCGGTGCGAATACGAATATTCAGTGATTTTGAAGAATTCACCGGTTTTTTTGCACTTTGTGTGCAATATTGACTTTGAAGGGAATTTTGTTCTCTTGTCGCGTTTTTTTTGTGATCGTCAATATCAACCAGTAGCGGTTTCATCATGAATTGGAGTCAATTAAAGGTAGGCGAGTTTTGATTACTTTTGTTACATGGTTCATAGCAAGGTATATAGAATAGTATTTGTAGGTTCATAGTTTAGTTAGCTTAATTGATTAGTTAATTAGTTAAGGTGTCGGTTCATTTTGGTTAGTAAATCCAAATAAAAGGGAAACTGGTCTTTTCCATTTCATTTTATCGCTGTGAGTATGGTGTACTACTGCAACAGCAACATAACCGGATTTGTTGTGACAGATTTAATACACTTAGCCGAAGTTAGCAATGGACTGTTGTAAGAAACTGTAGTCGGCGCATAAATGCAGATATATGAAAATGAACGTGTTAGTGCAATGTTGATGCACTCAAGTTAAGTTAGTACTACCAACTAACTAGAGCTGAGATTTATTTGTTGTGATTGAGTGACAAGCGGCATTTTGCGAGCAAAAAATAACTAACTAATGATAGGGATCATGTAGCCAGTTAGGATGGCGTAAATTATTGTCATGCGAAGGAACTGTTTATGGGAGTTTTCCACCTGTGTATATCGTGGGAGTGATTTGTTCATTTGTTTCTGGGTCACAATCAGATTATAAACTGCACTATGTAGGATAGATATGAGTTTATTTTCTTAGTTAGTTAGTTAAAACAAACGAGGGAAATTTTTAAATAAAAAAATCTGACTGTACTGATATGAGAAGTGATATTGTTATTTCGTTATCGAGATTATGTAGAGCAATAAGTCAGTTAATGAACTCTGTTGACCACAACTGAATGGGAAAGACAATGCAATATGTTCGTGCGCATGTAAAGATTCCTTTGTTTAGTCAAGTGTCGGAGCGGGATAGTCAAGCCCCAGTTCATAATATTTACTTTTACTTTTGTCGTTAAAGCTTATGAAATGATTATCTAATCTGTAATTTAATGAGATACACGAACTATTGAAATTCTTATTTTGATGACAGATATCCTGATTAAAATAATGTCTCGATAGTAAACATAAGGTTTTTACAAGCAACTAAATTGTCGTCAAAACCATGCTATGATATCCTCATCTGCGCTTTTATTAAGCGCATAGCTAATTATATAACCATAACTAACAATTGTAAGCTTACCATGTGGACTAGCATAGCACCTGGTGTACACCCATCACATACGCGAGTGAAGCATAATACGGCTTGTGTTTAATTTTTTGTCTGGAATTTAAATAAGACATTGGCCTAAATATGTTTTTTGTTTCATTGGTCTTCCATTAAAACTGATGTTGAAGTAGATAACAAATGGTAGACTCATTGTAATTTGTAAATTTCCTGCTTGAATGCATCTCATGACCGCTGTACCAAGGAAGGAAAGATTAAATTCGAACTTTATGAGCTCATTGCTCAAAGCCATAAATTTTATTTTCTGGCCAGTTATTTATTCTAATTTGTCTAGTATAGCAAGGCAAGGCTAGTTAGTACCATTTATATTATGTAGTAAGTGAAGCTTGAGGTTACACAGGCCCACTTTTAAACTAATAGTAACCAAATGAAAAAGCGTTAAAACTGGAAGACAAATCCTTGATTAAAGAAGGATTTAATAAAACTTTTCAAAAAAAGAAATTTTTTAACGCAGTTATGGGACTTGTGGTTTAATCCTAATGACCGCAGACAGTATTCTCTGCAATTGCCATTGTCAAATGTCCAACTACTTAAGTTAGTTAGCCACTCCACCTGTTCAAATAAGCTAGGAATGAAGTCCTTCGTAGTTTGCATGATGAAATATGTTCATAATGAATAGTTTAAGCGGTATGGCCTAAGCAGAGAATTAGCACACACTTTGATTTGCACTTTGACTCAACCCATTGTTTGTAGAAAGTCACGGACAATGGGGAAATGAAGGTGGGAAAATTATTAGCAGGATATTAATGATTGTACTCATTATGGAACTACTGTATACCTGTATATGTAATCCGAGCAAATAGTGCATTGCATATACCTTGTGCGCAAAAAGGAGGTAAATTTTATCCTATCCTACTACACAAATTTATCACACACAGGACAGGAAAAATTTACCTCCTTTTTCCGCACAAGGTATACATATTCATACAAATTCATGAAGCGCTATATTAGGCTCAAGCCAGTACGTAAGCGGATATGCATATTCTTGACCTTTCGTTTTCATCATCATCTACTGAGATGATTGTGTTAATGGCTGAGTAAATACATTATTTATGTGTATCTGAAAACTCAGTAGTAGTGGCTTGCAAGTTAGCTCTGGTATTGACTCTGAATGAAAGTGAATGAGTAGGTTGATGGGTACAAAAGGGGATTTGTATTAGAAGTGATAAGTAAGTTTGCGCATTTAATGTCAATGAACCTTTTTTTTAAACTATATGATAGGCTGTTCTAGTCCCAGCAGGGGAACAAGTAAGTTTTAAACGATATGTGAGCTATGGCAAATGATATGTATGAAAGTTTTAATGTATTCTTTTTTCTTGTTTGCTAGTCTACATAGAGAACAAAGTAAGCTGTTCATTTATGAGAAATATTATTAGCATCATTATGTCTGTGCCGAATTTTAAAGTACTCGTTTAAGCTCTCAATTCGTACAACTTTTAGGCTTTATAAAATGTTTAAGATTAGAGAAATGACTCTTTACAGGCTTACATTTTTCCTAAAGATTTGAAATGGTAAACTCTTTTGTGAACATCAAGTCAAAGCATAAAGTGATTTTATCCAACCATATTTTCCTTTTGTTAGCTCATACTACGGTACTTTATGGGATTGCATGATCTTCTCAACAATTCTCACCGCATGAGCTATTCATATGAGATTACATGAGAAATTGATATGATTATGGAAAATTGTCACTTTCGTTCGCTTGAAACTCTCATATCGGCCTTTCAAGATGCTCATATTGTGGTTTGATTGTAGAGTACTACTGTTATACAAACAGCGTCTTCCTCAAACCCATTTCACCGCTCTAGTTGCCAAATTAAAACAAAAGCATACCGGTATATTACATATTGGAGCAGGAAAAAAGTCATTTTAGAATCCAATTAGGGGTAGTTCTATAATGCATAAAAGGTGTTGGTCACATTCTCATCATTATTACGTCAAAAAATCATAATTAGGTTCCGTAGTTAACTGGGGCGACGGCGCCGTAAAAAAGAAGCAGAAAAAACCATCAATACTTGTACTTTGTGTAACTGCACGACGTCACGTGTATATTTATTGGCACAATAGGTATGAAATGATGACTTGTTTGACCTGCATCCGATTATATAACAGCAAGTGAGCCATTACTAACTTGCAAACGAGCTCTCTGTGATCTTTCTTTGTGATGATGACCAAAGTCAATCTATAAAATGAAACATGCGTGCTCCATTATGACATGCATTATGTCTAGCTGAGGTGGAAATAGGAAGTTTGTTGACACTGAGGGTTGCCAGACGTTCGTTTGACGACAATCAACTAGTTGCATCAGTTTCCGTATGTGGTCCATTTTTAGAATGCAATTTTGAAACTATAGAGAATGAGTTTTGCAATATATTTTTTGATTTAATGGTCTCTAAAATCATCGCTTTGTTTAGTTGGCAGTGAGTTAGTTATAGGATAAGGATTATACACAGACGGGGATAGGTCATTAATGAAAACGAGAGTCAAAGCTTAGGTAACTGTGTCGCGCTCCGAATATTTCAACAATGGCTGCATGTTTTAAGGCGTGATCATGTAAACTGGATTGCAAAGTCATTGTTTAGTTTTTCCGATTCTCGTGAGCACAGTTGTTTGTCTCTAAGTTGAAGTAAGTAGTTAGATAGATTTGTTAGTTTCAGTAAAGCTGCAAGTCATCAAATGTCATGTGACGACAGATTTTGATCTACTAATATTTAGTTGTATACCGCTACTCATATTATGCAATGCCCAAGTTTAGCATTCAGAACGGGGAGCATGGGAAACATGGACACATAAATGGGGGATAATTACAAATAAATTGTTGAGCCGTGAGTGAGTGGTTTATATGATCCCAAGATCCCAAGATTTATTATGATTGCGATAAGTTAGTATCCTTATATATTTTCCTTAGATTTAGTTAATAGTAGTAGGTCAAAGCAGTATAATATTGTTATCACTATTACTGAGAATTTTGATTTCAAAGATTTGATTAGTTATTGACTTGTTAACCAGTTCTCTTACTTGGTTGATTAGTTGGTTGATCTTGATTCTTATGAACTATTTTACACGGTTTACACACACACACACACACATTTAATTTTTTATGATGCAATAATTAAGTTAATGTGTGGTGGCATAGGCATACATGAGTGAACATTTGATTTATAACTTTTTTCTAGAACATACTAACTAATTAATAAAATGATAAGTATGTTGGATATACTTTGAATGTTAATTAAACGCTATGGTCATATTTTGATAATTGACAAGCTACATGGTCTGTATTTTTGATAAAATCTAAGAGACCGTTTCAAATGATTGCATAAATTTCAGTATTCATTTCAAAACGGACCAGTAACAAATGAAGAATAATGACTGCAAGTATTCACTTAGACAAAGATTAGGCATCATAAACAACCTTTTCTCACTGGCGTTGGCATTGCTGCTGATTATTGTCTCAATATTTAATGACCAGTTATCGTAACATCTTCAATCTTCATCAATGGCATAAATGGTTCAATTCTTTATTCAGTTATGTCATTTATTTCTCTCAACAAAAGCATTACTCCTGTCATATGGTTATTTACACAATTGACAAAATTATTAGTCTCAAACTTCTTGAGACAACTACACGGGCCCGGGCCCCACACAATGGTATGAATGATATCCTGAAGAGGATACAATCTTTGTCTTCTTTCCCACTGTATCATTATGATTACTTGACACTCGTCATCATCATCACCGTCATAACAGTGTGGGATCACAATGAAAGAATGAGATGAAGCTCATCTACAAGCCAGGCATGTGTTTCTGTCCTCTGCTAAAAAGATGACATGAGAAAGTGGCTTCTTCAGTATGCTGCTTGTGACATTAGGTGTGTGGCGTGGTCGCATAAAATGTTCCATTCAAGTGGGGAGTTATTTTTAACTCGTTTGGGTCGTTGACATATCATTCCCATCATTGAGCTCTCTTAATTATTATTATCATCACAAATCTGTGAATGAATCACTGGCACATAAACATGTATTCTACTAACTTACTAAATTATGACCATGTGTACGTGCATTATTATTATGGCAAAAAGAAAGAATGGATAACTTTCTCGTCTTTACATATTTACGACGCGGATAATACATTTTAGCTATAGTAAAAAATGCTCAAGTGGATGCATATTGTTAATAGCCGTGTTATTATTGCTTTTTAAGCACTTGCATTTACTGCGTATATGTATTAGTACAAGACATTATTATTATTAGTTAGCTAGTTAATTTGTAACTTGTGCTCAGATTACGAGCATCATTTTTTTAGTCTAGATTAGTTCACGACAATAAATCTCTTGAGTTAATAATGTGGTATTGAGAATCCCAAAGGAGATGGGAAGCTTATGTTGTGATCCAAAGTAAGCTGGCTTGAGGATGCAGGAACAATGATACACTTTTATT
>Ga0210040_10009220_pt1 | contig 11522 bp, 15 predicted proteins | sample CryGeyCG12114_NA_FD_185462 | JGI IMG/M metagenome (GOLD analysis project Ga0210040, IMG submission 185462) | Groundwater microbial communities from aquifer - Crystal Geyser CG19_WC_8/21/14_NA (SPAdes) (version 2) | ecosystem: Environmental > Aquatic > Deep subsurface > Groundwater | place: USA... | reverse complement strand
GATTGAGTAATATCGATAATTTAGACATGAACAAGTCTTTATTTCAATAATGATGCACGCCATAACAAAAAGTTTCCAGTACCAAAAGAATTAATTTAATTTTTTCAGTCAATGAAATACAAAACTAGCCTCCGCAATACTCCGCATTAGGTTATATAAACAAATAGTCTTGAAATATTTTGTTCCGTAAAATGCCCATAATGTGTTCAGCATTAAATTGAAAGTACAACAGGCAGTTAGTTAGTATGGTGCATGGTAAACAAATATAACTACAATTTTGGAGTTGCTACATACTAAACTATTTACAATACAAAAAGAGGGCACTGGAAATTTCAAAAAGGAGGAATTTTTTCTTGCGAGAGTAACAAATTATTAACACAAGAAAAATTTAATCTTTTTCCAAACCCCATAACTTTGCAAATTGATGGCATATTATTCAAAAAATATCATTTGAAAATTAGCCATTCCCAATGTATCGAATTTTAAATTTTCCTCCCTCATGATAATATTCAAAAACTAAAATGTCCATTTGATGCAGAAGTTTAAGCACTACAAAATCGTGGTTTCAGCTAATTTTTTTGCGATGCTATTCTGATACCTTCCTTTTATCAAAATACATTAGTGCACAAAAATACAATAGTATATAATATGTATAAATGCGCAAGCAAATATGGCAGACAGTACACATGTCAAGATTTCACTTTGGTCCAATAGGTCACATATTCCTAAACCCAGTAAGAAGCAAGTCGTGTAATATAGTCCATCAACAGTTAATTAACCATTACCACACATTTATGAAAAAATGACTATGTATACGCAAGTAAATGAGTCAAAAATTTTCAAGCGAAAAATATTTTTCCATAAAAATAAAAACGGAAATAACAGAAAAAAATTACAATAAATTATGGTAACCAACGACCAATCCCGAATATTCTAATTCTAATATAAACTAACTTGCCAACTAGTTTTCTATTCAGATTTGACTAGAAAACTTCAAATCAGGTATCCGGGTACATGGTGGTAAACATTAAACACAAAAGTAGCCAACTCAAGTTGATGCACAAACGAAGCCTAAAATTTAAAGTTAAACAACTAACTGCTTTGCTTTGTTTTAAAGCAAAGTATTTGTATTCATTTTACCGGCAATTTTATAGTAAAACTACATAGCTACATATTAATAACAGTTTGTCATTCGGCTTTTCAATTTGCATTGGTATCTCCAGATCCGCTGGGTTTGCCATTTGTGTGTACACCATTAGAAGTTTTTCCATATGAGGACGCCGCATTTTTTACTTGGGTCATGTTGATTAAAGCAGAAAGTCCGGCCCATGCTATAAATGGAAATCAATAACTTAGCAATCGATCTCATAGCTTTATGCTAATTTACAGGTAGGTAGTAGTATCTTACCTCCACCAACGAGAATGAGGATCATGAAAATATTAAGGTATGACCCTGAAGTCAGCATAGCGAGAAATACTATTCCCAAAGGAATAAGGATGATGGAAGCCCAAAAAATGAAATTTATGAGCGAATAATATCGACGCGGCATTTCTACAAAGTCATAGTCTTTGAACTCGGTCATATCATCTGTTCGGAATTTGCCCTGCGTAACGAAGTTATCCAACAGCTTGTCCTAAGCAAAACAGGAACAAGAATATAGTTTTTTTTACAGAGTAATTTATAAAAACGAAAAATAAATTCAAACACAATACTTTTTGTTGATATAACTTCTGAAGCCATTCGGCGGCCTCCTCATCCTTTTCAGGAACTTCTTCCATTGGTATTCTTCTGATAAACAGTTGACCGTCGAGTGATTTCCCATTCAACATATTGTATACAGTGGGCTCAGCACCGAGATTTCTATGTGGAAATAAATAGACTGTATCATTCTAAATTGGCTACATGAAAACGAGTATTTTTACTCACTAACTAAGCTTACTTATCAAACGCAACAATGGTATCATAGATAGCAGGAACTTTGCCCCTTAAATGTGGAATACTTCCAACAAAACCTCTGGTTCGTGGTAGCAAATGGTGCTTCAATTCTGGAATGCCCTTCTTTCGGGCAACTTCCATACTTAACTTGTGCTTTTCTTCAGTGAATCGTGTTCCTTCCGGAAATAGTGACAACTAAAAACAAAGAGCAAACATACTAATTAAACATACTAAAACTAATACATTGACTATGGAAAAGACTATATACAAGCCCTTACCCACATAGGGTCAGGATAGTTAGCAAGGCAATTGAGTTGAGGGCCCAATGTGATTCTGTCCTTTTCCCAATCGCGCTCCAAAAATACTATCTCTTGAAATCTCCAAGACCATCCAAGGATTGGTGCATATTTAAGCATCTTCTTCACAAAAACTTTTGCGTTCTACAGGAAACAAATTGGTAAATGGTGGTTATGGTAAAACCGGATTATAATTATAAGTTAACACAATATTTACCGTACCCCCAAAACGCCGACTCGGTCACACACGACCCAGCCACAAAGCCAATCTGTTTCATAGCAATGATTCAGCAAAAGAACAGCATGCTCTTTTCCAAAGTACTTTTTTGCCACGTCTGGATCTGCAAACACTCGGATACGGGTATTGGACCACCACTCCACCAAAAATACGACCTCTAAAAACACCCAGAAAATCAAATTAGCAGTTAAATTCAACAATGATATCCAAGGCGAATAAAACAGCCTTACGTGAGTTTAAGAAGTATGTCACATAGACATTGATCTTCCTGTACAACTGTGGATTAAATGGACGGATTGTGACGAACATAAATCCTTGAATGATATCAACAACTATGCCCGTTGTTATGAATATGACGGCGATGCACAAATGAACAAGCCCTAAGGTTTTAAATGAGCTCCATAGATCTTGAACCTTCCCCATCGTAGTTTTTAAAGTCGGGGACAAAATCAACTTAAATTCCGATTAAATATGGCAAATTGTTCGTCCAGACGATAGTGGTTTGGTTTTGGTTCTCTCGGTCCCCAGCACTGTAGATATCGCTAATAGACCAAAGTTTTAAGGTGGTGAATCACTCCATTATTGATCAAGGAATTTAGGAAATGAGAAAAAACAACCAAGGTATCTCTTTGGTTAGTAAATTAAGTAAATATAAATATACCAACGTGTGAACTTGAATATTTGAAAAATATGCGCCTCTCAAAGCATAGAGACAAGGGGACAAACAATAGTACGATTTGTGTTAATCTATGTTTTGATTTACATCATCACACATAAAACTGAACTAAGAGTTATTACAATCACTTTAAAGTCTTAATTTGTGGATTCTTTAATAATTGATGCAGGAAAATTTATGGGCAGTCAAGATTAGCTATGCTGCGTAAATTATTTATAGAAGATGGAGCAGTAGTGCTGGAATCAAAATCAGATAAAAAAATTTACTGACCTTGGTTTTGGTTACTTTACAAATCCTCTCTGCGCATGAAGTATTAATATTAATCGGCTAAATTTTATAATTCCGTATTAGATTGCTGGTTGACGATATAGGTCTTCATTTAATATGTACTTTTATATTATGTAAAATCTTGACGCATGCTGCCCTTTTCTGCTTGGTTTTTTGGTTTTCTATGCAAATTCTAAATTGGAAAAATAAATTACAGCAATGACATCAAGAATAGTATTGCTTCTCAGAATGTACGGAAAAATGAGAAAATATACGAATATATACGAAAAAATTTAGACTGGAGCTAAAACTAGGTCTACTAGGTCATGAGAAAAAAGATAAATTTCCCCTTTTATCTTCCATTCGGTCACGTTTATTCATATTCATATACGAAGACAAAAAACATTAAGCAACAGTTATTTAATAATAGCTTCATTAAATATTACTAGTTCTTTCCAAGTTTTTCTTGTGAGAAAAAAGTACATGACACGCATATACGTTACGTGTTTGAAGGTCGAAGATCAAATTTTTGACTCAATGTAGAATCATCGGATTTCATGACTGATTTGCAAAGTGCATAGTGCATAGTACACATTTAATTACCAATTTTCGGCTCCATAAACACTTTCCGGTATGATATAAGATGTCAGACCTCAGACAGGTCATGGTTAAAATTTTTATAGGCAAATGTAGCCAAGGCAAATGCACTCTCACCGGCATCCGTTTACTGCGTGCAGCGTGCAGCACACATGTTATACGATTTAGGATAATCAAGAAAGATAAATACTAAAATGCCTGAGTAGCCTGAGTTTCAGTAGTTTCCCTCACTCATACATTCAAACATGCAGTCCCCTTATAGTTTTTCTAAACCTTTAACTTAGGCGATATAATTAGATAACAATCGATACATAGATTACAGAAAAAAACTTAGCAGTCGGCTTATTATATGGAAACGCGACTGCCGTATGACCTTAAATTGCACCAGATTTACTGAATATAAAAATACAAGGTATGGAGATAGATGCACTCATAAAATATCAGAAATTTTTTGCATGCAAGATTATACATATAAAACTACAAGCAAGGTACATAAAATAAAATTTAAAAATTGTACACACATTAACTGAATATTGTTCATCGAGAGAATAAAATATAATATAAACAAGATGTATGTAGATGTATACATACGTTAGTAACCTAAAACCTTCAGTATGTACCCTTTTCTATCCAACCATACCTGAAAGAAAATAACTTGAATAAAGCCGAATTATCATTATTACACACATATTCGCAACAATGATGAGAACTAGGTCAAACGTAAGCAGACCAACAGCTTGGAACACCGGGAACACCTGCTTTTATGTGCAGGTTTTACTAATATTATTATACGGAGTTACAAAACATATTGTTTCAATATTACAGGTTTCGCATACTTGTCTTGAAAACTGATAGTGATAACTAAATGCTCAAAGCCAGTTTAAAGAGTAAAATACTTGCTTTAGATTACTTGCACACTGCAAAACCTGTGAGTCAGAAGCAAAGCATTTTAAAATATTTTCCCACAGCATGTGTCATTAAGATTAAGCTACAATAGCCATGCGAGAGAATTGAGAAACTCATTGCTACATAATTCATTACAAATGATAATGACAGTGTTTACAATATAAAATACCCGATGTGAATCGTACCAGTATAATATTAAATTCGTTTTATGGTTGAATATAGCTTTTGAAAAGCTAAAAAAGACACAGTTTTGAAAACTTCATTTCACTTTAGGCTATACCACCTTTACCAGTTTAAACATTTATGAATTTACGTGCACAAAATGAGCCAGTGAGTAATGATCTCACCAAATTTCAAAGATTTCTCCTTTCTCTATAAAATGATCACCAATCACCAGACGCCAATGGGCAATTTAATCCTTGAGGTTTGACGTTTCTCTTCATTAGCTGGGGTCATTTTTATCCCAAGTTCCTTTCATTCGATTCAACAATACAAGTAGCTGAGCCATATGGTGTGTTAGACAGCAACAAACTTCATAAGAAACAGATTATGGTAAGTATATGAGCGAAACGGAAACCTGAATCGATTGTCTTACTTTTTTTTCCGATGTAACACTACAGTCTATGTCAATTAGACCTGTAAAAATCCTAATTGCTAGGAATATTGGAAACTCTCTAGTTCACGTTCACGTTCGTTTATTTTAAAAATATTTGATAATTTAATAATAAACTTAAAATTAAAGTTACTATGAGTGGCCAAGAAGGTGCTGGGAAAGTTAATGGTGCGATGGAGCAGTTGAACTTATCCAATGGAAATGGAGTAGAGAAAGAAAAAGGAGGAATTCAATTAAGTGAAGAAGCCGCTAGTGTTAAGCAATTGATCACCCGAAACCTTCAGGAAGTTTTAGGAGATGAAAGACTGGACGCGCATCTTAACGAAAATAAGACCCTAAAGGTTAGATTTTAAGCTAATCCATTTATATTTATTTAAAAAAAAACTCGTTGATTGATGTATGTAAAGATTTTGCCATCTTTTCTGTAGATCTATTGGGGAACAGCGACAACGGGAAAACCTCACATTGCCTACTTTGTCCCAATGTCCAAAATTGCTGATTTCTTGAAAGCTGGTTGTGAAGTGAAGATTTTATTTGCGGATTTGCACGCGTACTTGGACAATATGAAAGCACCGTGGGACCTTTTGGTTTTACGCACTAAATATTATGAAGAAATCATCAAATTAATGCTTACTTCGATTGGAGTTCCTCTGGACAAATTGGTGTTTACAAAAGGATCAGAATATCAATTTTCAAAGTAATAATTTTATTTAATAGAGGAATGTTTAATTTTTTTCTGGGAAATGATTTTTTTGTATTTGTTAATAAATTAGGATTGTTTAATCTTTTCTAGGGAATATACCATGGATGTGTATAGATTGTCTAGTTTAGTTACCGAACATGATTCGAAAAAAGCGGGTGCTGAAGTTGTCAAGCAAGTTGACCATCCTTTACTTTCTGGCCTGCTTTACCCAGGTAAAAATAATCTTGCATCAATTGAATTGGGTTACAATCTTGCAATAAATGAACCATGATCAATATGTTTTCTGTAGGCTTGCAAGCTTTGGACGAAGAGTACTTGAAAGTTGATGCCCAGTTTGGGGGAGTTGATCAAAGAAAAATATTCACATTTAGTGAAAAGTATCTTCCTCAGCTTGGCTATGGAAAAAGAATTCATTTAATGAATCCAATGGGTAAGTTTTTTTTGCTCACAATAAATTTTAAAATCTAATGATTGATATTGATGTGATGTTTTTATTTTTTGCAGTTCCTGGACTAGCGGGAGGCAAAATGTCGTCCTCTGAAGTGGACTCTAAAATTGATCTACTGGATAAACCCGAGGAAGTGAAAAAGAAAATCAAACGCGCATTTTGCGAGCCGGGAAATATAGAAGACAATGGCGTTTTAGCTTTTGTAAAACATGTATTATTTCCAATTTACGGAGAGACTGAACCATTTGTTGTTGAGCGTCCCGAGAAATACGGAGGAAATGTGGAGTACTCGAATTATGAAGCAGTCGAAAAATCCTTTATGGAGGAGGTTTGTATTTATTTTTTATTGAAAATACTCAACTTTAGTTAACGCTGAAGCTATTTTTTTGTCTGCTCAGGAAATTCATCCTGGCGATCTTAAAGGTGCAGTTGTAAAATACATAAATAGACTACTTGACCCAATCAGAAAAACCTGGAGTGAAAATAAGGAACTGCAAGAGTTAGCTGCTGAGGCATATCCGGATCCAAATGCGAAGAAAAAAAATAACAAAAAGTCCAAGGACAAGAAAAATTGTAATAAACAACCCAAAGAAAAAGTACCGGTCCCGGAGAGCGCTAATTAACCGGTACTATATTCAATAATGTTTTATTTTAATTTTTTCTGTAAGTTTGTTTGTTTTATCTTGTACGACTCGAAAAGACATGAGTTTTGTACTCACAATGTACATCTAGCACTAAATTATCATATTGTTCATAAATAAGAAAACGACTATCTCATTATTGTATTGTGTAGTATAATTGGTTATTTGGTAATACATTTTGGTATTACCAAACCACGCACTAATGATTTAAGCAATGATATGGATATTCACTGGACTTATTATGATTGCAAATGATGTTGTGTGCTCCATAAAGTAACATAACATAAAGATTACGTTTAAGTTTAAATCAAAATATTAAACAAAGATTGTAATTGATCGAATGTTATCTAAACCAATACATGGACTGAGGTTTACTGTATAAATTTATAAAATCTTAGGTGCTTCTCTGTAGTTTCATTCTGTTGTCAATCAGTTGGTTCTGTTTTAACTACACGGCATGACTTTCAATGTAATGTCTGCAATGTGTTTGTTAGCAATTTTATTGTAAATTCCTTGGAATTCTTCCTCACACCCTCTTATATTTACATCTAAAATATTCCCATCCGATGCTAAATCGTTCATGAGTTGCAATGGAGTAAAGAATCTGGAGAAACTTGGGCCAAAATTGAGATTCATTTTTCGATTTTTCATACGTAAAATAAAATAACACATAAAAATTTAGAAAAGACAGGATGCACACAGAAAGCCTTACTTTTTTCCCATTTAACTCCTTCTAAAATTTTTTCTCACCGAGTTTGCTTCTGTGGATCTCAATGGCCGCATCAGATTACAATATTTTGAGGGTTACATATTAGAGAGTAAAAGGAAGATTTTGTGTTATTTTTCAAGAACATTGCTCATGAACACATTGCTGAGATACATTTTAATGGATATAGATATTCTGTCCAGTGCTTCAATAAAATCACACTGTGGATTCGAAAACTTGTGTTTCATTCATCCGCTTCTTTTGCGTAATAAAAACTACGCTGTCTTTTCTTCATGACTGCCGAAAATATGTCTTTTCTAACTCTAACTGAAAAAATTACGGGTACTGTTTGTTTACAGTTCTGGCCAACTGTAGCATATCTCTTGTTTACTCAATCTTCCCAAATATATTAAGAAAATAGTCAAACACATAGATAAAAATAGTATTACGTTCTCGAGATACTCCATATGTCCTTAATATAGCTTGTACTGATTCATTCATGCAAAGTAACTAGGGAGTATCATTCATATATACACTACCTTGTAAATTTATATACATTCCGATCGAAAGCCGCACCAAAATATTGATATAATTATTATCTTGGTTTTCATAATAAAAGCATCCGTTGAAGTATACTTTCTTCCAATTGTTTTATACACATAGCAATATTTTATGCAACAATGTACTACCTACCTGCACATCTGAAATGCCCGGCGTTTAATTCACGACGTGCAGTAAACGCTCAACTAACTTTGCCTGCTTGCCTCACTCAATTTTCTACGACTTCACTTCACATGGCGGAGCCTGGCATTCTAAAAACATGCACAGGATTTAACTTCCTATGCCAAACAACTTTCTCGGTCTAGCAAATGATAACAGAGTGGGTAGGTACCTGGGAAAATACGAAAAAGATTGCAGCAAGCTGTTCACTCCATAAAACTATGAGGATTCCTTGCATAACTAACTATTCATTTTTTTTTTATTCCGTTGTTGTAAGTTAGCAGTGGTGATTTTGTTTTGGTTCACACACTAACTACACTATTCCTTGGGAGTCCAAAATTCAGCCGTACATTCAGTGATCCAAAATAATTATGAGACGTGGTGGTCACCACACCACATATCATCATCACCAGCAGCAGTCCTCCCATCATCTGGGGCCGCTGCCACCTCCTCCCATTCTGAATAACGGGAGCCACCGAGGTAGTGGTGGGGGCGGACGATACAACAACAATGTAAACAGCACGATTCTCAACGGAGGTGTCAATGGTCGCCCCTATTCCCAACAGATGGTTACATATGGTCCATACAACAATATTAGTGCTACTGCTGCCAATGCCAGTGGTAATATTGCTTCCACCAATAGTCATCATCATCACCACCAGTATAATGGGAGTCGGAGTGGGAATATTGGAATCAACGGTAGTGTTACTACGAATGGGTCGAATTTTTCTGCAAATAATCCAGGGAGTAGTAGTAGTAGTCAACAGCCTATGCTAGCCGCAGTCGGTCCAACAATTACCAACATCAGTAATACTACAACTGGATCATCTCATCATCATTTGTATAGCAATCATCATCACCACCCGCCTAGTAATAATAACAGTAGTACCGGAGGCAGTCGAAATTCACCGTTGTCTCCAAATCATCCAGCTAGTACCGGCGATATGCCACCTGTAGGTAAGTTTGGATTGTTGTTGTGAAAGTAAATACTATGAGAAAAAGTAATAATTTGGGTTTTGTCAGGTAAAGATGAAGAACTAGGAAGCAAAAATAAATCATATAAATAATGTTGAGATCATGAGTAAATTACTTATTTTGGATTTCGAGAAATGAATAATTTAATAATAGAGATTGGATTCTCTGGAGTTTAGAAACTGTAGTCGCCAGACTCGAGACAGCATGTCGATTATTGCACGGGATTGGAGGAAGTAATACACGTATCAATGAGATTTCGAGTGAGATATCAATTTTATCAGATGATTTACGACATGTGGGCCCTTTGTTAGAAGCTTCGTATCCAGGTTGGTAGACAACATTTTGTGGAGTTTGTAAAATTGTTTGGTTGATGTTGGTAGAAAAAAGAAAATTAATATTCTGCTGTTCGGTATTTTTTCAATTGTACCTGAAGATGTACTGGATCGAGTAATGTCTTCCATGAGAGATGCGTCTGCTCAACCGTGTTTGCCGCCGTCACTGAGATTAGCCATATTTGAATTGGTAGAGTCGCGCGCCGCAAAATGGATGCTACCCTCAGATAGTTGTAATTACTATAGACAGCGACGAAATTTAAATGTGAGCATGTTTATAAAGTTTAAACTGGTTTTTAGTTGAGATGATTCATATGTTTTTGCACAAAAAAGGATGCTACTGGCCAATTGACTGAAGATGTGATTTCTAGTGGAAGTTCTAATAGGCTATCCAATGGACCCTTGAGTACGTCGGAATCAATATATCCAATGCTTTCAAGTAGCCCTGATTCAAGTTCCAAAAATTACAGAGAAGAAATTTTGATTAAAAATTCTGATTCCGGGAAAGGTAAAAACACTTGAGGTTTTCAATAATTTCAAATGCTGTCAGTTTATGATTCATAATGTTTTAAAATTCTTTTGCAATAAGTTATGGGTGTTAGGGGACGAAGAGTTCACATCATTGAAGCTTTGAGCGATACCATCATTTCTTTTGAAAAAGGTTGGGATCATTTGACGTCCTGTTTTTTGTTACTAATTTTTTCGAGTTCAGTTGATTAATATATCTATAAATAAACAATTAGTGTCTAATTAATTTTCTATTAATGCTCACCGTGAATTATGTATTGGTTATAACCTTTGTATGCTTGTCTGACTATATCTTTTAACGAGTACCTTAAACGACTTAAACCCCTTAAACCTTAATGATTTTGTGGGGCAGAAGCACTAGACCAAACATTCCTCGTAGTAGGGTGCTTTGAACCGATGCACGAAAGATTGATAAAGCAATTTTGTACTTGTATTTTTTTAGTATCGGCTACAGCTAAGGAAAGATGCCTCACTATCAATGGTTCGTCTTTGCAATCAATTAAGTAAGTTTTTCATTAGAGTTCACTAAATTAATTGAATTAATTCAATTTTTAATAATCCTATAGCATCACTAAAATTTGAAGTTATTAAATTCTGCAAAACTACGTGTAAGATAATTGAGTATTCGAGCATTGCCAACCAACCGGCCATTTGCTTAGCAGATATGGCTGACTATACCCAGTGCATGCATGCATTTGAACACAAACATGACAGATAAAACTTCCTGAGCAACTTGGCTGAGCCCAACCAGGGGTTATGAACGCAACGCGTCAACGAATTAAATAAGATCACGGACAGATTTCAGTATTGGGGAAAAGTTCAAATCGCCCCCGCCACCGTCACCTCATAACCGTAAAAAATTAAAAAGAATTCCGTCCTTGATACAGACACTAGACAGAGTCAGTAAAACGGATCGTGGGGGGACGCTGAGGAGACTTTT
>Ga0210040_10009219_pt1 | contig 11524 bp, 1 predicted proteins | sample CryGeyCG12114_NA_FD_185462 | JGI IMG/M metagenome (GOLD analysis project Ga0210040, IMG submission 185462) | Groundwater microbial communities from aquifer - Crystal Geyser CG19_WC_8/21/14_NA (SPAdes) (version 2) | ecosystem: Environmental > Aquatic > Deep subsurface > Groundwater | place: USA... | reverse complement strand
TAGATACTATTCTAACTAATATTTAGATAATATTTTTAAGGCGTAAACCTAGTTATAATCTATACCTAAAGTATAGACTTAGGAGATTTAATAAACTAGACTCTAATACTTACTAGAGTAAATATTCCTCTTTTTACTTATTAGATCTATTATAATAATATATAAGCGTTATCTAAAATAGCTAAGTCTTTTATTTTTATACTTATTTTAAGGCTATATTACTTAAGTTTAGTATTATAATTTTAGTGTCTTATCTTTATAGTAAGCTATTTCTAATAAATATTTACTATAAGTAAAATATCTATAAAATATTAATATATATTAAATAGAGTTATTATATAAGGAAAATATACTAATAGATATATATAATAAGAAGGAAAAAAAATAAGAGTTAGTAGTAGAAGTAGCTTATACTTAGTTAATTTAGTAAGGCTAGGGTAAGGTAGCTTAATATTACCTATTATCTTAGTATTCTAGAAATAGCTAAGCTACTAAAAGAAGACCTAGTATAGCTAACGTATATATTCTATCTAATAGTAGTAAGTCTTAGTATTTATATTACTTTAATTAAGTATTAGATATAAAGCATCTTCTAAGTATAATAATATATAAGAGAAAGAAGTAGATATATATTTAGTAGATTAACTAATAGAAATTTATTAATAGCTTCGTTTAGTAAGTAAATATAGAGGCTTCTTTAGTATTAATATATAATAGTATAGCTATAAATAGTATATAAGTAGGATAGATAAGTAGAATTTAGATAGTAGAGATTTTTTTAGTAAGGGCTATAACTACTATAAAGTATATTTACGCCTATTTTAATTAATATACGTAGTGCGTTACGTCCTCTTAGCTTTACTTTTATATAATATACGCTTCTACTCTTACCTTATAGTAATAATTAGTACCTACCTTTAATATTTACCTATATAGGATTTTATATATAGTAGATAAGAATAAAGATATATAAATTAATAAAGTCTATATAGCTATAAAGTTTAACTATAAGTTTTATAGTAGTAGGCTAATATAGGAAAGTAAGAATACTATAGCTACTCTCTTTATTAGAAATAATATACTTATATATAAGATTTTTCTCTCTATAAAACTATATTAAGCTATAAAGCTTTATTTAAGAGTAATATTTATAAAGGCTAAGTTTACCTATAAACTAGATCTTTAAATAAATAGAACTAGCGTATACTTATACTTTATACTATTACAGTTTTACTATAACCTAATATCTAATCCTCTATCTAATTTCTATCTAAAACTACTACTTATATTCTTAATAATAATATATAAGAAGATAATAGAAATTAAGTAATAAAGTTCTAGAGTATAGTTATAAAGGAAGTAAAAGAGTTTATACACTTATTATAATATTTATACTATATTCTTAAGTGCTTTTAAGACTAGTATACTAGAATACTAATCTATATATTTTAAAGTCTTACCTTAACTATACTAATTCTAATATATTTAATAGTAGTAGTAAAAAGTTCTAGAGCTATAGTAGAGAAGCTATATAGTAGTTTCTTATAACCTTAGAAAGGTAAGAAGCTAAAACTAAGGTAGCGCGAAAGCGTAAGTAAGGATTATTATAATATAGAAGATTAATATCTATAGGCTTATAAGTTAAAATCCTAAATATAAGAGCTAACGCTAGTATAATATTAAGATCTTATAAATATTAGATATCTATTAGACTATCTAGGACTCTATATAAAGTAGATATTTTTATCTATAAATAAAAACTCCCCTTTCTTATAACTTAAGATAACCTATAGCTTCTTAGCTTAAATAGTAGATAGACTATAAATCTTCCTCTCTAGTAGTATTTAAAACTTATAATACTTAAGAATAATATCTTTATCTTTATCTCTAACTAAAAGTATTTATATAATACTCTCTATACTAAACTAACTATCTACTATCTTAATAATAGTAAATAAGTAACGCTTATTATAGAGGTAGTATATAAAAATACTAAGGATCTTCCTAGCTTTATCTTTAGAGACCTTAATAAAATCGCTAATATAGAAGATAATAAGTTTCTTAGAAGTTCTATTACTAGTTAGTATTTAACTTATACTTAAATATTATAGTAGTAAAGGATATATAAAGTATAGAACTTAAACTAATAAGCCTATTAGAGAGCTTAATACTAAAGTTAAACTAGGCTAGGTTTCCTATACTCCCTTCTATAGGCGTCTAATAAAGCTTAAATAAAGATATAGTTAAGATAAAGATTATAAAGATACTAGTAATAAAGGAACTTATCTACTAAAACCTATATACCTTTAGAGATAATATAGCCTTACGCTTTAGCTTTAAGATATTTAGTATTAGAAACTATAGCTTAAGAATTAAGTTTAATAGCTAGTAGTTTAATATTAAGATTTATAGTAGTTAAGAAGCTTATAAGAGTAGGATACTTTAGCGTAATATTCTTAAATATAGAAGTAAGCTCTAGGTAAGAAAGTTTATATACTTTATTAAGTATAAAAGTAATTATTTATTAGTAGTATTCTATTTTAAGTAGAGACTATATAACCTTCTAAAAGTTAGTATTATATACTTAATCCTTAAAGATACTATAAAGTATTAGAATATCTTTAATAATATAAACTTATTTAGTTAAGTAGGCTTTTAGTATAGAAGTATATCTAAAAGCTTACGCTAGAAGTAGAGGTTAGAAAGGATAACTTACTAATATCTATCCTTACTTTAAAGTATAACTATATTAAAGATTAAAGTAAACTATATAATAGCGTTATAGAAATATAATATAATATAGATATTTAGAGTAGCTTATTTCTAGATTAGCGCTTTTATGTGCTCTTCTTCCTTCTCTATCTCTTTTTAGGTTATTTATATATTTAGTATATCTTTATCTTCTCTAAATTATAGCTTAAGTAAAAACTTAAAGTTTAAAAGTAAGTTTTAAGATATAGTAGTAGTTAAGTAAGATAAGGGATTTCTAAGCGTATAGTTAGTAGCGTTAATACTCTTTATAGTAGTAGTAATAGCTATAGTTAAGAGATCTTAATAGCACTCTTAGCCCTTAATTATAAAATAGTAGATAAGCGCGTAATTAAACTAGTATAGTTAACGTCTAAGGAATACTATATTTAACTTTACTATTATACTAAAGTAGTAAATAATAAAGTTAATTCTCTTAAACCTACTCTAGTCCTTATATAACTCTAGTAGATTATTAATTACGCTTAGAAACTTTAGCTTTATATAGATATTAAGAAGCTACTTATATAGGACTAAAGGGATTATTATTAATATACGCCTATACTCTTAAATAGAGTATAATCTATAGTATATCTTAATATTCTAATTTCTAGGCTAGTTTAGTAGAGTTAAGAAAGCTATAAATACTATAGTAAATTAGTTATAAAATAGGTTCTTAAGTAGATTAGTAAAGATAAAGATAATTAGCTACTATACTATACCTTTCTACTCTAAATAGATAGTATTAAGTAGGCGTAAATAGAAGAGGTTAAGGGCTAAAGTAAGTTTTTATAGTAGCGCTTACTTCTTTACTAGACTAAGGTCTTTTAATATCTTATCTCTCTTATATATAGACTTATAATTAGCTTTACTTCTATAGTAAATTATCTTAAAGTAGTAGTAGCTATTTAGGACTATATTATAGTTTAGATTTCCTTTATCTTTAGATCTAATAAGGTAATACTAATAAAAATACTTAGCTTACTAGCTTTTATACCTTAAATTTATATTCTATTAGAGTATATCCCTAAAGTAGTAGAGATATAGTATATATACTATAACTAAGGTTTTATTATTAAGTATTACCTTAAGTCTAGCTTTAAGCTCTCTTAGATATACTAGTAAATTAATAATATCTTCTTAGTTAACGCTAAATAGTCCTAGTATAAGAGAGAAAATATTAATTTAACGTTTTTACTTAGCTTTATTAAGGAAAGTAAACTAGATATATATACCTATTATTAATTAGTATATATTATAATAGACCCTAAAGGCGTTAATAAATACTATAAAAGGAAAACTAATAACTTTATAACTATTAGTAGAATAAAGTATATATAAGAGCTTATCTTAAAGATACTATAGTAGTTTAAGTTTACTATAGTATAGATATAATAATATAAGCTACTAGATACTACTCTTTTTACTAATAGTAAGAACGTAATAAACGTAGAATTTATATAAAGAGAATAAATTCTATTATCTATCTATACCCTAGTTATAGTTAAGGTATATACGTATTTTATACTACTTAATTTATACTTTAGTAAGCTCTATATATCTTAGGCCTTTAATAAGAAAGATTTTAGTAATACTATTAGCTAATACTAGTTTAGTAGAGCGTACATCTTTAGCTAGGTATAGTACTATTTACTTAATATCTAAAACTATATAAATAGGACTAATAAAGAGTTTTACCTCTCTACTAGTCTTACTAGCTATTACTATATACTTATAGTCTCTACTAACTATTATAATACGTCTAAGCTAGAGTTTTTCTTTATTATCTTAGTAATACTAGATAAATTTAGAAGTAAGGATAAGTTTTAGCTCTTTATCTCTCTTCTATATTATTATAAACTCCTTACTTATAGTCTAGTTAGAACTACTCTAAGATAGAGAATACTAGAATTTAATAGGCTTATTTATAAAATATACTAATCTTATATATACGTAGCCTATTATAGTATTTAAATATAGTATACGCTTAAAGATATCCTATATATTAAAGAGATAAAGATCCTTAGTAAGATTTAAGTAGGTAGGAAGTTTTATTAAGTTAAGCTAAAGGGTTTATTTATATATCTTAAGGCGTAAGAGCTATTAGTTAAAAGATTTCTTAATAGTATTAATTTAATAAGGTAGAGCTATAATTTTAAGAAGAGTAAGATATAGTAGTTAGAGGATAAAGTAGAGTTCTACGTATACGCTATAGGAAATATAGTATTTATTAATAAAGTTAGTAAGGCTAAAGTAAAACTTAGATATATTAAATTTAGCTAGTTTATAGAGAACTTCTTTAGAAGAGTTATTAATAGTAGAACTTTACTAAGTAGATATTAAAGTTAATAGGATAGCTATAGTAGAAAGGCTAGTAAGACTTATATTATCTTTATTATTATCCTCTTTAAAGTCTACTTCCTTATAATTATCCTATATTAAGACCTTAATAATATCTTCTTAATTATTATTATTAGGCGTAGCTTTAGACTTAAACCTATCTATTAGTAACTCTAGTCTAGCGTAGGCGTTAGTTATAATTTTATTACTATCTAAACGCCTAGTTAACCTTAATACTATATTAATAATCTTAATAGTATTACTAGGCAGCTCTACTAGTACTAATATATTAGGTTTACTATCTTATAATAATATTCTAAAGAGGGCGTTAGGTAGTTATTTAGAGCTTAGCTTAGTAGGCTTATCTAGTTTATTTTCTAAGTAGTTAGGCTTTAGAAGCTACTATAGGCCTCTTTAATAATATATATCTATAAAAATATTATTAGTAAATACTTAACTACTAAAATTATTAGAATATATATTTTAGAGAGTAATAGAATCTTAGATATCCTAATAGATATTTAAATATAGTATAACCTTAATTTACTTAGTAAATCTAAGTAGCTATTATCTAGATATTAGGGTTTTATAACTACTTAATATATATAGCTAGATATATCTAAGAGTAGCTATCTAAGCTTAATAGGTAAATTAAGGTCTAGTATTATAGACTAGATATAACTTCTATAGAAAATATTAGAAATAACTTACTAAGAAATTAGAGGGCCTAATAGATACTTTATAATATTAATTAGATTAAATAAAGATAAAGTATAAGGCTCTTATAGAGAGCTAGAAGAATAGAAAAGTATTAAGCTTATATTATTAAGCCTTAAGAATTTAGGGTAGCTTATAGCGTAAGCGTTTAACCTAGATACTATAATATTAGTATATATCCTCTACTACTTTATTAATATTATATAGCTATTAAGGAATAAAAAATAACTAAAGTTATATTATAGGTAAGGACTTAGAACCTTATAGAAGTCTAAGTCTATATAGTAATATTACTAAGTAGAGTAATAATAAAAAAAGAGTATAGTAGAATATAAGAAGGTAGTAAACTTACTTATAATAATTATAAAGTATATAGCTTTAGTAGGCTATTAGGGAGAAAAGAAAGAAGAGGCTTTTAAGGGTAGTAAACTAAAAGAATATTAATATTAAATAAAGAGAAGATAATAGCTATTATTAATAGTAGTAATCTAAATAAAGAGAAGTATCTAAGTATTACTAGAGATAAGTCTCTTAGATATAGCTAATTTAATAAGTATAAAATAGAGGCCTAGGATATAGATCTATATTCTAAGTTAGCGTATAATATTAATTCTAGAATATTTAATAATATTATAAGGAGGAGGAAATAGATAAAAAGAGAAGGCCTAATAATAAGCGTAATAAGCTATAAGTATATACTTACTAGTATTCTTAAATCTTTATATTTAAAGTACTTTATAGTAGTGTATATATAAAAAGCCTAATAAGTAGAATAGGATTATATAATATTAATAGTAGATATAATTCTATAAGCTTAAGAATAAATAGATCTCTATAGCTTAATTATAGAGATTAATTATAAAGGTCTTATTAAGTATATATAATATAGATTAGGCGCTAGATAGAGTATTTACGTAGGTAGATAATATTAGAAGTTTTGAAAATACGTTAGTACCTAATACCTACTAAGGTACACTTACTAAATATACTAGTATATATAGGAGTTATATAAGCTATAAGTTCTCTACTATACTATTATATTCTAGCCTCTATTATTCTATCTTAACTTTACTTTAGTGCTCTAACTACTTCTTTTATATATTATTTATTCTTATTTCTATATACTAGTAATTATATACTATACTATAAGCTTAGTAGAAGCGTATATAGCTAGATAAGCTAGTAATATAATAGTTTTAGGTACTATAAAGATAAGCTACTATAAGAAAGCTAAAGAGATTATAGCTAAGGAAGATATTATCTATACTATAAAATCTAGACCTTCCTAGAAGCGCATTTAGCGTATAAGCTTAAAACTAAGAGAAGCTCTTAGTATTAATAATATATATAGTAATAAATCTAATCCTAAAGATCTTATAATACTATCTACTACTTCTAGCTATTCTTATAGCGCTTAATCTACTTTATAAATAAGTAGATAAACCTAATTAGACTTTACTATATTATCCTCTATATATAAATAGCTATAAAAGCCTATAAAGATAGTATAAATATAAAAAAGTAGTAAGAAGGGTAAGGAGATAGCTAGTAAGAAAATAACTTTATAGAATCTTTCTTAGATAACTAAGAAGATAGGTTACTCTAAGATATTACTACTAGTTATTAATATAGAGACGTTTACTAGGCCTATAAAAGACTTAGAAGTAGAGTTAGCTTCTAAGAATAAAGTAGAAGTTATCTAGTAACTAGAGCTAGTACTACTTATTAAAATACCTAAGGTACTAAAAGAAAAGAGAGCTAGAAAAGAAGTTTTATAGTATCTTTAAAAGTATACTTTAAAATAAGTAGAGAAGTTACTATAGCTTACTTAAGTCTAAGTACTAGTTTTAGAGCTATTAGCTTTACTATAGAATAACAATTTACTATATAAGGATATTATTAAGCCTAAGAATAATAAAGATCTTAATAGTAGTAATAAGGCTATTCTAAAGCTCTCCCTTATATCTAATATTATTAAGAAGCTTAGCCTTATACTAAAAGATAACTATATTATACTATTTAATCTAGTAATACTAAACTCGTTTAAGCGTATAAGTTAAACTTCCTTACTACTATTTATATATATATACTAATAATATTCTTAGCTTATATTAACTAAGAAGAGAGCTTATATTTTAATAAAAGCTAAGCTTAAAGAGATATAGCTTAATATATACTCCTAATATATCTTACTTATAAATACTACTTAATTTATCTACTTTATAACCTTAGACTTAGAAGGCTATAAGCGTATAGTAAATATCGTCTTTCTTAAGTACTTTAGAAACGCTTAGTATTCGTATATTATTTAGCGCATAATTAGTAAAGTTATAAATAATATAGCTTAATAGAAGTCTTATACTATAGATAAAATAGAAGTAAGTAACTTACTATAGCTTCTCTAAATATTTACTAATAATATATTAGAAATATATTACTAAAGCTCTTAAGTAGGATCTAGGTAACACGCTCTTTAACTACTTAGAACTAAAGCCCTTATAAGAGTTATTCTTTTTATACTTTAATTTTAAAGATTTTAATATAATCTTTACTTTTATTAAGCTAGTAATTAACTAGATAGAGATAGTAAAGTTAGTTAATAGAGGTAAGTAGTTCTCTAAAGGTATTTAGTAAGCACGTAGTAAGTATTAAGAGATCTTTATTCTTATAAGTATTACTACTTATATATTTTAGCTCTATTTAGTAATCTTATAGCTTATTATAAGATAATCCTTAATATTATAGATAGTATTACTACTTATAATCTATCTCTTATATACCTTAGTACTATTTATATATTTAATAATATTATATAGAATAATTTAATTAAGAGTAATACTCTAGAAGTTAGTAACTTTATTATTAAGACTAACTTTCTCTTTAAGAGTAGTAAGGTAAAGAAAGCGCCTAAAGTTAAGATTAATCTAAATAATACTAACTTTATTAGCTATAAGCGTCTATTAAGTTTAAAAGCTTAGGTAGGTAATAAGTATAACTATATCTAGTAATATAGCACTATCTTATAGCTTATATTTAATCTCCTCTACTATTATACTTCTATATACTCTCTACGTTTTTACTTTCTTTTTAATATATTCTTAGTAACTACGCTTCTCTTATTTTATAATATTAATACTCTAGTAACTTTATATATAACTTTAGTATCTTAGAAATACTAGTAGTAGTAATATAGTTTAGCGCTTTTTAATTATAGTGATTTAGTAATTTTAGCGTTTATATATTTAATAGAAGTAATATACCTAGAATATCTATACAGCACCTTTAGCGCTCTAGAGGATAATATTATTTATATTTTATAATCTACTAATACTTACTATTTTATAGCTATATTATATATTTATAACATCTTATTATAATAGTTATAAGTAAATCTAATTCTTCTATAACTTACTTCTATCCTATAACTTCTTTACTACTATATAATTTAAAGTAATAATACCTAATTAATATATATAGATTAAAGTATCTAGCGCTATAATATAGAGAAATAAATATATTTATAACCTATAATTAGAATAGTATAAACTCTCTTAAGTCTTAACTAATCTTAATACTAAAGAGAGAAGTAGAGTTTATAGATATTATAAGCTACCTTATTATTATAGATATAGAAAGTAAACCTTAATACTATATAGAATCTAATAATAATAAACTTATATATAAAACCTTAGACTAGTAATAACTAGCGTAAAATATATATAGTAGTTTAGAGTATAGTATTAGAATAACTTTTACTATATAGGCTAGAGAACTTTACTTAATAAACCTAGGTACCTAGGTAGGCTTCTACTTATACTATATCTAACCTTACCTACTATATATATTACTCTTACTATAAATTTACTATAATATATATTCTATATAATATTCTATAGTTAGGATTTTACTCCTAACTAATATTGTAAAATAATATTCTAATAGGCTTACTATATTTTATTTATTAAAAATTCTTTTATTAGTAACTATTAGTATATTATACTAAATAAATACTAACTTAAAATATATCCTAACTATAACACTTATTTACTATATTATAATATATACTTAGTATAATAGGCTCTTATACTTATTTATACTAAATATCTTTATATTATAATTTATATTATACGTAAAACTCTACTAACGCTATATTTAAGCTAATATATTTTATATTCTTAATATATATTTTTAGCTAATATACCTTTTGCTAAATATTATAATAATAATAATTTATACTTTTAATACTATTTAGGAAGTATATTTAATGTTAATACTATTGCTTAATAATCCTAACCCTCCCCCCTAGCGCGCTACGGAAGAGTGGACTGCACTTCGTGGACGCTTCTCCCCGGCAGAGATATCGAGCTCGAGAAGACTGGGAGATTAATGACGGATATGCGGCTGTTGAGCATGCGCTCCGATGCGGCTTGCGAGGATATCTTGAGAAATCCCTCAATGACCGATGAGTCGATGTCAGTGGACATGGACAACGACGGCCTCTTTCCGATCACTACATAACGTCGCACATTTATCCTTTGCGATACGCAAAAACAGTCATGGCTACCCATAATAATGGCGCTTACTTTCATAAGCTTCTAGATCCTTTTGCCATGAATGGCACAAGCACATTGGGACCATGGTCGCTCTTTGCGACGCAGGCGAATGCAGCATTAGGTGAAAGTACCTAGGTACCGCTTTGTGAGACAGAAGATGAGGAAGACACGTTGTAGTATCAGAGTAAAACACGCGCGTGCTTAAGATTCTTCCTGACCGATGCTAAAACTCAAAGCGCTGGAAGCTTTACTTGTTCTTCTATCACCGCACCGAGTGCGGTGTCGGAGCGCAGAACCGTTGGCATCTCCTACGGTGAGAACACGGAGGATCAGGACAAATTATAAGAGCAACCAACTCCACCACTCTTCTACTATCACACCCACAACCTTCCACCTTGGCCACTAGCTTCCACTCAGCCTTCCGATACCAACCCTCACTCTTCAATCGACTCCGACCCGACGACTTATCCACCGATCAACACCAGCCCCGACCCGACATCAACATCACCATGAGGGTCGATTTTGTAAATGAGATTGTTCCCAGGGCTGACGAAGAGGCTGCGGGAGATTTGTGGGAAGCCGCTGGATTTATGACTCGGGCTTGATCGAACGGGATGGTGGCGTCGGGCTGTTCCGCTTCGCGTCACAGCTGACCGAAACGGGTAAGGTCGGAGCGGAGATAGCGTGGGGGTGCCTCCAACGGTTTCATAAAGGACCAGACCGCCATCTCCTTCAGCGCCATCCAATTGTGCACCGATTCTGCACCTCGCGATACTTATGCAGTGGAAAGACGGTGCAAGCGCACATCACTTGTGGCACACTGAGGGACATAGTGACACCTGAACAACGCGTATCACACATGGATATCTAGCAGGAGCGGATCGAACTCCGCCACGAACCATGGACACAAAATTTTGGTCGAACCGGAGGTACACAAATTCCATTTTCTATATCCGTCACTAACACACAATGCAATTCTCGTAATGGCGACAAATGATACTAGATGCTACGAATGTGGGTTTCGAACGCTCTTTTTGCTACCAGCAATGCTTGTCATGTCTCACAATCGTTTGCTCGCTGCAGGTGTTCACTTCGTGCCTATATTTGTCGCTCCCACTCGATTATATCATGCGTTATCTTGATGGCCTGACTTTTTGAATGAGTGA
>Ga0210040_10009218_pt1 | contig 11524 bp, 10 predicted proteins | sample CryGeyCG12114_NA_FD_185462 | JGI IMG/M metagenome (GOLD analysis project Ga0210040, IMG submission 185462) | Groundwater microbial communities from aquifer - Crystal Geyser CG19_WC_8/21/14_NA (SPAdes) (version 2) | ecosystem: Environmental > Aquatic > Deep subsurface > Groundwater | place: USA... | reverse complement strand
TGTGCTTTCCTGCGGTATTCGGCCGTGTCCCAAAGCTGCCCCGCCATGATCGCCTCCAGAACATCCACGGCTTTCACGACATCCGCTTCGCCGACGTAAAGCGGCGTGAAGCCGAAGCGCAGAATGTCGGGCGCGCGGAAATCGCCGATCACGCCCCGCGCAATCAGCGCCTGTATGATCGCATAGCCTTCGCGGTGGCGGAACGAGACCTGGCTGCCGCGCTGCTGCGGATCACGCGGCGAGGCCAAGGTGAGATCGGGGCAGCGGGCTTCAACCTCGGCAATGAAGCGCTGCGACAGGTCGATCGAGGCGGCGCGCAACGCGTGAAGATCAACACCGTCCCAGGCATCGAGCGCAGCCTCGAGTGCCGCCAAGGCGATCACCGGCGGCGTGCCGACCCGCATCCGCTCGATGCCTGAGCCGGAGCGGTAATCGAGATCAAAGGCAAAAGGCTGCTCATGTCCCATCCAGCCCGACAAAGCCGGCTTGATGTCATGCGCATGGCGGGGTGCAACATAGATGAAGGCGGGCGCGCCGGGGCCGCCATTGAGATATTTATAGGTGCAGCCAACCGCAAAGTCGGCCTCGCAGCCCGCAAGATCAACCGGCAATGCGCCGGCGGAATGAGCGAGATCCCAAACCGTTACGACGCCAGCCTGGTGCGCCTTGGCCGTCAGCGCCTTCATGTCGTGCAAACGGCCCGTGCGATAATCCACTTCCGTCAGCATCAAAACCGCGACCGTGTCATCGATCGCCGCGTCCACCGCGTCCGGGTCCACCACCTTCAACTCGTAACCGCCGCCAAGCGCACGCAGCAGCCCTTGGGCGATATACAGGTCGGACGGGAAATTGCCGTTGTCGGACAAGACCACCTTGCGCTCGGGGTGGCGCTCGCGGCTGAGTTCTAGGGCCGAAGCCAGCGCCTGGTAAACCTTGATCGACAGCGTGTCGCCCATGATCACGGACCCGGCTTCGGCACCGATCAATGTGCCGACCCGATCGCCGACGCGGGCGGGCTGTTCCATCCACCCTGCCCCGTTCCAGCCGCGGATCAGCATCTCGCCCCATTCGGCCTGCAACGTTTGGTTCACCCGCTGCGCGGCCGCGATCGGCAGCGGCCCGAGCGAGTTGCCATCCAGATAAATCACGCCCTCGGGCAGGTGAAACAGCGTTTTCGTGGTGGTGAAATCAGTCATGGTCAGCCTTTAAACGCCAGTAAAATTCGGGGAACCTGCGGTCGCCTTCAACGACCTAAACGTGCTGCCGAGGGCAAGCCGCGCAAATAATCGGCCAGTCGGCTCAGACCGAGATCAAGGTTCGCGCTCGCCCCGCCGCCGACGCCCAAACGGATATGGTCGTCTTCCCCATAAGCGCTGCCGGGCAAAAGAAAGGTTCGATAGGGATCGCTCAGCAGCCCGTCGGCGAAGTCGTCGGATGATTGTCCGGAATGCAGCCGCGCCAGGCCGATTAGGCCGCCTTCCGGTCTGTGCCAGCTCAGCAGCGGCTGGTTTTCAACAAAAGCGTCGAGCTTGCGTAAATTGGCCATGCCCTCCTCCCGCGCCGCAGTGATCGCCTTGTCATAACGCTCGGGGCGAAGCGCGATCTCGGCAATGACCTCGCCCATGACATTCATGATCTCGCTCATATTTTCGCGCCGGATCACGGCGTCGAGCAGGAAGGTGCGGTCGCGGCAAATCATCCAGCCGGTGCGCAAGCCCTGCAGCCCGAGCGCCTTTGACACGCTGCCGGTGGTGATGCCGCGTTCGTAAAGACCGGCAATCGAGGGACGTCGGTCGCCCATCCATTCAAGCCCGGCATAAACCTCGTCGACAAGCAGATACGCCCCTGCGCGGTCGGCGATTTGCGCCAGCCGCGAAAGCTCCGCTTCCGTTAGCAGCTTGCCGGTAGGATTGTTGGGGTTGGTCAAAAAGATCAGGCGCGTGCGCTCATTCACCGCCGCCTCAAGCTCATCCAGCGGCAGCGCCCAGCCCTGTTCCGGTCGCCGCCGCACGGCGTTGATCTTGATGCCCATGGATTGCGCAAGCACCTGCGCTTGCGGCCAGCCCGGCTGCTCCAACACGATCTCGTCGCCGGGCTGAAGCAGTTGGAGAAGCGCGATATAGTTGGCTTCGGCCGCACCGGCGGTGATCAGAACGTCATCGGCACCGCATGTCCCCGTCAGCCCGGCCTGGCGGATCACATGCTCCCGCAGTTCCGGCAGGCCCTGAAACGACCGCTGGTTCCAATCCAGGCTCATCGCGGGATCGAGGTCGTCCATGAACGCGCCAAGCGTGGGCGATGAAGCGAGCGAGAAGCCGACCACCGCATCCACCGGGCGATCCGTTGTTTTCAAGAGATACTCGAAGAGCTTGTGGATCTTGACTTTCATCTTGCATCGCTTCCAAGTGAGAAAAACCGGAGAAACTTCGTGAAAACAGAGACTTACCTGAATGGGCGACCGACGCGGCTGGTTGTTTTGGATTATGGAACCTTCAAGGTCCATTCCAATGGCCGCATCATCGGCATTGTCGGTTATCTCATTGAAACGGACCACGGCGAGCGAGTCGTGATCGACACCGGCTTCCCCGCCAAATACGCTTATGACATGCGACGCTCCACGATTGAGGACAGCCTCGAGAGCTTCGGCGAGGTCATCTCGCTGACGCCTGACAATCTCCCGCTTCCACAGCTCGAAAAGGCCGGTGTGGCGGAACAGGATGTGTCGCTGTTCATCACCTCGCACACCCATATCGACCACGTCGGAGGGCTGGACCTGTTTCCTGCAGCACCAATGATCGTGGCCAAGGTCGAGCGCGACCTGCCCAAGCCGCTATACTGGCACAAGGCCCAGCCGCTGGATTGGCCGGACCGGGAATATCTCCCCATCGAGGAAGACACCCGGATCGGTCCCGGCTTCGAGATTCTATTTGTTCCTGGCCATGCCCCCGGCCAGCTCGCCTTTGTCATCGAGCTCCCCGAAACGGGAACGGTGGTGCTGACATCCGACGCAATTTCGCGCGAAAGCGAGCCGGAGGAGGGCTTTGCTGGCTCATATGACCCGCCCGCCGCTGCCGCCAATGCGGAGCGGCTTCTGAAGCTTGCGCGAGAGCGTTCCGCCTTCGTCATCTACGGGCACTCCCCTCAGCAGTGGAAAACCCTGCGCAAGTCACCGGACGATTACCGCTAACGCACATCGCGGCCCTGGTTCAGGATGATGACATTGCCGGAAGCAATGTCACCCGCCGGCGAAACGAGGAAGCCCACCCATGCGGCCACTTCCGCAGGCTGCATGGCCCGGCCATGCGGCATCTTTGCGATGGCGTCTTTCAGCACCTCTTCGCTCAACACGTTGAAAAGCGGCGTTTCCGTCATCGCCGGAGCAATGGAGTTGACGCAGATCTTTTCGCGCGCATAGCGCCGCGCGAGATCCTTGGTAAGCGTGTCCAGTGCCGCCTTGCTCGCGCGATAATGCGGCGGGTCGAACACATCGAAATTGTAAGCGCCGTTGGACGAGATGTTGACGATCTTGCGCACGCCCGGCCGGTTTTCCATGGCGATGATCGCAGCTTGGCAACAATGAAACGCGGCTGAAAAGTTTAGGGTCATCTGGCGATCGAGTTCGGCGGCCTCGATATGGGGAAATTCGCCCATGAAACAGGTGCCTGCATTGTTCACGAGGACATCCACGCCGCCTCGGTCCGCAGTGATCCCGTCAAACACGCGCTTGATCGCGTCCGGGTCTGTCAGGTCGATCCCATGGCCATGGAAGGCCGACCCAACATCACTGGCGACGCGATCCAACCCACCGGCATCGATGTCGAGCCCGTGGACCTCAAGCCCATCCGCCACCAGCTGGGCGCTGATGGCGCGTCCCATTCCGCCGGCTGCACCGGTCACCACAGCGATATGCATCAGCCCTCCCGTTTTGTAGTGGATTTCTAAAATCATATACAATAACGCTTTGGGTATGGAAGCAAGCGCGAAGTCCTTTGAAGCCTATGAGCTTCTCCGGTCCGCCATTCTGACCGGCGCTTTTGCGCCGGGCGAGCCGCTTCGACTGACCGCCCTTTCCGCCCGCTACGGCATCAGTGCAACGCCGCTGCGTGAAGCCTTGTCGCGGCTGGCAGCGAACCGCTTCGTCACCGCCACAGCCAACAAGGGTTGGCGGGTGGCGGTTGTTTCCTTGGAAGAGCTCAAGGATCTGGAAGGCGCGCGGCTTGCGATCGAAACGAGTCTTTTGGCCGACTCCATCCATCGCGGCGATCTGCTGTGGGAAAGTCGGGTTGTCGCGGCGCATTACCGGCTGGTGAACACACAGCTGCCAATCGGCTCCAACAGCATCGCGGTTCGCCAAGCCTGGATCGATGCGCATGATGCGTTTCATCAATCGCTGCTCGATGCTGCGCAATCGAGCTGGCTCAAATCCTTTTACGTCCAAACAACGGATCAGCTGCAACGCCATCACCAGGCGCTGCTGTTTCATCCGCGCGCGATCAACACCAAGGGCAAGCCGGCGCATTCACCGGCAGTGCTCCACCTTCTGGCCACCGCGCTGTCATTGAAGGCGCATACGCGTTTGATGGAGGTGACCCTTGCACGCGACGTGGAAACGGCGCTCGCTATGCTGGCGGAGCATGTCGAGATTACCCTTTCGGTTTACCGCGAAATCGCGAAAACTGCCCCAATCATAAAAAGCCGAATGGCTAAACACAAAGAGGAGAACCACGTTGATTAAGAGCCTTGCTTTGTCCCTTCTGTTGGGATCACTGACCCTGTCATCGGCCTTTGCCGACACGCTGACTGTCGGCGCTTATCCGGCCAATCCGCCTTGGGAATACAAGAACGAGCAAGGCCAGTTTGAAGGCTTCGAAGTCGATCTCGTAAAAGCCATTGCGGAAAAGCTCGGCGACGACGTCGAGTTCCAGGATCTCGGCTTCACGGCGCTGTTTGCCGCCACAAGCTCAGGCCGGGTCGACATGGCGATCTCCACCATCACCATCACCGACGAGCGCCTGCAAAGCCAGGCCTTCACCCAAGGCTATTACGACAGCGACCTGGCCTTGCTGACAGGCAAGGATGGCAAGACGAGTTTGGACGAGATACGCGGCGAAGTGGTCGGCGCGATTTCGAGCTCTGTTGGGGAAGCCTGGATCAAGGCCAATCAGGAGAAATACGGCTTCTCCGACGCCAAGTTCTACAACGATCAGCAAAGCCTGCTTCTCGATCTGCAAGCGGGCCGCATCGCTGGTGCCGTCGGCGACATCCTGGGTTTTGAGTTCGCCCTGAAGCAAATGACCAGCCTCGCTTTGCGCGACCGGATCAAGACCGGCGACCGCTTCGGCATCATGCTGCCCAAGAACTCAAAGCGCCTCGAAGCCGTCAACCAGGCCATCACTGACCTGAAGAAGGACGGCACACTTGCGGAAATCCACGAGAAATGGCTGGGCACGGCGCCTGAACCGGACAGCTCGACCTCGACGGTCCTCGACATCCCCGTCGCGAAGTAAATCGCGATCCAAGTGGCAGCGTCTCAGCCGCTGCCCCTTACCTCATCAGACGGATCGTCCTTCGGTTACCGACGCCGTGCTCAACGCGCGCTGTCACCAATGTCCCAGTAAAGACCGGCCATGATCCCCAAGCCTTCCTCGGCGATGGCGATCGGCAAGTGTTCGTTCGGGGCGTGCTGGGCGCAGCCGGGGTAGGAATGCGGCACCCAGACCGTGGGCAAGCCGAGATCCCGCGCAAAAATGTCGTTGGGAAGCGAGCCGCCGAGATTAGGCAGGATGGCCGGCGGCTGCCCGACGGTGCGTTCAATGGATGCCGCAACCGCCCGCACCCAGTCATGATCGGGATCGAGCCGCGTGGCCAAAAAGATCGCGTCATGCGGCTCATGCACGATCACATGGTCGAACCCCGCCTCGGCCAGCGCTTTGCGCACGGCCGGCACCACGGCCTCGACATCGACCCCAACCGGAAAGCGCAACTGCAAGCGCGCTCTCGCGCTGGGCGGGATCGCATAAAGCGGCTGTGCGAGGTTGCCGCATTCCATCTCCATGATCTCGAAGCTGCTCCAGGCAAACACCTTTTCTTCCGCAGTGAGTCCTGGCTCACCCCACCAAGTTTCGATCTCCGGGTCTTCGGGTTGGGGCGTCACCTTCAGCCGCGAGAGGTGTTGGCGAACGTTGTCAGGGATGGCGCCCGGCGTTAGGTCCGCAACCTTGATCTCGCCATGGCGTCCGATCAAAGCGGCCACCGCATGGCACAATTCGACGCCCGGATTGCTCAAAAGGCCGCCCCAATTGCCGGAATGGTAGAAGTTATCGCGTGCCTTTATCTCGATATAAAAGGAAACACCCCCACGTGCGCCCAGGAAAATGGTCGGTTGATCGCTGGCCAAGCGCGGCCCATCCGAGGCGATCAGCACATCGGCGGACAGCGCTTCGGCATGTTCCGCGCAGATCTCGCGCAAGCCGAGCGAACCGGACTCTTCGCCCATCTCGACGAGATATTTGAGGTTAAAGCCAAGCCCACCCCGCGTCGCCAACAGCGCTTCCAGTGCGGTCAGGTTGACGTTCAGCTGGCCCTTATTATCCGCCGTGCCGCGCCCGTACCAGCGGCCGTCGCGCTCGCTGAGTTCGAACGGCGACAAGCCCTCGCTCCAGCCATCCAGCCCGGCAACAACGTCGCCATGGCCGTATTGCAGCACCGTCGGCAGGTCTGCGCCTTCGATGCGCTCAGCCAGCAAGCAGGGTCCGGGCGCATCGGCGTGGTGGAGCAGCCGCGTGGTGAAGCCCATTGTCTCGAACAACGGGATCAACTCGCTGGTGAGAAACCGCTCCAGCTCCGGCTTCGCACTGGCGATCCGGCTTGCGGAGGGAATGGCCACAAAACGCGCCAAGCGTTCGCGAAAGGAGCCGTCCGCGATTGTGGAACGGGCGCGCTCGACGGCGTCAACGCGGCTCATGCGGGCACCGACAGGCTGGCGGGCGTGAGATCGAAATGACAGCGTACTTCCCGGCCCGCTTGCCTGCGCAAGGGCGGCGGCGTTTGCGCGCAAAGCGGCTGCGCGTAAGGGCAGCGCGTGCGAAAGGAGCAGCCGGACGGCGGCCGCGACGGATCAGGCAGTTCGCCGGGGATCGGATGCAGCGTCCGGTCGGCTGGGTCCAGATCGGGTGCCGCGTCGATCAGCAGCCTTGTGTAGGGGTGTTTAGGATTGTTGAAGATCTCGTCGGCCGCAGCAAGCTCGACGAGTTCGCCGAGATACATAACGCCGATCCGGTCAGCCATCAGCCGCACGACCGAAAGATTATGCGTGATGAACAGGCTGGTCAGCCCAAGCCGCGACTGCAGGTCGCGCAGGAGATTGAGGATCTGCGCTTGAACCGACACGTCGAGCGCGCTGGTCGGCTCGTCCAGGATCAGGAAGTCCGGTTCACCGGCCAAAGCCCGCGCGATCGAGATGCGCTGGCGCTGGCCGCCGGAAAACGCCTGCGGGAACTTGGCACCATCGGCAGCCGACAGGCCAACCTGTTCCAGCAATTCGCCGACACGCGCCGAAATCTCGGCCTTTGGCCGCAATCGATGGGTGAGGATCGGTTCGGCAATGATGTCGCGCACCCGCCAGCGGCCGTTCAGTGATGAAAACGGATCCTGGAACACCATCTGCATGCGCGGCTTGACGCCGCGAAACGCGATTTCACCCTCGGTCGGCGTCAGCAGCCCGCCGACGACACGGGCCAAAGTGGACTTGCCGCAGCCCGACTCCCCAACGAGGCCCAACACTTCTCCGCGCTGGATGGAGAATGTGACATCACGGACCGCGCGCAGGCCGCGTGGCTTGCGGCCGAGAAGTCGCTCCATGGCGCCGGCCTTGCCGCCAAAGGTTTTGGAAACGCCTTGTACGTCTACGCCTTCGAGCTTCATTGCGCGCTCCTTGCCGGCAACGGGTAAAGGCACGCCGCATAGCCTTCTTCGAGTGGCGCAAGCGGAGGCACGATCACCTGGCAATCGGCTTGCGCGCGCGGGCATCGCGGATGAAAGGCGCAACCCGGCGGCAGCGCGCCGACGCCCGGCATCGCGCCGGGTATCGCCACCACCTGCATGTTGCCTTGAGCGTCCAGCGCAGGTGTCGCGCCGATCAGGCCGGCGGTGTAGGGATGCCGCGGAGCCGCAAAAAGAGCGGCGGCTGTTGCCGTTTCCACCACGCGGCCGGCATAAAAGACAGCGACGCGATCAGCCATTTTCGCGACCACACCCAGGTCATGAGTGATCAGCACCATGGCCGTGCCGGTTTCTTTGTGCAGCGTGCGCATGAGATCGAGCATCTGCGCCTGCACGGACACGTCAAGCGCTGTGGTGGGTTCGTCGGCGATCACGATCTCGGGCTCGGCGCAAAGTGCCAGCGCGATCACGATGCGCTGGCGCTGTCCGCCCGACAGTTCATGGGGCGCAGCCTTGAGGATGCGTTCGGGATTGGGCAGGCCGACGCGCTCCACCCAGTTGAGCGCCCGGCGATTCAGTTCGGCCCGCCCGAGCTTCAAATGCGCGCGCATCGTATCCGTGAGCTGCTTGCCGATCGACAGCACCGGGTTGAGGCTGGTCATCGGGTCCTGAAAGATAAAGCCGACCCGCTTGCCCCGGACATGGCGCATCTGGCGCGGCTTCATCAAATCAAGCCGGTCCCCACGAAGCGAGATTTCGCCGGCGGTGCGATGCAAAGGTGGCACCAGCAGGTCGATCACAGCCGCGCCCGCCACCGATTTGCCGGCGCCGCTTTCGCCCACCACGCCAAGAACCTCGCCCGGCGCGACCTCAAACGACACGTCGTTCAAAACCGGCAAATGCTCGCCGTTACGGGTGAGCGTGATCGAAAGATTGCGGACGGCAAGCAACGGTTCACCCATCATGACCGCCCCCGAAGCTTGGGATTGAAATGATCGCGCAAGTGATCGCCCAGCACGTTTACGCCGATCACCAGCGTTGCCAGAAGCAGGCATGGCCAGGTGGAAATCCACCATTCGCCCGATTGCAGGAAGGCGTTGCCATTGCGGATCAGCGCGCCGAGCGAGGGATGCGTCAGCGGAATGCCGATGCCCAGAAAGCTCAGTGTCGCTTCGGTGATGATGGCGATGCCGAGATTGATGGTGGCGATCACCAGAACCGGCGCCATGACATTGGGCAGGATATGGCGCAGCACGATCGCGAGTTTGCTTCGCCCGGTGATCTGCGCTGCTGCGACATAATCCTGATCGCGCTCGACCAGAACGGACGAGCGGATCGTGCGCGCGAACTGCACCCAGAAGGCAATACCGATGGCAAAGATGACGATGGCGATCGCAAGCGTTGCACTTCGCTCCCGGCCAACCACCGCAGTTGCGATGCCGTCGATCACCATCGCCAGAAGCAAAGCGGGGTAAGCAAGCTGAACATCGGCAATGCGCATGATCACCGCATCCGTGCGCCCGCCCACGAAGCCGGCCAGAAGACCCAAGGCACCACCCAGCACGAGGCCGATAAGGACGGCGGAAACGCCCACGATGATCGACGTGCGCAAGCCGTAAGCCATGGCCGTGATGATGTTGCGGCCCTGATCGTCGGCGCCAAGAGGAAACGCCGCGTTGCCGCCTTCCATCCAGGCCGGCGGCGTGAAGGAATCCATGATCGACATTCCCGCCAGCCGGAACGGATCGGCGGTAAAAAGCGGAACCAGAAACGCATACAAGAACAGCGCCAGGATCAGAAAAGCAGCCAGCGTTGCACCGGGCGCGCCGCGAACGGTGGAAAACAAGGAGCGTGCCGCGGTCATGCGCTTCTCCGCTTCAGGCGCGGATCGATCAGCGGATAAGAAAGCTCCACCGCCAGGTTGATCAGCATGTACACCGCACCCACAAAGATCAGATAGATCGCGATCACCGGAATGTCGGCCGCCTGCACCGATTGCAGGAACAGGGACCCGAGGCCAGGCCAGGCAAACACGCTTTCCGTCACCACCGAAAAGGCGATGATGTTGCCAAGCTGCAGGCCCAGCATGGTGACGGTGGGCAGAAGCGCATTGCGAATGGCGTAAACGAACCACACCCGCGTTTCACTCAAGCCGCGGGCGCGGGCGAAACGGATATGCTCGCTATGCCCGACTTCCATCAGTTGGGTACGCAGCATGCGGATCACAAAGGTCATCTGGAAGGATGCCAAAGTCAGCGCCGGCAAGATCACCGCTTGCCATCCGGACACGGTCAGCAGACCCGTGGTCCAGCCGCCGAGATCCACCGTTCCGCCGCGCCCGAAGGACGGGAACCAGCCGAGATGGACCGAAAAGACCGCGATCAGCAGAATACCGATCACGAAGTTCGGCAGCGTGATGCCGGCGATCGAAACAAGCATGATCGCGCGCGACACCAGCGCCTTCGGCTTCACGCCGCACAGGATGCCGGCTGGAATGGCCAGGATGATGGTGAACAGCAGGCTCACCAAAGCGAGTTCCACCGTCGCCGGCAGCCGTTCGGCAATCATCGCGCCGACATCTTGCTGGGTGCGGTAGGATAGGCCGAAGTCGCCCTGCAAAATGCCGGAAATGAACGACCAGAAACGCTGCAACAGCGGCTGGTCGAGATGGAGACGTGCGATCAGCGCATTGCGTTCGGCAATGGTCGCGTCCGGGGGCAGCAGCACACCCAGCGGATCGCCCAGCGTGCTGATGAGCATGAATGCAACAAAGCTGATCACCAGCAGAACAACGATGGTCTGCAAAACGCGCTCGACGAAATGCAGGATCATTGCGTTGCCGTATCAGCCAGCTTGATCAGGAAATCGGTACAAGCCGCCATCTGTTCAATCGCGATGCTTTCATCCGGCTGATGCGCATCTGCAATCGAGCCTGGTCCGATCACCACGGATGGAACGCCCGCCGCCTGGAAGATGCCCGCTTCGGTGCCATAAGACACCGCGCGCGGCTGTTCGCAACCAAGCAAGGCCAGCAATTCTGCTTCAAGCGCTTCGTCGCCGGTCGGCGCAAGTGTGGGAATACGCGCCTGGATGTCGAAGCGGATATTGGCCGCCGGATCAACCGCCTTCATGCCAAGCTCGAGACGGTCCGCGACGCTGCCCATGCGGTCGAGAACGGCATCAAAGCTTTCGCCGGGCAGAAGCCGCATTTCCCAGAAAAACTTGCAATGCTCAGCCAGAATATTGCCGTGGCTCCCACCCTCAATCTGGTTGATCTGGATGGTGGAATAAGGCGGATCGAGCGCTTCGAAACGCGGCCCGTTACGCATGTCGGCATAGATGGCGGAGATTCCCTCAACCAGCGACGCCGCGATCATCACGGCGTTGACGCCGCGTTCGGGTTGCGAGGAATGGCCCGGCTTGCCGAGCACATGGGTCCAGCCGATGCAGCCGCCTTTATGGGCGTTCACGAGCTCCATGCTGGTGGCTTCGCCGATCACCGCCAAACGCGGCTTGGCGTTCTCGCCCACCCATTCCGCCATCGGGCCAACGCCCGTGCAGCCGACTTCCTCATCATAAGAAA
>Ga0210040_10009217_pt1 | contig 11525 bp, 4 predicted proteins | sample CryGeyCG12114_NA_FD_185462 | JGI IMG/M metagenome (GOLD analysis project Ga0210040, IMG submission 185462) | Groundwater microbial communities from aquifer - Crystal Geyser CG19_WC_8/21/14_NA (SPAdes) (version 2) | ecosystem: Environmental > Aquatic > Deep subsurface > Groundwater | place: USA... | reverse complement strand
TTGATTCCCAAAATCGCATATTATTATTTCTACATTGTGACTAGCAGTTAGTTAGTTAATTATAGATGTTGGCAAAAAAATGCTTCACTTTTTCAATAAATATAGTAAAGCAAAACTAGTTCATACTGTTAATTGATAATTAGCATCAACATTTGTAAAACAAATTTGATACGAAAATTCCTCTTTTTGGCTCCGAGCCATACACACATACAATCATTTAGCATTGCACAACGTTCATCAATATAGTGAATGAGTGATAGGAGCAAATCCCTTTAAATTGTTTTTCTTCATCCCATCATAGCCCTTTTATACGGATGGATGAACCCATTATCGACCATCTTTTGACATTAATAAAATGGTGTTAACTATCAACTGCTATACACAGGACAGGTTATGCATTTTTTCATGTCTTCCTGTTATCTCTGGTACACAAAAGGAATTGCATCCCTTTTGCCATGGGTGCAAAAAAAAATACGCTGAGCATTTATATATTCCATTCATACAGTAGGAGTTTGTGATTATCAAATTGTCCCCTCAAGATATAAAGTGAGTGGGTAAAAGGCTCCCAATAATAATATTTTGCAAACTAACTAACTAGAATACATTTTAATATGCATACAACCTGTGCATGGGAAGTTACAAGGGAATGAGTTATCACTTTCGCTGTTGTATGCTCCAAACTCTGAATTGATTTATTAATAAAGCTGACAACCAAAATGAATATGTAATTGCGTATGAACTAAAAAAAATTGTGGTGTGATGAGTACTGGTGTTTTGCTTGCGTAAAAAAAGGTACACTGCTATTCTTATTTATGAAGATGCTAACTGACTAAGGAAGTCAAAGATTTTACTACCAGGGCAGGGAGTCAGTCTTATGTAACATTTAACACAGGATTTATCATAGCTATGATGATGCAAAAAACATTACAAAATTTCTTGTATGTAAAGTAAATAAGTGAGTAACCAAGACTAAAAGTGATTGAATTCCGTTTATGCAGTTTTGCCACACTTGAGACATGTCCTCATTCCTTATATGCAGTATTCATGCATCATAAAGTATGTAAATATGAATAAGATTATTAAAGTGCAGTAACGAAGTTATTTACTAACGAACTGACTGACAAATTCTCTAATATGGAAACTGTACATTTCTCACTATTTGCGTATTGTAAAACTTCCGTTTTTTGCGGAAGACTCCCTTTTTTTATCATTCCGCATTTTTCACGTTGAACAAATATCCACTCACAAACCATAGCTAGTTAGTAACTACAGCTATGCATCCAGAAGACAATACAAGTTCGACATTGCAAACAAACAAACAGATAAAAAAAATCTTGCCAAGAATACAGAAAGGCGTGAATGAATTCACAGCAGGAAATGTTACTGTATGATGGGAAATGTATGGAATCCTTGTATGTAGTCTCTGTATAGAATCTTTTGTTGCCATTTTTTTTCATCTACCGACAAACCAACGGTTATTTCCAGAGTGCTTTTCATTTATGTATGACACTCGCTGCGTGCCATTTTTTCTGTGACAATAGGAGCCAAATCTGTTAGGACAACAATATATAGTGGAGGAGATGGCTGTGTACGTGAAAAGACTAACTAACTCAAAACGTCACACACAAAGAATCCATACTTGTGTGAATTTAAATGCACAAGGCATTGTGAGCAGTTTATTGATTTTTTAGTGCATTCAATAGTAAGTTAGTTAGTTGGTATTCTCCCTGCCTTTGTGCACACATCCTGCATAATATGTGTACAGTGGTGGCTAAAAATAACGTACTTGTTGTAGGAGATATCTCGATTGTGAAAAAAAACGGTACGAAATCACAACGTAGATTATTTGAATGCAGTTTGTATCATTATGCATTTGGTACATTGAAAAGCTGTGCTGTGCATTTTTATTATTGTTGAGCCAGAGATTTTTTACACATATACTGCATAACAAATTAGTCTATAGTTGGTGGTAGTAACTTGAAGGTTTGCGCTTGTTCCACTTGATCAGCTTTCTATAAACTGCACGATATTTTTTATTGTGGTATGATCCTCGTCTGTTTTTCATCTCATGAGGTCCCTTTGGCAGTAGAAAATATGAGGTCACATCTATATGTACAAATCATTTCCCTGTGATTTATTACCCAACCATGTATAAAAACTTGGCTTAGGGTCGATCACTCGATTACGTCAAATAACTCATCAGATTAGGTTGCCGATCGAGTTATAGTTAGTTCCAAGCGTTTGGAAACTCCAATTTTTATTCCTATATATGTGTCTACAGAAATTGGAACGAATATGCGGTAACGCGGTAAACCAATCGAGTCCTGAATTCAATTTTCAATGAAGATCGATATTAACTTACTTTTACAGACTCTCCGGGGTCCGACAAATTATTACCAATCGAAATGAAGCAATAGGTCACCTTTTATTATAAGGCGATATTTGAACTGTGAGTAACTAACTAGCTAATGAGGTGTTGAGGGCGATTGGTCAACTCAACAGTGAAGTTAATACCTTTCATTCTGTGTACTAACTGACTAACTAACTAACTAACTATGTCCCCAATTAATTGAGAAGCAATCAGTTAGTCTGGCATTAAACCCTGCTACTTTCTGACTTGATGGTTTCACAACAGAAGCATCCATCACTTTCTATTTGTGTGAGCTACAGAAAGTGAGTCGCTCAAAGTTATAATCAAATTGCAAACAAAGGAGCGCTTGATATAATAAGTGGTGGAAGTAAGTAAGTTAGTTAGTTAGCTTACAACGCTTAATCTTTTAATAATAATGCTTGGGAGTTCATTTGATTGGCGCAAATAGGCGTGACGAAAAAATTCAGCCACTTTTGGGCTATTGAATGTTCGTACTTTGATTGTCCATTTTAGTTCGTCGAGTAGTTAGAAACACTCTAGGATTTTAGAGTGCTATGGGAAATAGTGATGATGGTACTGCAATTTTCATAGAGATTTCACATTTGCATTTGTGTATTCTGGTTAACTTGAAGTGAGGCACAAGAAAATTAAACAAATTTCCGCGGAGTAACAATACTAACCCTTTGTCAGATAGATTGATAAGAGTCTCGACAGTTGGCAATATTGTAGTCTGGGGTTGGAGTTATCATCCAAACCAGAACCTTAGAGAAGCAACAAAAGCTGGAGTACAAATTGGTAGCTTCGCTTTGATGCTATTTTTACTTGTGAAAAATGTAATCATAATCTCACTTTCCCTTTTCAATGAGTTTATGTCAACAACAGACCGCAAGGAATGCATTTAACCCACTACTGCTGCATGTTTTTCGTTTTTCAAGTTGAAGATAACCCAACCCAAATTTTTGTAGACTAACCAACTAGAGCTATATGGTCATTCTATAGTCTATAGTTACCAACTAACTAACTACTGCATACATAAGCGAATGTCCTTGAGGTATTTTTGTGACACGAAGGTATTTACTGATTCTCAAGAAAAAGGTGAATTTGGGCTGCAACTACTCACTCACTAACTAAACTAGTAGGGAACATTGTTTGATTGAATCTTTCACTTTTTTCCTTGAGAAAAACCATATACTACTCATTCCATCCGTTTACTCAACACAGCACTGAAAATAAGTTACGATACGAGTTACGAACAGTAATTTAGATCACCCAAGTGTGAGCACTATTAGAATCGGAAACGAGTTTTCATAAACAAACAACCTTCATCTGATACATTTCCCTAACAATTTGTTGTCTGTCCAATAGTTGCTACTACACTAATGCTGGCTTCTTTGGTTGACCTTAGGGTCTCGCCCCTGTGTATACCATGCACTCAAATTTACATTAGGTATACGTTTAGCTATCTAGTGCATTTAGTTGGCGTGTGTACATAATAGTTCATCTCTGCATTTGCTATAAAAGTCAGTGCAAGCCAAATAATGACCATTTACATTAGTTTGAATTTATTGTCTTGACGAATGACCCTGTAGTAGTACTCTACATATGCTCAGTCCCGATGGTTAGTTAGTTAGTTAGTTAGTTAGTTAGTGTAGCATTTGCACTACCAAAAAGTTTGCCTTGAAATTGACTATATTTACGGATTTGTTGTCATCATCATCATCATCAGATACTGATTGCCTGACTAACTGTATGATGTACACAACATGAACGTGAAGTTTAAATGATTCAAAGGAAATGCAACGTATTATTGTGCACGTAGACATTTGTAGTATTTTGGAGGGAAGGAAACGGTCCCGTTCCATTCCATTTTAACAAATATAGTTTCGTCTGTAGACAAGAAAGGAAATTACTCGTGTCTGATGTGACATCCATGTGATGGAATTCTCCGTTGGGCGAAGGGAGCATAGGTGGCCATTTCGTAGATATTACTTTTTTACTATTTGAGCAAGGAATCAATAAAAATATTTCATTCAATTTGTTTGGAAAACGATGTCGTAAAACAAGGATAAAAGTTTTATAGTCGATTGAGCTCTGTAGGCTCATTTGATTGTGAAATGAGATCAACTGTACACACACAGCAATTTTGAGTACATTTTTTCCCAAGGTCTTGAGACACAATTAAAGATGAAAAGGCTGTGCACAAAGTGGATTTTATTTTGCACGGTGAGCAAAAATGAGGTTCGGGTTTGTTATGTAATGTGATGCTTACTTGTTAGAGAGCTGTATAAGGGATTTTGGGAGCAGATGATGGTGACAAGGCGTGAGAAAATTATGACATTTGGTTAGTTTGGGATTTGGGATTCCAGATGAAACTGGTATAGAGGATTTAACATTTGACACGTAAAGTATATAATGGGAGTCCAAAACTCCTATTCCAATGCTTGTAGAGACTGAATGCTCACGCATGGCTGCAATATATGCGTAGATTACATATTAAGCGAAGTGCACAAAACGCAATAATTCGTTTTACTTGTAGAATGATTAAGTGCAGTGAGAACACAGTGTACATGACCTTTTCATAGTCCTGTGGTAGCTTTCCATTAGTCTTGGATAGTTCTCATGCGTGCAAAAACCGGTAACAGCAGCAATTATGATAGTGTAGCTTTATAATTAGTTGCGGACTACACTGGCAGCTAGGTAAGGTGGCTGGTATCAGTTTCCAGCTTAGTTAGTTAGAACGTTAATCTCAATGTATGAAACTGTATGAAAAGTTCACAGGAAAGAGCAAAACAATGTTGCCTTGTGATTCTTGTGGAATAATTCTTGACGAACAGAACAGACTCTAGAACGGCTTTTTGGGGGAAATATTGATTTATGCTATGTTATGTCGTAAGCAGAAAAAGACAAAATTATTTGCTTAAAAATTTTTTTACCTTACTATGCAATATAGTTGTAATTTTGGAAATAATGCTATTGTAAGATGAGAAAGTATCCAAAGGTGTAAAAATGTTCGTCACTCCATGGATCCTGCATGCGGCAGAAATTTTTGACAACGCATTTATTTGGTCCGGTAGAAAAATAAATGAGTAAGGAGATTGGAATGCTAAGCACACGGACTGCATATTAAATTTGATGAGCAGCTTAGTTTGTGGGTAGTGGCTCGTCTATTAAGTTGAGTTCCTAAAGTGTTTTATAGAGTGTAGTCTATTGTAGCGGCTAGTTTAGTTAGATTGCATATGGGAGATCGTTAGCTAGTCATCAAAAAAGAATGGAGAGGAGATCAAAAACAGATCATTGATCTCCCGCAGACACCTACTATGTAGCTTGGAAATAGATCCCACATGTAGTACTGGTGCAGCTCTTATTGCTTGTAAAAACATTCAATCATAGTCTGTCGTTGGACCACAGAAAACAATAGGATGGTATTGTAACTGTCGTTATTGCCATTTGGATGTTAGATCTATTAACTAACGAACATGAAAATAAAGATCAAACTTTTTTTTAAGTTCGCCATTGTTGTTGAAACCTTCAGAAAAACAGAAAATCGGCATAGTTTTCAATCTACAGCTCAAACTATTGTCATCTCTTGTTAAGAACCTCAATTTTTTAAAAGTCAGGCTCAAAACGACACATTTTTTCAACTTTTTCCCTCATACAAGGAAAACCCGGCCTCTGTTTCTCCCTGTCCAGATATATTGCATCCACACGTCCACTAAAATGCAATTTTGGCCCAAACCAAACATGATACAATGCCCAGCTATCAAATTATGTTTACGAATTGGTCAAAATATCCACACTAACAGAATGAAAATCCTATTAATAATACACGTGCGAATGAATGCAGATGGGAGTTAGTTGTGTACATATACCCAGTCACGATCCATGTTTTGTTTTTTCGACATGGATCCTATTTGGCATTATTCATGCGAGTTATATAATCAGTGAACCGAACCATGAGGAGATGAACACAAGAATTCAGAGAAGAGCACTCATTTGTTTCTCTGGTTAAATGATGATAATAATATGAGCTTAGAGTGAAATAGGAGTTCATATGTACATGTCAGTTAGTTTGACATTGCACAGGGAAGAAAATTCTGGCTGGATAATAATATTTGCTGCGTGCAGTGAGTTAATACTACTACTTCACCACGCGATATATACAAACAATGGTCGACTACTAATGTTCTTTTCCCATGTGTTTGGCTTGCAGGCATTTGGCAGAAATAATGAACTCTCAGCTTCAGCTTTTATGAATATATTTCCAGTTAGGACAAAGATAACGTTCAAATATTTAATGCATTCTGTGAGCTTTTGGGTTTATGGCTTAGGCTGGCAACATTGTTTTAATATGTTAACACCGCCTAAGCGTCTCATTTATTCCCGCACAACAAAAGTGTATGGAATAATAGACTGCTTAGGAGCGAATCAAAACGGCGCATTGAACGGGATAAAAAATTGCGAGAAATCGGTAATACCACATTATTGGAAAATTGAGCTTGATCAGAGGGAATGATGAAAACAGTCTGGTTTTAGCAACTAATTGTCCCACATTAACGGCTCCTTTGACAAGTTAAGTTGGTTAGTTTGTTAGTAATTTCGATAATGGGAATAACAGATCACAGTTGCTAACAAACTAACACACTAGCAAAGGTTAAAATATCATGTAAAAAGTTGTATTATTGCTGGTCGGTGTTGGTATACGAGTCATTAGTTGATAGTTTGTGTTATATAACTATCCAACACCAACACTCATTGAAGTGACGTTCCTGGGTTATTATTTTTCCCATTGTGATCTTGTTCACCTTCCGTTATGATTTCCATTCTAGTTTTGTCTCATCCCATAACCTTTTATATCCTCCATTTGTATTATACACAGTTAGTTAAATAGTTGGTTAGTTACGTGAGCGCAGGGTAGAGTATAGTTTGTTGTTTTGTTTGCTAGAATGGAAGTTGTCCAAAAATGGCGTGGGTAGGAAACTACAATGGACATGAAGATAAGACGTGTTTATTGGAACCCATTACGTACATCAAAATTGTGCCAATCCTTATGAAATAGCTTTTCCACCATTTCACATTAACACTAACTTCCGCATAAGATAGTAGAAAAAAATGGATCTGGAAAACTACTGTTTACTCGCATGACTGTATATGTGCACCAATAATGTTTCATTCACGTTTTTTCTGTAGTATAGTTGTTTAGTTAGTTAGTTAGTCTAGTCAGTAAGTGAGTAATGAACCGAGCCGTTAGTTAGTTAGAGTGAGAATGGAATTTTTTTATTTTTTCATCTTGTCGGGTTTAACCATTTGGGCACTGGCAATGTACACAGAAGAACTTGATGATGAAGAAATTTGTTTTTACCGAATCCGTCAGCCAGTCAGTAAATGGGCAAAAAATATATTGAGTTAGTAAAATGCCATTCACGCAATAACTGACTGAGAAATGGGTTGGTTTTTTGTTGGTAAGTATGTAATATGTTCGAGGGTAAAAATAAGTTTCCGACTCCAACACATTTCACTTTCATTTGCTACTGCTAATCTTTACTTTGGGGAATACAAGGGGAAGAATATAGTAGAAAAAATCATGCGATATTGTTAGTTAGTAATTTAGTAACTTTGTGTCTGGTTTGTATGATGCAATAGATGAAGAGCAGAACTAACTATTATGTGCTATCATTTCCGCTCTCCCTGACGGGTTTTTAAAGCGCATACAGGATTTTAGCTTTTTCTTATACACATGAGGATGAATGATGATCTTTCATTTTTACAAGTACTCTCTGGACTTGCCGTGGGCTATTTTAGTTTCCGTACACACAAGGAATAGGCTTTGTTGCAAAAAAGGTATACTGACTGACTCATTCATCAGACGAAAATAATAAAATTACGCAAAGATACTCATCAAGTTCAATGTACCTTTTCCCCAATAATTATAGACGTTGAATTGCCAAGTGCTTGAAAAGCAGAAAATTGAAAAATGTAGTGTTTGAAATCACTTTGTTTGCAAAACTAACATTTTAAGAAATTATAGCTTGTGTAATGTGGTAAACCACCACTAGTGCTGTCTAGTTTGCAATAACAATAGATTAAGGAAGGGTAATTTTCTGCATACCACCATTTTATGGTCTATTATTGACTCCAAATGTGAGGATCATGACAGATGACAGTAGTTAGTTAGTTGGTAGTACATAAAATCTACTCCAATTAAATGTCTTGAAATAACAGTTAATTACGATATAACACGCTGCATAAAAATCAATCATGTTCACCTTCGCTAGCTATTGCTGTCAGTAAAAATCAAACACACAAACACAATGTTATTATTGGCTGTTACACTTGTAAGACTTGTAACATATTTTGACACGTGTTGTTCATAAAAAATGAAAAGAAACCCTACTAATTTATCATATGTTAAATTCGTAAGGAATTTGACAACGCAAGGTTAATTTCACAAAGTTAAGCAGTAATTCAAGAATAACTAGTTCATTTGGGGTGTTGTTTCTTCCCTACTAAATGCTAAATGTGATCCCCCATTTTATTTAACTAGTTCGTTACTAACTAACTAATAGATGGAAATAAAATTTGAATATTCTGTTCCTTATTACTAGATCTTTTAGTCCTCTGTGATTACTTGCGCGCGTACACAATAGGTAATTTGATCCTTCTGCATCTATGGCTCACTTCACTCCCTCACTACACCTAACTAAACTAATAATGGTATCAATATCTCGGCAATAAACTGACGTCAAAAGACGAATGCGCCTACTTCAGAGCTAAATTAAAGTTTGCTGACAGTGTAAATATAACTTGAAGGCTGCAATAATTATACGAGCAGTGCAGCCATTATAGATCCAATGCATTTGAAAATACTGTGAATGGAGACGTCATAAATTACATTAGAATGTCATTTATTCTCTGCCCACATGTCTACTTCCCCATAACTAATTATAATAGCCGTGTACATTATGATGATGATTACACCGATAGGAATTCAAATGGAGCAGTTCTATATAAAGGAGACAGGTAGACATTTATCATTGTGTGACGTCGTGGCGGTTGGGATAATGAAACTAAAGATGCGACTTAACTTTACATATCTAATTAACTTGTAAATGATTTGTGGCGAAACTGCATTAATTTTCACCTTAGTAAGTAGCAGCTTCATCAAGGGAGGGGTGCATGAAATGAAACATTGGAATTCCAGTATAGATGTGGAACTTTTTGTTACCTTTTGCAGTCTCATTGTGTCAGATGAGGAATTATTATTTGTGCCCTATAGGCAAATGCAGCCCTTGAAACTCATTCCAGTCTCTCATTATTTATTTATGTTTCCGTTGGGAGAAATTGAATCATGTTTTTTTTTCAAGGTGTTAAGGTTTGTTGTACAAACTAGAATTGATTACGCTCCTTGTGTGCAATAGTCATTAATTTCATGCTTGCTGGTAATGTAAATTTATAGAATGCAAAAAGAGGGGAAAAGTTTCTGATGAGTTTATTACCTACACTGAATCAGTTTCCAGTTGTCAAACTCAAACAGTTTTATTCGTTTTCACACATTTTAGTCGCAGTACCTAAAACTGTCGACCTTAGACAATCATAGACAAAAAGTAAATACAAGTTGCGAAATCAGTGAGATCAAAGAATGTGCATTCGCATTAAAAAATTGTACCCTGTCGTTGGAAAATTCCACCTGGAATTAGTTAGTGAGTTAGCCCTTGAACTGTCTATGCACACAAATGTTATTTTTCGAAGCCTAACTATGACTTAAGTAGCCAGTATTTTTTGCATGCAGTAAGAAAATCCTGGCGAGTGAGCTTAACAGGTAATTCTCGCACACAATTGCATCCTTAGGTAAATAACAAACTAAAAGTTTCTCGTGACGCAATCTTTAAACAAATTTGAACCTAAAAAATAACTTGCTAGATTTGCCTAATCTGCAGAAAGAGTAAAAAATTGTTTACCCTGCAAATTTAACAATGGAGTTGATGGATTTGAAAAAGCAATAAACTTTATGATTCTTGTTCATTTTCCAGATGAGCTTATCCAGTGGAAGCGATATCACTATTCCAATCCAAGACTCTCCACCCCCTCCCCCATCACCGTATGGGAATGAAAAAAATGGGGGCCACGAAAAGTCCAAAAATGCACGCAACTCTACAAATGAACCTTGTAGTAGCACCAGTAATAGTCCTACTGGCATTGAGAACAAAGCGTTTCAATCTTCTCCAGAAAAGACTGACAAGAATCATCATCCGGAGAGCAAGTCCAACAAGGAGGACCATACTAACATTGCAATGGGGAATGGGAAGGAGAATGAAACGAGTTTAAATGAAGCGGTTAACACGGATTTAGTGAATATGAGTATTCTCAGCACTATTCCTGATAAGCCACAGCCCCAATATGGACCTTATGAGAATTTCGATGAGTATTTCATCCCCGTTAATACTCACAAGAAATTTTTGAGGTAAACTATCCAAATTGTAACAAACTTACTCATTCGCTGCTGAGTCCAGTCTTCTACGTTTCATAATATCGTCTTATATGCAATACATTTATTTATGAAATCCCAGGCGCAGTGAGAAACTCTACTTGACAAAAGATAAACGGAAAAAAGGAAATTGCAAAAAATACATTTGTTGGTTACTCGCATTGAGTGTAGTAGCTGCTGCTGTAACTTGTGCCGTACTTGTTGGAGGTTAGTTAGTTAATTGATAATACTAATTTGTAGAAAAAACTAATCTTTTAATAATGCAAACAAATTTCCTCTTCAGTGGGTCTCATTCCATCTGCTACATCGACTTCAATGCTCACTGATACAGTTGTGGCGACCACAACTTCCAAATATAGTACCAGTATGGCGCCAGAACAACCAAGCACTGTTTCACAGGGAAGATCTTTGGCTACGGATGAATACCATAGTAGTGAAGAAAACGGGTTTTTGGGTGCTGGAAGTACTACTGTTAGTACTACTACTACTACTACGGAATTTGTTGCTCCTATTGCTCCTATTGTACCGGCTGATGAGACTTATGGTAATAAAACTCAGCAAGAGGGTATACCGACGAAGCCGAGTTATAAGGAATTATTTATATTAATATTACAAAAAACCAGTAATAATAATTAGGGGTTTTTATCGTTTTTCGGTAGTCTCATCAGCTAG
>Ga0210040_10009216_pt1 | contig 11528 bp, 9 predicted proteins | sample CryGeyCG12114_NA_FD_185462 | JGI IMG/M metagenome (GOLD analysis project Ga0210040, IMG submission 185462) | Groundwater microbial communities from aquifer - Crystal Geyser CG19_WC_8/21/14_NA (SPAdes) (version 2) | ecosystem: Environmental > Aquatic > Deep subsurface > Groundwater | place: USA... | reverse complement strand
CGCCGAGCAGCCCTGCGCCGCTCAAGCTACAACCAGACCTACGAAAGCTGGCTGGATTTGGACACCTGGGATCGCCCCATCAGCCGGAAGCTGCCCGCCAGCATGTTAGGCTACAGCAATTTCCTCGCGCGCCGCGCAGGCACAACAGAACTAGAGCCTTCATAAAGAACAAGGGAGTGTCATGAGAGGACTTTCCACCAGGCTGGGCACCTTCGTCGGCGCCGCCATGCTCGCAAGCCTTGCCGCCTGCACCACCCCGATGGGCACGGCTCGGGCGCAGTCGACGCAAGGGAGCGCGATCGGCGAGGTCGTCGGCGTCCAGCAGGGCCAGCTGCGCGGCGCGCCCGGCAAGGTGGAGGGCGTGATGGTCTACAAGGGCATCCCCTTCGCCGCGCCGCCGGTGGGTGAGCTGCGCTGGCGCCAGCCGCAACCCGCCGTCGCCTGGCAGGGCATTCGCGACGCCACCCGTTACGGCGATGTCTGTATGCAGAACCCGGCGCCCGAACGCTTCCCGGTGAACTCGGCGACCGACCATCCCGAGACCTTCACCGGCATGAGCGAGGACTGCCTCACGCTCAACATCTGGACCCCGGCCCGCAGCGCCGGCGAGAAGCTGCCGGTGATGGTGTGGCTCTATGGCGGCGCCTATAATGAAGGCGGCGGCAACGCGCTGTTCTCTGAAGGCGACAACCTCGCCGCCAAGGGCGTGGTGATGGTGACGCTGAACTACCGCGTGGGCCCGTTCGGCTTCTTCTCGCATCCCGAGCTTACCGCCGAGGGCAATGGCGCCGCGGGCAACCAGGCGCTCGGCGACGCGATCGCGGCGTTCCACTGGCTCAAGGCCAATGTCGCGGCCTTCGGCGGCGATCCCAACAACATCACCCTGTTCGGCGAAAGCGCCGGCGCGGCGATGAACGGCGGCCTCGCGGGCGCGGCCGGCGCGCGCGGCACGTTCGAGCGGGCGATCTCGCAGAGCGGCGCCTGGATGGGCCTGGGCATCGCGACCATGACCCCCAACCACGTCGAGGGTGCCACGCTGCCGCCCGCTCCGCCGAGCGGAGCTGCACCTGCGCAAGGCGGACCGGGCGGACCCGGCAGCCCGCCGCAGCCGCCTTCGGCCGAGCTGCGCGGCCTTGCCAATGCGCGCCAGATCGGCGCCGAGACGCTCGCCCAGTTGCGCGCTCTGCCGGCGGAGGAGGTGCGCGAGAAGCTGCGCGGCCATGGCATGATCATCGATGGCGCGATTATCACCGAGGACCTGTCCAAGACCTTCGCCGAAGGGCGGCAGAACCCGGTGGACGTGCTGGCCGGCTCCAACGAGGACGAGGGCTCGTTCACGTCGAGCTTCGGCCCACCCACCACGCTCGCCACGTGGCAGCAGGGCGAGGAGATGCGCTGGGGCGCACGCACCGAACTCGGCCGCGCCGCCTATCCCGTCACCACCGATGCCGAGGCGGCCGCTGCCGCCGTGCGCCCCTTCAGCGACACCATGGCCTGGCACATGCGCCAGTTCGCCGAGGCACAGGCGCGCATCGGCAAGCAGGGCTGGCTGTACTTCTTCACCCACGATCCACTCTACGATGAAGGCCGGGCGAACCTGGGCGCCGCGCATACCGGCGAGATCCCCTACGTGTTCGACAATCTCGCCGCCCCGCGCACCTTCCCCGGTGGCTCGTCGGTGGAGCTGATGGCCGGCAACCCGCGCGAGGAGGCCTTCGCCGACCAGGTCTCGCAGTACTGGGTGAACTTCGCGCGCACCGGCAATCCCAACGGGCCGGGGCCCAATGGTGAGACCCTGCCCTACTGGCCGCCCGTCACCGAGCTCGCCCCGACCGAGGCGATGGTGCTCGATGCGGATGGCTCCGGCAAAAACCGCTGGCTTACCGAAGGACAGAACGCGCTCTACGAAGCGCTCTATCAGGATCGCGTGGCAGGCCCGCTGGGGATCGGCGGAGGCGACTGACCGCACCGCCTGAAAGGGAGGAGAGGATCATGGCAGGACGTTTGGCCACGCGGCGCGCGGGGGCACGAAGTGCGTGGCTGGCCGCAATCCCGCTCGGCCTCGCAGTCCTCGGCGCCGCGGCCTGGGCGCAGGGCGATACGCCCGCCGATGGCACGGGCTTTGCCGGACAGGTGGAGGCCGCGCGCGCGGTCTACGCCACCCGCTGCGCCTCGTGCCATGGTGGCGACCTCGCGGGCGGACAGTTCGCCGGCGCGCTGAAGGGCCCGCAATTCCTCGGCAAATGGGGCGGCGTGCCGGTGGCGGGGCTCTACGCCTACATCCATTCCGCCATGCCGCCGGGCAATGCAGGCTCGCTGCCGGATGCCGAGTACCTCGCGCTGGCCGCGCTCATCCTGCACGAGAATGGCGGCGCCTCGCCCGCCGCCCTCGCTTCCTCACCCGAGGCGCTCGCGGCGATCACCCTGCCCGGCGACGCTCCGATCACCGAGGCGGGCGAGATGGGCGTCGGCGGAATCTCGCGCCGCCACCCGCTGCCCGGCCCGCCGGCGCGCGCCGACCGCTTCGCCGGCTTCACCCCCGTGACCGAGGCGATGGTGAGCGACCCGGCGCCCGAGAACTGGCTCAGTTGGCGGCGCGGCCACATGGGCCAGGGCTATTCGCCACTCGACCAGATCGACCGCGCCACTGTGGGCACGCTGCGGCTCGCCTGGGCGCAGGGGTTGCCCACCGGCGAGACAACGAACGAGCCGCTGGTGCGCGACGGCGTGCTCTACATCTTCGGCTATGGCGACAATGTGTTCGCCTTCGATGCCGCGGACGGCACGCCGATCTGGCGCTACCAGCGCCAGCTGCCGGAAGGCACCGCGGTCAGCTCCAAGAAGACGCTGGCGCTGTGGGGCGACAAGATCTTCGCCGCCACCTCCGACATGCACCTGGTGGCGCTCGACGCGCGCACCGGGGAGCTGGCCTGGGACGTGCCGGTCACCGAGCGCCCCGGCTTCCGCAACCCGGGCGGCCCGCTGGTGGCCGACGGCGTGGTGATGCAGGGGCTGACCACGCAGGAGCCGGGCGGCGGCCTCATCGCCGCCTTCGATGCGCAGACGGGCGAGAAGCTGTGGACCTTCGACACGGTCGCCAAGCCCGGCTCGCCCGGTAGCGAGACCTGGAACGGCCTGCCCGCCGAGGAGCGCCGCGGCGGATCGGTGTGGACTTCGGGCACCTACGATGCGCAGAGCGGCCTCGCCCTTTGGGGTGTGGCGCAGACCTACGACACCGGCCCCTTGCGCGACGCGCAGCCGGGCATGAGCAATGACGGGCTGTTCACCAATTCCACACTCGCCTTCGTGCCGCGCACCGGCGAGCTCAAGTGGTACTTCCAGCACATGCCCAACGACCAGTACGATCTGGACTGGGTGTTCGAGCGGGTGGTGGGCAGCATCGAAATCGCCGGCAAGGAGCGGCGGGTGGTGGTCACCGGCGGCAAGGAGGGGCTGGTCGACGTGCTTGATGCGGAAAGCGGCCGCTACGTGAAGACGCTCGACATGGGCATCCAGACCTTCATCACCGCAATCGACCCCGAGACCGGCGCAAAGACGGTGGACCCCGCGCTTGTCCCCGGCCGCGACAAGGGCCCGGTGTTCCTGTGCCCGCACGCGGGCGGCGGGCGCAACTGGACACCCAGCGCGCTCAATCCCGAAACGCGCGACCTGTTCGTCCACGCTCGCGACGTGTGCATGGAGCTGCTGCCGGCGGAGGGCGGTTTCCTGACGAGCGGCGTGGACCTGCTCTATGCCGCGCCGGCGGATGGCGATGGCAATTACGGCGTGCTCCAGGCGCTCGATCTGGAGGGTACCGGGCCGCGCTGGGAAGTTCGCCGGCGGGTGCCGTTCGACACCGGCCTGCTGGCGACCGGGGGCGGCCTGCTGTTCGCCGGCGGGATGGACCGGCAGATCCTCGCCTACGACCAGGAGGACGGCACCCAGCTGTGGAAGAGCGCGCTGCCCGGTGTGCCGAACGGATCGCCGATCACCTACGCGGTGGATGGGCGGCAGTACGTCGCCTTCGTGACGGGTGCCGGCAATCCGCTGGCCTTCGGCCTGCCGGCGCAGTTCACGCCCGAGGTGCCGCTGCCGCCGCTGAACAATTCCGCGCTCTACGTCTTCGCCCTGCCCGACTGATCACGGCACGCGAAAAGGGCCGCCCCTTCCGGAGCGGCCCTCTTTGCCCTGCCCAGTAGGCGAGGCGCTAGAAGTAGAAGGACAGCGTGAAGCCGATCGCGCGGCCGAAGAACACCACCAGCACCCAGAACACCAGCGAGAGCCACCCGGCGAGCTTGGCCGCGAAGGGGAAGGACGGGTCCTGCTCCCAATGGTCCACCGTGCGCCAGAGGGTGAGGTGGAAGTACATCATGTTGAGGCCCGCGAGCGCGAGCAGCCCCATCTTCCACAGGAAGTACGGGTTGATGACGTAGCTCGAAGCCTTGCTCACGAACAGCAGTCCGCCGGTGAGCGCGGCCAATGCGAACGCCCCCCAGGTCCAGGGCAGCGTGTCCTTGGCCAGCAGCGAGACGCGATGGGCACGGCTGCCCACGCCCACGAGCCGCAGGTCGACGATGGCGATCGTGCCGATGACCGTCACCAGCGCGATGACGTGCAGCGTCTCCAGCGTCGGGAAGGCCCAGGTGCTCTCGGCCAGAAAGATGCCGAGCGGCGAATACTCGATCGATTGCCAGATGTTTGTGGGTTCTGGATACATGTCTTGTCTTTACCCCCTCAGACCGGCGCGTAGGCGATCCAGCGACCGCCCGCGATAATCAGACACCACAGGACGACCAGGAAGGTTGCGGTCAGCTTGACCGAGCCCTGTACCACCTCGCCGGTATGGTACTGGCGGCGCAGGCTCGCGGCGAACCATACCGCCACCAGCGTACCGATGATTACCAGCGCCATCTTGATCCAGAAGATCGGGTTGATGAGCTCGCGGACCGGCTCGCCCGCGATCATGCCCAGCCCCGTGATGACGAGCGCGGCAAGCGACCACCACAGCACCCTGGTGTAGCGATGCCCGGTCTCGGCAAGCGAGGCGTGGCCGGCGATGCCGTAGATCCGCGCCGCGATCATCAGCACCGCGGCGAAGGAGCCGGCGATGGCGAGGATGTGGAGCACCTGCATGATCGGGATCGTCCAGAAGTGGGTGACGATCCACGTGCTCAGCGCCGTTTCGGATATCCATAGCGACAAGTCCACCAGGAAGGTGCCGCGCAGCCACTCGGCGAAGTTGAACAACAGGTCGCCCATCAGGTCATGTTCCCCATCTTTTCGGCCCCATCCTCCGGCCTCATCGTCCGGTCTATTCCTCCGGCGAGCAGCAGCCGATTCTCGCCGCCGCCAGCATCGCCGGTGCCGGCTTGGCGGGCGAGTAACTTTACCGTTACACCCGCTTTGCCGTGCGTTACACCCGATTTGCAAAGGCATTCCGCCCGTGCGCAGAATCAATCTCGCGGATCGGCCCGTCGCTCCGGCGCGACCGCTTTTCCGCCGTTCGCGCCCCTATCCCATGCCGCAAGCCATTGTCAAAAATCCTTTGGACCTTTAGGACAGAATCAACAAGACGGATGCTGACGCCCGAACGGGTGATGATGGGAGGGATGATGCGACGTGCCGGCCGGCTTTCACTGGCAGCGATGCTGGCCTGCGGTGTCGCAACCGCTTCGCTGGCGCAGAACGCGCCGGCCGATGGCGACTGGCAGACCATCAATCGGGATCTCAACGCCACCCGCTTCTCGCCGCTCAACGAGATCAACGCCGCCAATGTCGCCAGCCTGACCGACGCCTGGGAGTACCAGCTGCGCACCTTCAACACGGCCGTGCCGGTGGTGGTGGACGGCATCATGTACGTTCCCGCAAACAACCGCGTGGTGGCGCTCGATGCGGCGACCGGCGCCGAGATCTGGGTACACGAGCGTCCGCAGCCCGCCAGCCCGCCTCCGGGCGGCAGCGGCTTCTCGGGCCGCGGCGTGAGCTACTGGCCGGGCAGCGACGGAGAGGCACCGCGCATCCTGGTGATGGCCGGCAGCACGATGGTCGCGCTCGATGCCGCCACCGGCGTGCCGGTCGCCAGCTTCGGCACCGACGGCTCGATCGACGTGGGTGTCGGCTATGGCGGCACGGTGACGATCGCGGGCGATGTCGGCATCATCGGCGCGGCCTCGCTCGAGAACCCGCAGGGCCCGGCGGGCAATCCGCGCGCCTTCAACGTCGTCACCGGCGAGAAGCTGTGGGAGTTCGACACCACGCCGGGCCCGGGCCAGCCGCTCCACGAAACCTGGGGCGGCGGCGAGGAAGGCCGCGGCGGCACCAACATGTGGGGCTTCATGGCCACGGTGGATGCCGATACCTCCACTGCCTACCTGCCCATCGCCGGCCCCGCGCACAATTATTACGGCGGAGACCGGCCGGGCACCAACGAGTTCGGCAATTCGGTGGTGGCGGTGGACCTCGCGACCGGCGCCTACAAATGGCACTTCCAGACGGTGCATCATGACATCTGGGACATCGACATGTCCCATGCGGGGCCGCTGATCCCGGTCCATGCTCCCGATGGCGAGCACATGGCGCTGGCCAATGTCGGCAAGTCGAGCAACTTCTTCGTGCTCGATGCCGCCACCGGCCAGCCCGTGCATCCGGTAGAGGAGCGCCGGGTGCCGCCCGGCGACGTTCCGGGCGAGTACTACCACCCCACCCAGCCCTTCCCCACGGCCACCCCGCCGCTCAGCCGGGTGCAGATGACCTACCAGGACATCGTCGGCCCCGAGGACACCACGCCCGGCCACTCGGCCGCGTGCTATGCCATGTGGGACAAGGCCGGCGGGTTCTACAACGCCGGGCCGTTCACGCCCTTCGCCTTCAAGGCTGCGGACGCGCCGCCGCGCTCCACCATCCAGTTGCCCGGCGGGATCGGCGGGGTGAACTGGGGCGGCCCCGCGGCCGATCCCAACACCGGCATGGTGTTCGTCAACGCGCTGGACACTTCGCTGGTGGGCTGGGTGGAGAAGGTGGAGGGCGACAAGCCCTACAGCTTCGATGCCACCAGCGCGCCCGATTACGACCGCGCCAGCGTGGACGGCAAGGGCCCCTTCTTCTCCTTCGCCGCGCCGATCTCGGGCGAGTATGATGCGCAGGGCCGCGCCGTCGGGCCGACCGCGCCATGCTACAAGCCGCCCTGGGCGCGGCTGACCGCGATCGATGCCAATACCGGCGCGATCAAGTGGGCGGTTCCGCTGGGCATTTATCCCGAATTGCCCGAAGGCCGCCAGGCGCTTGGCAATGCCGGGAGCGCCGGACCGACCGTGACCGCAGGCGGCGTGGTGTTCGTGGGCGCGACCAACGACAAGCGCTTCAGGGCCTTTGACGCGGCCACCGGGGCGCAGTTATGGGAGGCGCAGCTTCAGGGCAACGCCAACGCCAACCCGATGACCTACAAGGGACGGGACGGCAAACAATACGTCGCCATCAATGCGAGCGGAGTTATTAGGGTGTTCGCACTCGGACAATAGATCCTTGGTACAGGAGAGGTTATGAGGGGTATCTTTCGTTTAGCAACCGCGGCAGCGGCCGCCATTGCAGCGGCATCGCTGGGCACGTTCCCGGCGATGGCGCAGCAGGCCGAGAGCGTGGAGCGGCTGGACGGCAAGCCGAACATGAACGGTGTGTGGCAGGTGCTGAACGGCGCCAACTGGAACGTGGAGCCGCATTCGGCTGCACCCAACCCCGTCGCAGACCGCCTGGTGGGCGCGACCGGCGCGATCCCGGCCGGCCTCGGCGCGGTTGAAGGGGGCAAGATCCCCTACAAGGAAGAGGCGATGGAGCGCCTCAACCAGAACCGGGAGAATCTTATCCGCTGGGATCCGGAGGCCGCCTGCTACCTGCCCGGCATCCCGCGCGCGACCTACATGGACCACCCCTTCCAGATCATTCAGGGCGCCGGCGACGACATCCTGATGGTCTACGAATATGCCTCCGCCAACCGGGTGGTGAACATGGAAGAGGTCGGCATCCCTCCGATCGACACCTGGATGGGCACCTCCTACGGCAGCTGGGATGGCGACACGCTGCAGGTCGTCACCCTGGCGCAGGGGCCTGGCGACGTGAAGCTGCCGGGCGGCGAGATGATTGCCGGCGTCACCTGGCTCGACCGGGCCGGCAATTACCTCACCAACACCTCCACTGTGACCGAGCGCTTCACGATGATGGGGCCGGACCACATGCGCTACGAGGTGACGATCGAGGACCCCGCGATCTACGCGCAGCCGTGGAACATGAGCATGGTGCTGTATCGCCATGTCGAGGACGACGCACAACTGCTCGAGTTCAAGTGCGTTCCGTTCTCTGAACAACTGCTGTATGGTGACTTATTGGAACAGCAAGCTGGAGAGTGATAAAGGTAAACACGCTAAGGTCCCCCGCAAGATTTGGCGTGTTACCGTTCTTTACCGTTACAAGGAGTTACAGAAGCCATGGATAAGAGGAAGTTTACTGCCGCCGCCGTCGGCCTCGCGCTGATGGTTGCCGCGGGCGGCGCCGCCGCGCACCACTCCTTCGCGACCGAGTTCGACCGCAACAAGCCGGTTCGTCTCGAAGGCAAGGTGGTCAAGTTCGAGTGGGTCAACCCGCACTCGTGGATCCACCTGCGCACGGCCAACGGCCAGACCTGGCGGGTCGAAGGCGGTGCGCCCAGCGCGCTGCTGCGTCGCGGCTGGAACCGGAACTCGCTGCCCGCCGGCACCGACATCATCGTCGACGCGTTCCGCGCGCGTGACGGCGATACGCGGGCATCGGCGGCGGAGATCCGCTTCCCCAACGGCCGCGAGCTGTCGCTCGGCAACCCCACGACGGAGGCCGTCGCGGCCGCTGCTCGCCGCGCCAACTGATCAACCGATCGGCCGCGGCCGATCTTCATCACGGGAAAAGGGGGCTTGCGAGCCCCCTTTTTTTGTTGCTGCACAGCGCAGGCGCATGCAAATGCCGCCTTGGCGAGCGGGCTTGCCCTGAAGAACCGGCCAAGCACCTGACAAGTTGCTCGCCCCGCCTTATCTTGCTAAATTGAACAGCGGTTCAGCATGAACTGTCCCATTTTGGGATATCTTCATTGTTCCGCGTGCGCGCGTCTTTTCAAGCCGCCTGTTTTGGGCGAGCTGGAAACAAGCTGAATGGTCTTCCACTTGCCACCACAACCCGATCCGATTCGGTCTAAACACCTCACGGGAGCGCCTGACCTGCATTATCCGCAAGACCCGCGGCAAGCTGGCGCTCTGCATCTGCTCGCGCGGCGGCTGGAACCGCTCGCAGCGCTTCCGGACCTCGTGTCGCTGGAAGAGTGCATCCTCGAGCGTTGGTCGCTCGACCGCGATCAGACGGTGCTGGCCGGGCGGCAACTGGCCGATCCGCTCTACATCCTGGACGAAGGCTTCGCCTTCGACTTCTCCCTGCTTGGGGGAAGCAAGCGGCACATCTTCGACTTCTATGGCCCGGGCGCCATTTGCAAATGGACGCGCCCCGAACGCGCCGACACTCCCGAGCACATCTTCTTCAAGGCCCGCAGCAGCGTTGCAGTGCTCGACCGGGAGCGGGTTGCCGGCGTGCTCGCGCGCGATCGCGTGCTCGCCGGGGCGCTGCACGAGCACGAGGTGCGGCGCGCCATGCGGGTGTCACAGCGGGTGCGTGCGCTGATCTCGCTGCCCGCCCGCGAATCGCTGCGCATCCTGCTGCTCGACCTCGACGATGAATACGGCACCACGGGCGAGCAGCGCTCCTGGCTGCCCATGCCGTTCACCCAGGAGGAGATCGGCGATCTCATCGGCTCGACCAGCGTACACGTGAGCCGCACCATCGCCAGTCTCGAGCGCGACGGCGAGATCGAGCGGCGCACCAGCACCTTCCGCCTGAACAACGTCGAGGATCTGCGCGAGCGCGTATCCTATCGCCGCTTCTTCGACCCCATCGAGGACCTGCGCACCGCCGCCAACGGGTGAGCGCCCTTCGATCGCCGGCAACTCGCCGCCACCTTGGGCGCGCATCGACCGCGCTTGCACCTGCGCGGCTCGCGGCCTAGCCGATGATGCGTGGCGAGCAAGGGGCACAGCGCAGCGCACGACGGTCCTGGGGCGAACACCGATGCCGCCGACGCGCAGCAGCCGTCTAACTTCGAGATCTACCGCCAGGGCGGCTCCACGCCCGACATCATGCTGACCGTCGCCTTGGTGCTGGTGGCGCGGCGCTGGCGGGCCCTCATCGACGAGCGGCTGCGGCCGCTGGGGCAAAGCTCGGCGCGGATGGAGGCGCTCTCGGCCATCGTGAATGCGCCCGATCCAAGCTCGCAGGTCGTCATCGCCAATCGCCTGCGGATCGAGGGGCCGACCATGACGCGGATGATCGACGCCCTCAGCCGCGACGGCCTGGTCGAGCGGCGCACGGCGCCGGAAGATCGGCGGACGCGCTATCTGAGCCTCACGCAAGCGGGCGAGGGGGCGCTGGAGGAAATCTTCACCACGACCGACCCGATGCGCGAACGTCTGCTGGAAGGCTTCAGCCCCGAGGACCTGGAGCGGGTGCGCGAGGTCCTGATGCTCATGCTCGCCAGGCTCGACGCCGGCCTGCCTGAAGCGCCCGCGGCCTGAGGCTGGCGGAAGAGAGTGGGTGTCGAACCCACCCGGGACTGGCTGACAGCCCCACCCGGATTTGAAGTCCGGACGCGCCACCGGACGCGATTCTCTTCCCCGTTCAGCCCGCCTCCTCAGCCGGCATCCTCCCCCGATAGCGCGCCAGCCGCGCGGGATCGAGGGTGCGCATGTCGCCGCGCCGGGCGGTCACCTGCTGGCGGTCGAAATATTCGAGGATCTGGATCGCCACCTTGCGTCCGTTGTGCAGCCGGTTGCGCAGTTCGGCCGCGCCGAACAGCCCGCCCTCGCCCTCGCGCCCCAATTCGCCAAGGATCGCAGCGATCTCCTGCACGGCGGCGGCGAGGAGGAAGCGTCCTTCGGCTACCTCAACCAAGGCACCCTCCTTGACCTTCAGCCGCAGCACCCGGGCGACGTCGAACTCGCGCGCGCGCAGCGCCTCCGCCAGCTCGGCGAGGAGCGGCGGGCGGAACCGCGCCTCGCCGCCGAGCAACGGGGCCACTTGCCGCCAGACACTCTCGTCACCCCGGTCCAGCCCCAAACGGTGGCCGGGTAGGCGGAACACGCCGCCTTCGCGCACGATCGCACCATTTTTCACCAGGGCCTCGAGGAATGCGGCCGCCGGCCCGGCGGGCAGCGGCGGATCGAGCGCCTCGCTCAGACGCTTGTGTCCGGGGCCGAGGAGGCGCGGGTGCCGCTCGTGGAAGGCGGCGATGGCGCCGAGTGCGGAGCGCCGCAAGCGCTGCCAAGCAGCTTCGCCGAACAAGTAACCACCGGCACAGCGCGATGCACATTCCGCCGGCAGCTCCTGGAGCGCCCGATTGCGAAGGAAGCTCCCGCGCTCAACGAACCATGGCCACCCCGCGAGCTGGCCGGTCAGCGAAGCGGCGG
>Ga0210040_10009214_pt1 | contig 11528 bp, 5 predicted proteins | sample CryGeyCG12114_NA_FD_185462 | JGI IMG/M metagenome (GOLD analysis project Ga0210040, IMG submission 185462) | Groundwater microbial communities from aquifer - Crystal Geyser CG19_WC_8/21/14_NA (SPAdes) (version 2) | ecosystem: Environmental > Aquatic > Deep subsurface > Groundwater | place: USA... | reverse complement strand
AGGGGACGCCTACTGCAGCTCAAGTGAAAACTCGGGCCATCGACACAGTGTTGCCAAATGGGGCACCAAACTGGCCCATTGGATTCCCTTTGTAGCCACAGGAGGGTCTTTCACAATATTTCCAATGGGTAGAGTATGTATATCTGCGCTCATCCTTCCCCTCGCATACTAACTTACTACTACTGTGCGTGTGGGGAGAATGTGTGCAAAATAATTGGTTGAGGGGGAACTGTGCAGTCAATATCACATTATGGTTGCAAAATTTCGGTAACAATTTGCAAATTTTGTAAAATCAATACTTATTTGATACAATTTCACAGAATTGACCATATTTTACTATTTTGAAATGAAAACAGCGTGTGTGCTTAGCATTTACAAGGTTAATTTTGAAAATTTTGAACAGCTTTGATGCCGATAAGGTTTTTGGAAATAAAATGAAAAGTTATTATCCGAATAGATTTAGGTATTGTGATCTACAATATATTGCGTCCTATATGCATTATGGATTATAATCAATTTGGTGGCCGATCGTTTTTGAAAATATATTTTAGAAAATTATTGACTGACTACGACTATTAAATCCTATCAAAAACTCACACTTTATCAAAATGAGCTGTAAAGGCTATGGTTGCGTCATTAAAGTAATCTAGAGCGTTTTATGCCTCCTATGGGCTCTACAGATAAAGCCATAGTTAGTTAGTTAGTTAGTTAAGCAAACCTCGTCCTCTCCTTATTTTTTGCATACCACTGTTGGCAACTCTCATTGTTCTCATGTTAAAAAGTATTTCTTGTCCTTTTTTCGTACCCTATGTGATCATAATGATGATGAGGTTCTCAGCTTCCACAAGTGTGAGAGAGCACTTGATACTTACTCACGGGCTATAGGGGAAATACGGCTTAGTTAGAAGCCCTTGGAAATTTTCATTCGATTTTCCAGCCTTTTCTATGTCCATATTATAATGCTAAAAATTAAAAATCGTTTGAAATTTAATAATTAAATTGCTATTGGCTTAATACACGAAACATTAGGGCATAGAATCCACAAACAGGTCCAGATTGACCAAAAATGCCTGCCTAATGCATTAGCTAAGCCGTATTAACGATGATATTTGGATATTTGAATGAATCCGGGATTTAGGAACACAATTTACGGTTTCCAACCAAGTTCTTACAAGACAATAAGTAAAGGGACTTGAAAACAGAGAGAGCAAACTAGAGAGTTGGAAAAAACACCGTTCATTTTCTTTATTTGACCCTAGACGGTCGTAAAAGCATTACTGCGTGACCAAGAAAACGTGTTTTCTGAAATTTTTTTTCTCCCTCCAGTTTTTAGTGGAGTGCGAGAGCACAGAGCAATTTACTAGATAGATACGACGACGACCAACAGTATACACGGCGGTCCCCAACTTTTTTCCCTTTGCTTTCTCTCCTATTATAGAACATGAGTGAGTGTGCACACTTTGTGTAAAAACAAGTACCAGATTTCTTCACAATAAAAACAACACGCTCTGCCACTCTTGCACAACAGCACTTTTAATTGATATGCCATCATGGTTGGAGCTAGAATTATTGCTTTCTCCCAGCTTCAATGTGAGTGCATGCACACCAAGACAAGATTGAGCACTTTTCCAAGTGAGATTTCCGCTCTAAGCTCATATATTAGCATTGTTACCGTTAAATTCGGTTTTAAATTTCATCTCTGAAATCACACAAAAAGTTTTCACTTTGTAAAACTTATGTAACACTGAAGAAAACTGATATCAACCGACACAGGATCTTTGCTGATACTCTGTAAAATAAACTGCATGAAAAAATTTTGTCACCGGCGTGGTAATATAGGAAAAATTGAAAGAAATAAACGAAAATCTAGAATATATGCATTCTAAATATTATGTGCTACACAACAGCATACTATAGGAAGCAATTAAAAGTGTCAAATCTGTTTTTGCAGCAATCCCAGATCCATTATACACTGATGATATACTGGGAGCATAATTTTAGTTCATTCGTGCATGCGGCTCATGATAAATTATTGGTGTACATTTTTTACTACAACTAGCTAATGCAAGGATGGATAGTTCTCATGTGTAGGATAAAAAAATGGGTTGAGTCCCCATAAAGAACGTGCACTTGCATCTCTTGAATGGAAAAATGATCATAAGAAGATTCACTTGGTAATTTTTTTGTCCCCTGTTATCAGTGAATGCAGCCAAGCATTCCGTGTTCGGCACAAAACTAGCCATGCACAAAGGCATGTGCATTTTAAGGCGAAACGTTACGGAAAAAATGTGTCCCAAAAAATTAATGGCTTTGAAAAATTATGGAAATTGCAAATATTGGTCATGAAACCCATTTACATTGCTGATTCGCATCGTTTCCCCAAAAGTGAATGAATTTCACCCATTTTAGGGAAGACATTATTGCAATAATTAATGAAAACTGACTAAATTTTTATGTGACACTGAATTTACTACCATTTGTAAAATTTTGCGTAAAGTTTTATAAACCGTTTGATTTCACAAATAGGGAAAATGCTTTATGGACAATGCTACATGTATGAGAGTTACTTACTTACAGTATAAAGGGATCCAAATTTGAATAGTGGATTCCAGTTAGCATTCCATATGCTATATATACAAAAAACAGGATCCAAAAATCACATTTTTCACAAATTTTTAACGTGCACTAGAATGAGAAACTTACTTGCACAGTTTTTGACACGACAGTGACAACTGAAAGACTGACAGACACGAAAATAAGGAAGTAGTTAGTTGGTCCATTTTTTAGTGAAATTCTTGAACGTAGGTAACACAATAAACATAAATGTAAAGAAGCTTAAAAAACAGTCCCATTTTTAGTGACCATGCCATAAATAGTGCAATAAAATATGGGGGAGAAGAAGAAAGGAAAAGTCTTTTTCAAGAATATTGACCCTTGCTCCAGTTTAGGACCCTTACGCAGCAACCAACTAATTATAGCTACTTCCTTGTTCCTTATATTTTTACAACCTCGAACAAAAAAACACAACAAGTGATCCTTCAAACTATTGTAAAAAAAGATACAAAAGGTGAGTATAAAAAGTTTCACTTTTTATTGCATTCCTTTTACCTATCTGCTACGTGTGTTGCTCTTACCTTGTAAATTTTTATGACCCCTTATTATGCAATCATCTTGTAAAGTTGAGCAAATCCACTTTTTAGAGATCAAGGCTAAGTGTAAATCGAGATTAGGCTATTGTTCATATTCCGGCGCGATCTTCAAAGTCTTCAAAAAAACGGATCTTCGGTGTTTTGGAAAATCCTCCAGTCCTGGCTAACTAACATGAAACTCATTCTCCCATAATGTATATTTTTTAAGATAAAAAATGTTTTCAACTGCTGCTCTAATCATATTAATCATAACTCCTCATCCAATCTATTTAGAGTTTTATGACCCTTCGCATTTGACACATGGCCAACACTTTTGAAACTTTACAAACGAGCTGCCCATTAAATCCGCTCGTATCAGTCATTCATCATCACTGCATCAGTCAATAATAGTTGTCTACTTCATTTGTAACTAACTTACTTACTTACTTACTTATATGAGAGATCATAAAAGTTTTCCGTAGAAAATGTGTTGAACGATAGTCTTCCCCGCTTTTCCTGTGATCATAGTTAGTTAGTTGGCTGGCAGCATAGGGAAATGAAAATCTCATGTATGAAATTCTGCATTGACCTTTAAACCATAGTTAGTTAGTTAGTTAGTAATCCGAATATCCTGCATTACTTCTACAGTGTATAGTATCAAGTTAGTTAGTTAGTTTTAAAAAAGGATTCTCAATCCTCCTGATCACACGGTATAATATGCATAGACTGGAATCTTCTTTTTCCCCATGCTCGTTTAAAAATGGTTGTCACAAGTTGAGAAGGAGGATTTAAAGTTGTGTGAAGGATTTGGGCACAAGCAATTTATCGAAATCCCTATGTTCCGGGCACAAGAGGAAAGTGAAGTGAGTGCGTAATACAAAACTTTGCTTTATTACCCTTCTTCTAGCTCACAGCTAGCTCTCAATGATATATACGAGAAGAGACATGAGTTAAGGTCTCCCGAACCAACTCAAATACGGGCACAGAAAAAAAGAAGTTGTATGCATTGCATTCATGAGATTGTGCACAGGGACTGGCCAGAAAAAAAGAAGACCATGTATAGTGTAAGTAAGTAAGTTAGAAAATTGGAGAAAGTCTGAGAGAGAAAAAAAAACTTACTCGGCGGACTTTTGTAAGGAAAAAAAGGAATGATAAATGTGATTAAAATTCTGCCAGAAAGAAATATGTTGCTCACAAGTTTTCCGTTTGCTCAAGGAAATGGTATCTTGCTTTTTGTCAGCGTGCTTGGGTCTAACTATGGTTAGTTTAGTTTTGTTGGAAATCTGGAGAAAAAAATCTTTGTAACCAACCAACCAACCAACTGAGTGAGCGAGTTTTTTTTGCAGAAATTTTAATAATGTAATTCAAAAGTTTTTTCTTTCTAGCATATTACAAATAGGATTGGTTTGTTACAAGATTTAGTAGATTCTGTTGCCTTCTTTTATGCTGTATAAATGTAATTGGGAGATCGATATGAATGAATTGTGCAGCGAATAGGTTTTCTGTAATTACAGGTTTAGCGCGTTTACATCTTTTTCCGGTTTTGTGGACAAATATACGAGAAATGAGTGGAAAATCCGGTTATATTGAGTAATGTAGCTTTTTCCATGCATTTATTGTAGTATAGTCAGTGGATTGTATTCCGATTTGTTCCTTTATAGGCTCTGGCCCCATTGGACGATATTGCTCAGCGGGACATGTGTAATATAGAATGAAAATTCTAATTTAATTATATACGTGTATGCAACAGCAATGACTTTTTGAAATTTTTTGGTTCAGAATTAAGGCCGTTTAAAGCTTAATGATTCAATTATTTTATTTTATTCAAAGTTCACAATTACATTCATCCCACAATGACAGACAAACACTGATTCTGAATACAACGACAGCACATCATAGCAAGTTAGTTAGTAAATAAGTCTAAAAGCATTTTTAACCAAGATTGTGTATCCAGACCCCATTCTTTTGGCCACATGCTAATACAAATAATAATGCAAACTTTATGCATAGTCTGTAGCACAAAGTGTGTGAGCTAAAGCTATGGCAAAAAATTCTTGTGTCAAAGTTGGAGGAGACGTCATTGGCTGTTGCTTTACGAGCAAGTCCAATCCCCATTCTCAGAATTTATGGCTCCCGTCCTCGCATCGATCTTTTCTTCTTCACTTCTCCTCTGTGTCCCATTCTTGTGCACAAATCCCGGATTCACTACGGAACAACTCCCAATCTATCGTAGAAGAATATAATATCCTTTAATGTTCGTAAATAGCTATAGCAAAAACGAATCTAAACAAAATGTGCTAGCTATTAAAATTTGAGGCTAAATTCATGCAACTAACTAACATTGAAAGGCTTGGATGCCCAACATTAATATTTTTCTATAAATGATCTCATCACTTGAAATGAAAACAGCAATTAAATCTCATTAAGTATAAATTAACAAGCTTTTCCTTGCTTTACAGGTTCATATCGTGTTTAATTCTCCTAAATCACATAAACATGCCAAATGAATAGGCTTTTTTGCAATTTCATTGACTCAGGTATCAAAATCCTAGTCGCGCGTATAACATACACTGTAGAAAAAGGCGTGGAAATTTTCACAGAATTTTAACATACTATAGAAGTATGACTGCCATAAGAGAATGTGTATACAGTGAGTAAATAATAGAGACACACAAAGATTCATTTCTTGCGTGTAAAAATACATGCATTCTTCGCCACACACTTGCACATACATCTTGAGGATCAACAAAACGTACATTCAAAGCTGTAGCTCCAAAAAAATGAAACAAAAAATTCGGAGCTCGGCACGCACTAAGAAAAAATCTTTCAGTCTACAAGTTACACACGCACCCATTGACTTTTGAAATACGCAGAAAATTTAATGAAAAACAGGCCATAGATCACTACACGAGTTTTGTACTACGCTCAACTTGAAACGTGCCTTGTGTAAACTGAAAACAATGGCGTGCTGTAAAATTGTGAATAACTTACTCTGCATAGAAAAATCTATGGCTAAAAGTTCAATCAACACTATAATTAGTTAGTTAGTTAGTTAGTTTACGCAAATTTTTCACTGTGTAAAATTAAACATTATATCTACAGAATACAAGTTTGTTTGACAATTCATTTTTAATCAGATTGGGTAAACTAATTACAAAATGAAATGGGATTCTTTAGTCTATACAGTGTTAACAAATAGCATAAGGGTGTAGTATAGTGCTAACTAACTAACTAACTAAACTACGTTTATGCAAGGATTTTTAATGCGCATAGTATGGAGCATACGGTGGCGGCTTCTTCTCTTCACTTCATTATATGATTTACGTGTTTGTTCCCATAAATCTATGGGAGAAAAGAAAAAGGGTTCCGCTCGCACCGTTTACTTTTTCCTTATCCTAAAAATACACATAGTCACAAGTTAGTTAGTTAGTCTGAAGCCAGGGAGGCACGCCATGAGCAAAACTCTGTGTGTCTACTACAAAATGTGTAGTTAGTTGGCCCGAGATGAATGTTTGCTACTGCCATACATCACATAATTTTACATGCATTAGTTGTTCACTCCAACTAACTATCCATGTGTTTGCATAGTATAGCAAGTAACAAGAGAAGTATTGATTTTACAATTAGGTCTCCTCTTTAGTACGAAACTAGTGTGTTTACACCGTAACAAAGGAATAAAATCTTTTAAATGGAGAAAATCATATTTTACTTACAAGGCATCAACATACCGAAAAAACAGTAGATATAGAATCTAAAACACAATTTTTCACAAAAAATAATCACGTAAACCGATCACATTGCAATTTTAGTATATTGGCCAATAATTGCATGCATTTTTAACAACCTGCGCTTTTTAGATTCTTTGTTGTATTCAACCGATCCTATACAGTCCAAATTTGAAATGTCAGTCCCAAAAGTTCACAAATTTACGGCACGTGTGTGTGAGCATTATCATCATCTATATAGTATAGTTACTAGTTTGGTTTTCTCCACTAATAAATACTTTAATGGCAGGTCACATTAGCACAATGTGTTGCATGCAAGATATCATGTGCGCTATAAACTAACTGAAGCCAACAAAAAGATTGATTGATCCTAGGATGAAAAAATGTGTAGAATCCTACAATCCAACCAACGTGGATAAATATTTTACACTTTGGTCAAGTTGAACAACAAACATTTGCTAGTATGGGGAACAAATGAAGGATGTTGCTGAATCGGCATGATGACCTTTTCTTGTTTCTTTCAATTTCCTGAAACTTTTTGTCATTTCCCTCCCTTCAAACTAACTAACTAACTAACTGATATGATTGTGTTAGATAAGTTGGCTTTAAGGGTATACACATATCTTGAACGACCTGGCTCTGCCCTAACGCGAGCTAACTAACTACCTAACCTTTCCGATTGGAATTCTAAAATATGTAGTCAGTCTTAGCGACGACAATGTGAACTATGGAACATGCAATTGTAAAGTCTGCCTCACTATATTTGATATTTGAAGAAAACAAAGCAATCCTAAATCCTTATTGCATAAATTAACGACGCAATCCGAATTTCAGATTTTTAAAGTATCTAAAGTCAATGTGCCTATACGGTGTCATACTCTGTTTTTTGAAATCTTCCGACGTTTTTTTTATCTCACTCAATTTTTCAATTTGGTATCCAAAAATTTTGAAATTTCCCATATACAACACCAAAATGAGAATCCAATACACAACTGCTTAAAATCAATGCATTTCCTGCACATTGTTAGATACAGTAGGCAAGCACTAGCATGATCATCATTTTGCCGTCTGAAAAAAAAGACTCACTTGCTTTCCCAAAGAAGCAATGAATTCCCAAGTTCGATTAAACTTTGGCCATCCATCTCAGAACCTTTTCCGCCATCCATCTTCTTTTCTTTACTTATCTATCGGTTTCTCCTCTCTGGTGACCTCCGGAACATACTACTACAAGTATGTATCTCACCCTCCCTGCTGCGTGAAATGAAAGTAAGAAGAAAAAATCCGTAAGAAAATTCTTTTTTCGCAAAAAAAAAGAGCTTTTCCACGCACAAAAAGTAATCTTTCTTTTCCTTGAATGCACTCGGTGAGCTTCATCCGTGATATATCTACGGGATCAAAAGAAATCCATAAATTATTCCCTTGTACTTGTTTACTTACTCTTTTGGGAGAACCATTTTTATACTATGTGTCCGTCTTTGATTAATTACAAACTGTGGTTCCTTTGTTAGTTAGTTGTAATCCTATACAAAAATCCTATCCATCATGTCAACTATAGTCGGATGGCTCCAGTCATGCATTTTTTTACCAAATTTTAAGTTTCTCTGGAATAAAATAGTAAGTAACTAACTAACTAACTAGCTAGCTATGCATTCTAAAAGTTCATCGCGCTCTCTCTATTTGTTTTTTGCATTCATCCATTCCATAGCCTACCGTGCTTGCTTTTACATGGTTTATGGCCAAAACAAACCATAAAAATGTAGTATAGTAGCAGCAGTAGTAGCTACATATGTTGTATAGTAAGTAAGTAGTAAGTTAGTCAGTGTACAGATGTTTTTTTTCCATATAGGGTTTAAGAAGGGCATTCTATCACATTTTTAAGCCGTTGGCGGACTTTAAAACCATAAGTAAATACATCTATTTTATACACGCAAGATCGAAATGTTATTTGATTGATTTGGGTGCCGAATGCAAAAATTTTGGAAACGGAAATAGACTATTTGAAATTGATGAGTAGATGATAGGAGCCTGCAGCGCAAATCGGGACGGTTTATACAGAAATTTAAGGAAACTGAGAAATGTGGTGAGCAATCCTACAGATGAGATAGGAGACTAAAGGGAAGAAAAAAGGGAAGGAGCATCTTCCATTATTATTATTACTTAAGCATTATCTTCCATAGAAGATGGTAGATTTGGAATTACAGAGTATCATTCCAGCAAGGTTGGCTGGAGCAAGCACAAGTAAGTTGCTATCTATCCCCTGTATAGAGATCCACAACCAACCAAGGCTAATTTATGTATGGAGCTCGTGATTAATGGGATTGCTTGAGACGTTCGATTTATTTATGAGGTGAGTGGATGAAAAAAGAGAGAGAAGAAGTTGAACGTAGCTAGCTGCAGTAGTAGTAAGTTGCTACACACTCACTCACTATATGTCCTATAATGTGCGCTCTCCCGAATTATTGCAGAGTTAGCAACAAAAGACTGCTCACAGTGTGTGTAATAAAATCTCCCAAAGTGATATCCTACATGGACGGATTGAATTCACCTTTTAGGTATAAAAGACTCTTTGGTACCTGCAATGCTTTTTCCATTTATTATTGGTTCCTAGGTAAGTATTAAGGGGAAAGTCCATAAATAATTCATGCGAATTAAGGCCAAGACATGGGATTGCATGATCAGCACAAAATGAACGGAATATGCTCCTTCCTTAAGAGGTTTTGTGAAAACCATTTTGGACGCAAAAATTGACTTTTTGCCGCTATGGAATGTTAACATTGAAATTTCTACAAAAACCCAAGCCCAGTTTTAAGTTAATTAGTAGTTAGAGCGGTCAAAAGTGGATACTACTGCTACTAAATCTATAGGAGAAAAAAATGCAGTAATTTTATGATATTGTAAATGGAGAAATTATAAATGCATTGAAAAAATGTGGGGAAAATAAGCTGTCACACTCAAGGCTATAATATAGACAAATATTTTAATATGCACAACAAATGCATGGGATTTATAATGTGCGGTTTTCTTCAACGATATCATCCTTATAATATGTACACGCTCCATGTAAGTAAAGGATGGAGAAAAAATTTAAACAGCTATATAATTATGACTGCTCCTTGGAAGAACGAGACGTAAATTTCTTATGGCCAAGTAGGAGGGCAAGGGAGGAGTAAACTATTTAATTAGGCAGTGAATGAATGTACATCTCTCATTTGATTAATCTGTAATGCAGTTGGGGACATGCATATTATTTGTAGTGTGCTCATGCATGCAATATTGGAAATATAGAATTTTTACCGCAAAATTTCAATCTAGTTTACTTCCAGAGCAGTGTACTTAACCTGAGCAGATTTGGAACAAAATTATTAGTCGAAAAAACAAATCAAGCAAAACTAATGCTAAAACATTCTCGTATACCGATTTTTTTTTGTGAAACGAAGAATTATAACCTAGATTATAAAAATACGTTTTTCGGAGACAATTTAAACGCATCTAAACATCCTGCTTTTTTCATTTTTGCGCCATTTTTTCTCCCGTATAGAACATTGGAGCCATTTAATCAAAATTCAAGTCATAAACCCGAGAAGAGACTATAGCTTGACAAATGCAGTTGAGGGTACATCATGGAAAACCTGCTCCCATACTTTTATGAAATAACTTCATCAGCACCGCCATATACGTGCGAAAGATGAGGAACGATGTGTCACGCCACTATTAATAATAATGAACTGACAATGCACTGCACACAGAATGTAAATGAATATGAATTCCGGCCATGATTGGGATCATCCCTTTGAATTAATATGGATGACAAGGGATGGAGTAGCACACACAATTATTATCATACATAGCCAGTCCGTTTGATTAAAACGTACAAGACTCTACCAGTACGTGTGTGCATCCAGTTTATTAACTCTTCTCTGGGTCTCTGGTCGACTATCAATCATTTTCGTGTCTCCAGATGATACTATAGGGTTATAGCTAGCTGCTTTTATAGTTTGTTAGCTAAACAGTTTACAATACAAAATTAGAAGGATGGGTTACTAACTAACTAACTAACTAACTAACTGTAGAGCATTGAGTGCTCCTTTATATTATGTTTAGCTATTTTATTTAGTTTGCTTTAGTGGATAAATAATGATGTGGGTAAACGTTTTTAAAATGTTAGTTTCAGTTGAATTCAAATCTGGGATGAAGATTTGGATTTTTGCTCCAGCCTGGGATAAAAATTTGGATTTTTGCTCAAATCTGGGATAAAAATTTGGATTTTTGCTCAAATCTGGGATAAAAATTTGGATTTTTGCTCAAATCTGGGATAAAAATTTGGATTTTTGCTCAAATCTGGGATAAAAATTTGGATTTTTGCTCAAATCTGGGATAAAAATTTGGATTTTTGCTCAAATCTGGGATAAAAATTTGGATTTTTGCTCAAATCTGGGATAAAAATTTGGATTTTTGCTCAAATCTGGGATAAAAATTTGGATTTTTGCTCAAATCTGGGATAAAAATTTGGATTTTTGCTCAAATCTGGGATAAAAATTTGGATTTTTGCTCAAATCTGGGATAAAAATTTGGATTTTTGCTCAAATCTGGGATAAAAATTTGGATTTTTGCTCAAATCTGGGATAAAAATTTGGATTTTTGCTCAAATCTGGGATAAAAATTTGGATTTTTGCTC
>Ga0210040_10009213_pt1 | contig 11528 bp, 10 predicted proteins | sample CryGeyCG12114_NA_FD_185462 | JGI IMG/M metagenome (GOLD analysis project Ga0210040, IMG submission 185462) | Groundwater microbial communities from aquifer - Crystal Geyser CG19_WC_8/21/14_NA (SPAdes) (version 2) | ecosystem: Environmental > Aquatic > Deep subsurface > Groundwater | place: USA... | reverse complement strand
CCGCCAGCCTGGCCGCCAGGTCGGCGGCGGTGCGAGTGCCCCCGCCCTGGAGGATCTCGAGCAGGGCGAGGACTCTGACTGTGGGCCGACTCACCTCATCAGCCTCCTGATATCGGGCGGATGGTGTCCAGTATCCGCCCTAGCTGTACCCGGCCAGGACGTTGGTGACAGCGGATCGGGCTTGAAGGAAGGAGAACCTCCGAGTGGGGTAAGGCCCACATCCGCCCGAAGGTTCTCGTGTCTCACGGTAATGCCCGCACCACCGTTCACGGCCGAAAGCTGATCGTCGAGCGGCATGCCGCGGGCTGGGAGAAGGCCCATATCGCTGCTGCGATGGGGGTCTCCCGCAAGTGCGTTGGCAAGTGGGTCGGCCGCTTCGAGGCCGAGGGTGAGGCCGGCTTGGTCGACCGGTCTTCCCGTCCGCGCACCAGCCCGACCCGGACGCCGGTCGCGGTTGAGGACCGCATCGTGGAGCTGCGCAGCCAGGAACGCCGGGGACCGGACTGGATCGGCGCCGAACTCGGGGGGCCGGCGCGCACCGTGTCTGTCCCGCCCCGGGTTCAGTGGAGGCTCGGAACTGACGCGGCGACGGTAGTCGCCGCAGTGTTGTGCCGGTAGAAGTTGGTCTCGTGCTCGGCCGGTGGGACGAGGCCGATCTCGCCGTGAAGGCGTCGGTGGTTGAACCAGTCGATGTACTCGGCGACGGCGATCTCGAGGTCGTCGATGCCCTTCCACGGGCCCTTGTTGCGGACCAACTCGGCCTTGAACAGCGAGTTGAAAGCCTCCGCCAGTGCGTTGTCGTAGGAGTCGCCGGTGGAACCGACGGAGGCCACCGCGCCGGCCTCGGCCAGGCGTTGGGTGTAGCGCACGGCGACGTACTGAACGCCCTTGTCCGAGTGATGAATGAGCCCGCCGAGTTCCCGACCGGCGCGGCGGCGGGTCCAGATGCCCATCTCCAGGGCGTCGAGTGCCAGGTCGGTGCGCAGGGACTTGGAGAGCTGCCAGCCGACGACCCGGCGGGAGTAGACGTCGGTGACGAAGGCGGCGTAGACCCAGCCGGCGAACGTGCGGCAGTAGGTGATGTCGGCAACCCACAGCTGATCTGGGCCGGTCGCGGTGAAGGCGCGTTCGACCAGGTCCGGGCGGGTGTCCGGGCCCAGGCCGGGCACGGTGGTCCGCGGCCCCTTCGCCCGCGTGATGCCGCGAAGACCGGCCGCGCGCATCAACCGCTCGACGGTGCACCGAGCCACGGCGTGGCCCTGCCGATGCAGCTCGGCGTACACCTTGCGGGCGCCATAGACGCCGTAGTTGTCCGTGTGCACCCGTTCGATCACCGCTGTGCTGCTCGCGTCGGTCACCGACCGCGCCGACGGTGGCCGGGTGCGGTGGGCGTAGTAGGTGCTCGGGGCGATCTCCAGCTGTTGGCAGATCGGCTCGACCCCGTGCTCCTCCCGATGGGCGTCGATGAACTCGACGATCACCGCTGTGGGCGGTCGAGCTCCGCCGCAAAGAAAGCCGACGCGCTCTTCAAGATCGCGTTCGCCCGGCGTAGCTCCCGGTTTTCCCGCTCCAGCTCCGCCAGTCGCGTCGCATCATCGGTCCTGGTGCCCGGCCGATGACCCTCGTCGATCTCGGCCTGGGTGACCCAGTTGCGCAGCGTCTCGGGGTTGATCCCCAGCTGCTCACCGATCCGCCTCAACGCCCCAGCCCGGGTGACCGGATCACGCCGGGCGTCGACCGCCAACCGGATCGCCCGCTCCCGAAGCTCCTCCGGGTACTTCCTCGGTGCCGCCATGACTCTCATCCTCACGTGGATTGAGAGCCTCCATCAGACCCGGGGCGGGACAACGAGCCGAGCAGCCCGAGCGGATGGCTGCCGCATCGTGTGCGTCCGACCCGAAGGAAGCGAGGTGATCATGAATCTGGCATTGGCCGATGCGCATGGTCACTGGATCGCTTATCCCTCGGTTATGGACAGAGGCTCTGTTTTTAGCGGGTTTCCGTCGAAGCACGGCGCGTTCAATCGAGCGGGTGATCACATTGAGTGACACGGAGCGGTCATCGGCGAAAGCCATCGGTGGCTTCTGGAGCGATCAACCCGTCTTGATCGGGGGGCAGCGCTACTGCCGCACCTGCCACGAGGAGGGGCATCAGGTACCGAACCGGCAGGACCGCCCGAACTCCCCGTACTGCCTCTACCACTTCAACCGAGCCCGGTCCGAGGCGAAGCGGCGCGCCCGCGAGAAGGGCAAGGCGCGCGCTGACGCGCTAGAGCGGGCGTCCCGGTCCCGCAAGACCGTGCACGTCGAGCAAGACGGTCGCGTGGTTCTGGGAGTAGACGGCGGTGAGCGGCTCCGTGGTGATCTCGCCAAGTGGCAAGACACCGTGCAGGAAGTGATCGAGACCTTGCGCTTCGCCGGAGGTGGCGGCGATGGAGGCGTAATGCTCCGACGGGCGGCGGAAGCCCTCGACGTCGTAGCGTCCGGCGCCGCAGGGTGGTCGGAGGCGCTTGCGCCCGACGACCCATCCTGAGGCTGGGCCAGGCCCCGGACTGCGCCTGCGCACTCATCGCCGGGGCGACAAGGATGCCCGTGCTGCGTCCTGCATGGACAACTTCCTTCGGCAGCGTGGCCTTGCCCCGGCCCCGCGGTCATCGGGGCCGGGACAAGGTGTCCGGGCGCTGAGCATCACGCCGCGGGCAGTCCTGGGCCGTCTGTCATCCGGTCCAGGCCCCGGGCCCAATGGACCGGCCCGGGGTGCACGGCGCCGCCACGGTCGGCTCTGCCGTCCGGACGGTAAAGCCTGGCACTGACAGCCTAAGTGCCACCTACGTCCGACCTCGGCCAGTCACCGGTCGAGAACCCGCTGGTTGGTGAAGCGTGGCGAGCACGCGCTACCGGGGCTCGACGACGCGGGACGCGTCAGCCGCGGCGGCCTCTCTTGCTGCGCCGGTCACGGAGACGAACCCAGCAGTCGCGCAGCCGTGCTACTTCCGCGGGGTCGAAGTTCAGAGCGTCGACGAGAACGGTCTGGTCGACCAGGTCAAGGGCGTCCTCGATCCGGCGTTCACGAATGAGTTCATCAGCCTTGGCCACTATGGCGTGGGGCACCAAACTCGGGTCTGGCACAGGCAAGTGCTCGGCTTCGGAAGGCTCAAGTTCAAGGATGCCTCCGCCATAACTGCGGCCGAGGACTTCGGCCAGGGCGAAGGTTGCAGAGTTGAAAGCGCCTGTTGCTAACCGGTCCATCTCCACATCTGGGCGGACTCGAACCCGGTGCACAGTGTCCGTGCTGGTTGCTCCCACATGGTTGCTCGTCAGTCGCGGATGCGTAGATATCTGACGGAGCATGAACCCATCCGGGACCCACGCGGACGGCACCTGCCACCAAGACCGACGGATACGGCACTTGTATCCCGTCTGAACGCCAGCCTCTTCGCCTTCTCGCAGGTAGCGCTGAAGGCTCGGATGATCATCGAGGTTGAACCCCGCAGGAACAGACAGCAGCCGCGTCTTGGCCCCGGCCTTCTCCTGCGCGGCGAACTCGCTTGGCATCAGCGACAGCGCCGGAACCTGCATGCTGCGGGACACGATGGGAACGGTCACGTCCAGGAGACCGCGGTCCGCAGCCTCTGCGGTTGTCATGCAGAAGAACGAGTTGCGCCCAGAGACGACGCCGACGTCCACCTCCGCGTACCGCAGAAGCGGCGCGAGACGACCGTCCGTCCGGACTGATCGAAGGACCTCGATCTCGTCGGGCTCCAGGTAGTACTGCGTCCACTTCTCGGACTCGTGGAGGTGAGCGCGGGCGGTCGGGCTGTTGGTGATGCAGACACCACCCAGGGATTGCGCATCAGCAACCTCGATGGTCCTGATGCGGGCGGGCCCCTGACCGCGTTCGGCGAGGAGAAGGACGACCTCCTGCAAGATCCCCGGAAAGACCAAGCGCGTGAACGAGACGACCGTGATGTCGGCACACGAGTCCACGAGGTACGCCCGCAGCGCGGATGCGTAGCCGACCTGAAGCAGTTCGGCGGGCAGGACGAGGCCCACCCGTCCGCCTGGACGGACCGCGAGAACCGATGCCACCACGAAGGGAACCCAGGCGTTCGTCAACTTGGTCGGCCGCATGCCCTCGCCGCGCATCAGATCGAGGGCGGGAGCCCGGAAGGCTTCCTCCCAGGAGCCGAAGCGGATGTACGGGGGGTTGCCCGCGACACCATCGAAGGCGCCTCGTCGACTTCCTGAGAACCAGGAGAAGAAGTCCTCGGCGAAGACGGAGGCACCGCTGACCTGCTGTGCCTTCGCAGCCTCGTCCTCGAAGAGTTCGACCCCGACGACGCCTCCCCCCGGGGCCCGCATAGCCAGATGCTTGAGGATCCCGCCGTCGCCGCAGGAGGGCTCCAACAGACGCGGCCCAGCCTCGGCCACCCAGTCCGCGAGGAACCTTGCGATGAGATCGGGGGTGTAGTAGCCGCCCCGCAGTTTGTCCCCGGCTGGTGCGGGCTTGCTGGCGAACGTCTCCACGGGGACATCCTCACCCGAGGTGCTGACAGAAGCGACGACGCCACGGCCCGGCGGCGCGGTGGTTCGTCACACCCGACACCTAGGGTCCCCTGCGTGCCGTTCGACAGGTTGAGCAAGGAAGAGGCCCGCGACGCCATGAGGCGTCTCGTGGCCTCCTATGAGGCGCAAGCCAGCGACCTGGAGGCTGCGGACTCGCCGTACACGGAAACCGAGGCACGTGGCCAGTTCATCGACCGCTTCCTCACCATCCTCGGATGGGACGTGCACAACGAGAGTGGGCTCCCGCAGGTTCAGCGCGAGGTCGTCCTTGAGCGGACCAGCGTGGAAGACGGTGCATCTATCGGCCGTCCGGACTACCGGCTCCGCGTCGGTGGGCTGGACCGGCTTCCAGTCGAGGCGAAGAAGCCGTCAGTACGCCTGTCAGGTTCACCGGCGTCAGCCCTGCAGGCACGCGCCTACGGGTGGTCGATGTCACTGCCTGCGTCCGTTCTGACGAACTTCGCTGAAACGGTCATCTACGACACGACCATCACCCCGGAGGAAGGGGATGGTCCGGACGTCGCAGCCATTCCCAGTTGCCGGTTCTCAGCGTCCGAGTATGTGCCTCGGTTCGACGACCTCTGGCAGCGCTTGTCGTACGAGGTCGTGGCTTCTGACGACTTCTTCGACGTCTACGCCTACGAGGAGCCGGCGCGCGGTTCGTCACCCTTCGACCGGTCATTCCTTGAGCAGTTCCGACGTTGGCGCCTCCTCGCGGCCAGCGATATTGCGGTCAACAACCCACGTCTGGGAGCACCTGAGGTCGGGCGCAGGACTCAGCGACTCCTCAATGCGTTGCTGTTTCTCCGCGTATGCGAGGACCGCAACATTGGCAGATACCAGGCTCTACTTCATTCTGCTGAATCCGACGACGTCCTCGAAGCATTCAATCAAGCGGACCGCGCATTCAATGCAGGTCTGTTTGACGTACTCGGTGAAACGAACGTCGAGCCCCCGACCCTCTTGGCGATCATCCGAGAGATGTACTGGCCACGGAGCAAGTTCGCCTTTGGCGTCCTGCGACCCAACACACTCGCTGCGGTCTACGAGCAGTACCTAGCGGAGCGGGTGGAGATCCAGTACGGGCGAACAGATTCCGTAAGCCCGATCACCGATACTCCCGAGGGTACTGACCCATCAGCGTCCCGGTACGTTGCCGTGACCCTTGTGCCCAAGCCTGAACTGACTCATGCAGGCGGCGTGGTCCCGACGCCCGAGTACATAGTCGACGCGATCTTGGCGCAGACAGTGGATAAGGCGCTGACTGATCAGCCTGAGGTGCCATCCGATCTGTCGATTCTGGACTTGTCCTGTGGGTCAGGAGTATTCCTCGTTGGCGCCCTCACTCGCCTGATCACCGCTGCTGAGGCTGCAGGAGAAGAGGTGGGTATCGAGCGGAGGGCCCAACTCGTACGAGACCACATCTTCGGGGTGGATATCGATGGGGCGGCGGCCGAAGTAGCAAAACTGAGTCTTCTGCTGGCAGTTCTGGGCGATGATGTCGTCGACCCGCAACGGTCGCGAAGCCTGTTGCCGAACTTGAGTCGCAACCTTGTGACGGGCAACTCCCTCATCAGCTCGGATTTCGACAACCTTGTCCCTACGGCTGCACGAGTGCCTGAGCGTAGAGCCGCTGTCGCTCCTCTAGACCTGGATGAAGCCTTCGCTCCCGTGGCCCGCAGCGGTGGCTTCGCCTTGATCGTCGGAAATCCTCCCTATGTGCGCATCCAGACGCTGTCGGAGTATCTGCCAGACCAGTTGGCCTACCTGCAGCATCCAGGGTCACGGTATGCCTCCTCCCAGGCATACAACTTTGATCTGTATCTCCTTTTTATTGAAAAAGCCATGAGGTTGCTATCTCCGGCCGGGCGACTTGGAATGATCGTGCCGAATCGCTTCACGAACGGCTTGGCGGGAGCACCCATCCGGGCACAGTTGGCACCCCGAATCGAACGGCTCGTCCATTTCGGTCAAGAACAAATATTCGAGCGCCGGACCACGTACTCGGCACTCGTCATAGCGGGGCCGTCGACGAGTGATCCCGCAGTTTTCGAGTTGGTGAGCGACCTAGCGTCTTGGCGCTCCGGGGTACCCGGGGAAGTTGGCGAGGTGGAACGCGCCAGGTTGGACTCGGGTGTCTGGCCTATTGCTTCGGCCGCGCAGGCGGCAATCTTCGACAAGATGGAAGGCGCGGCGATCGCGCACCTTGGGGACGCCGATTGGGTGCGCATCTTCGTGGGCGTGCAGACGTCTAAGGACGACGTCTTCTTCTTGTCACCCGACGAGTCGCGCTCCACGCCTGACCTGGTGGCGTTCACCGACACGGAGGGCGAGCAGTGGAGCATTGAGCGCTCCATCTTGCGCCCGGCTCTGCGCGACAGGGTGCTCAAGCCCTATGACTATCGGCCGGTACCAGATGCGCACGTCATCTTTCCGTACTCCATTGAGCCTCCGGCGGCAGGCCGAGTCCGGAGTAAGGCAACAGTGCATTCTCCTGAGGTGATGAAGGCACAATATCCGCGGGCTCTTGAGTACCTCTCGTCGAAACGAGCGCTACTGGAGAAGCGGAACGTTAGCCCTGACCCCGGTGACTGCTTCTGGGCTTACGGACGGTCGCAGAGCCTTACTGAGTTGGACCCGCCGAAGTTGATCGCGCGGGTGCTTTCGCTGAGCCCGCAGTATGTCTACGACCCGGATGGCCTCGTCGTTCCTGGCGGGGGAGACGGTGGGCCCTACTACCTCCTTCGCCCACAGGCTCCGTGTCCCTACTCGATAGAGACGCTGACGGCGCTCCTCTCGCACCCCATGGTGGACGCGTTCGTCGCTGCGCATGGAAAGGCATACCGAGGGCGCTACATCGTCCATCGGAAGGCGTCGCTCAGTCTCGTGCCGGTTCCACCGCTGGCCGAGGCCGAGCAAAGGCGAATCGACGAGGGCGTCCGTGAGATTCGTGATCTGGTCGTGAGGCAGCGGACTGAGGCGGATTCGGTTGTCCTGGCGAGCCTTCAAGGCCGCGCCGCTTCGGTCCGCCGGGACATCGAGGCAGTGATCACCTCGGCGTTCGGACTGTCGGCAGCGGACGTGGCGAGCGTAGCCGGTTGAGTCCACTGCTGATTCGCGCCGTGGTTACGGCCAGACGGCGGCGCTGACGACTAGGAGTACTCCGCAGAATCCGGTGACTACGGAGACTTGAAGGAATCTGTGCTTGATCCAGTTCCTCGTGCTCATTCTGATGAGTTGCCGGGCAAGGTGACCGACCTCTTCGTTCGGCGACATGCGAATCATGCGAGCCGCGAGGTCGTCGCTATTCGACCAGTGGCGCAGGTGCCCGAAATAGATCAGGTTGTCACGGTGGTCACGCGCGTGGCTGGTGGGGCTGCCGAGCAGCGGCAGGACGACCGACCCTGCCGAAGCGATAGCGAGCACTTCCGAAAGGGCACCCATCAGCACGAAGACCTCGCGCCACCCGTGCAGGCTCGCGAAGGGGCCGTCGCTCGCCGTGGCGGCGACGATGGCAACCAAGATGGCGCCCTCAAGAGCGAGGAGTATGGATGCCTTTACGTCGACCTTCGCCGTCCATGCCTCTTGGGCCGAGTGAACTCGCCACCCCCACTCGCGGGCTTGGTCCAGGCGGCCTGGTTGCGGTCTACGCACTGTGTTCCCTCTCCTTGAGCAGCCTGAGGCAGGCGGCCAGTGCGTCGCCGTCGTGCCATGCAGCCCGCAGGTCCCTAACAACATCTTTATGGCAGTTGCCGAAGCGTCGACCGGACCCACATGCGCAGCGTTCACCTGCGCGCCTGGGTGGGTGCTCGACCAGTCTCAGCAAGGTCCTGATCTGGTCTGCGTCTAGATCGGCAAGGTTCTCGCGGGCCCACTCGTCGTACCCGTCGTCTCCGTGTCCCCATTCAGGTCCTGGCCAGTGAGGGACCTTCCCGCGACGAACGCGGGTCTCGTAGGTGAGCTGCAGGCGGAGGAACTCTCGGACTCGATCGAGGAAGAACGACAGACCATCGGGCTGACGAAACCGGTGACGCGGTGCCCTCGGCGGAAGCCACAAGCAGAAGCGGCCGTCTCGCTCAACATGCCGTTCGCTACTGGGCGGGAAGCGGCCCACGGGGTCATAGGCGTCGGGCACCTGGAACGGATCGAGGCCGGGGTACTTGACCAAGACCTCGAAGTTCAGCGTCCGGCCATCGGATCGTCGCATCGACAAGATGCCCGCGATGCTCGCCTGCCCTTGGGTTGCATCCACGAGAAGGTGCAGGTTGGTCTCGTGCACGGCCAGGTAGTTGGCGTCGCTCTCCCAGCGCGCTGAGGCCGCCCCTTGCGGGGTCAGTCCCGCGACCATGGGCGGAGCGGTGATTCGACCGATCGCGGGCGGGTCGCGGCGTACGCAACAGCAGCGGCGCCCACTCCTACGCCTGCGGCCAGCCCCAACAGCGCCGACTTGACTGCGCTGGCGCTTTCCTCCGTGGGCGCCAAGTCCAGGAGCGCGTCATAGGTGAGATTCGTGGCTGTGTACGCCTGGGCCGATGATGACCACGTGAACTCTTCCTGGATCCACTCCGGCAGCAGGTCGTAGGCCGCAACGTCCAAGCCAATCTGACCGCCATCCAGGCGCTGCTGGATGTTGGCCGCTTCCGCGACGGAGGATCCGATGACAATCATGTCGCGGTTGTTGTGCTCGCCGATCTTGGAGACCAGCACCTCGCCGAGTGCCAGACCAATGGCCAAAGGCTTGGCTGCGTCGGCTACGACTACCTCGGGAACGACCTCGTTGGCTACCGACGTCAGCGCCGCTGCCAGGGTCACGGCGTTCAGCGCGATCGTCGCGTCGTCACCAATCGGCTGATAGGCCAGTGCTTGCATGCGGTCGCCCTGGTACTGAATCCGCAGGGCTTTGCAGTCGACCACCGCCGTGTTGCGACCCTCGGCCCGGATGACGTGGAAGGCGCGGACTGCATCGACCAGGTCCGGGTCGGAGGCCATGGCCTCCTCGATGTAAGCCGTGAATCCGTCGACGTCGGCGAACACCGACGCGCCGGTGACGCGCTTTGTGTCTGACAGGCTGAGGCTCTTCTTGTCGATTGCCTTCTGCGGGCTGGTGATCTTGGCGCAGTCAGCCGGGAAAGTGTCCGCAGCCTCGTTCAGGCGCTTCCGGCTGCCGTCGAGTGTCCAGGTCCACCCACTCGCCGCGATCTGCTCTTCAGCCTGCTCCACGGTCAGTGTGACGAGGTAGTGCTGACCGCTGGGATTGACGTGGTCGTCGAAGGAATCCGGCAACAGATCCGCGACCTCTGCGCTGATCCTCACCCCGGTCTCCTGAAGGATGTGGGCGGCTTGGTTGGCAGCCGTTCCCAGGAACAGCAGTTCTCGGTCACCCCCGACCCCGTTCTTGGTGGCGATCACGACGCCGTGATCAGCACCAGCCGACACCTTCCAGGGTCGGTCGGCCAGGCTGAATACATCGTTGAAGACAGAGATCGTGTGGCGTGCCGCCCAGGCCAGGAGCACGGCCTTCGCGGCCATCGCGGACTCATCGCTGACAGGGCGGTACGCGACGCCGTGCAGCCGCGGGCCTTGGAAGTGGACCTTCGCGACCTCCAGGTCCTTCGCGATCCTGCTGACCTCACGGTTCCAGATATGCAGCAGGCGCAACATCTCGCCTTGCTCGGTCGTCCCCTCCCGCAGCCGCGTGTTGAAGTTGCTGACGTCGACGTACAGGTGAGTTCCCGACAGCCTGCGCGGACCCGTCAGGGTGATCTTGTCGAAATCCGTCTCCCGAACGACGTCACTGACCGTGAGCCCGTCGGTCTCCTCGAACTTCGCTCGCGCCCGTGCCAGTGATGTGTCGTAGTCCCAAGCCATGCCGGTACCCGCTTCCCAGTCAGTGACCGCAACGCGCTGGTCACCCCCAGTGGAGCACCAACCACCGACAGTCTTGGGCCTCGAACCACCGAGCGGCCGATGACCATGGGACCGGCGGAGCAGCCCGGCTATCCCACGGACTGTCAGTCAGCCGTCACCAAAGGCAGCGGACGCGGGATCGGCCGAAGACAGCGAGCGCCGATTCGCGCTCCTACTCGCCCTAGTCCCAACGGATGCCGAGTTCAAGACGCGGACGCTTGGCGCAGTCGGCGTGCTCAGCGAGGAATCGCCAGGCGTCTTCGGCGTCTCGGATCGGTCGCCACCAGGCGATCGCGTAGACCTCGGGCATGGTCAGGTTGTGCACCGGCTGTTGCCGTTCGATGGCTTCGTCTCGGACGTCCTTGCAAGAGAGACACAGGCCAGCCAGGCGCGCGTCCCAGTAGTCCTCCGCCTCCTCGTCCATCGGGACGATGCGTCGTAGGCCGTCATCGGACTCGAACTCGGACGCCAGGATGAGGAGAAACCGAAGTGTCTCCAGGTCCGGTGGCATGGGTGCGCCGACTGTCATGCCGGAATCCCTCTCGGGTGGTAGGGGAGGTCAGGGCATGGAGGACGGCGCAGCAAGGGGCGCGAGTCGAGACGTTCACTCATGGTGCCGACGGTAGGTAGAACTACTGACGTTTCTGCAGGTCAGCGCCCCGCCATGACCGGGCCGCGCGCAGAGCCGTGGGCGCGGATGTGAAATCGTCGTAGGCGTCGTGTGAACGGTCCCCAGGCGTATGGCTGGGGCTCAGCGGTTCACCTGCGCCTTTGTCTTTTCATGGACAACCCACCCAAGGTCCCCGTCACGGGAGACCAGAGAGCGCCGGGAACCCCCAGGGTCCCGGCGCTCTTCGCATCCGCGGAACGCTCAGTGACCGCGGTCGCCGGCGGGCAGCGCGTCCCGGTGCCGCCGGCGGTCCCGCTCCCGCCCGGCCCCACCGCCCAGCGACTGGGACAGCAGCACCAGGCCCCACGGCCCGATCACCCACACCGGCCACGGGTAGATCCAGGAGCTGGAGACGACCGACGTGATCGCCCAGATGCCGACCACGA
>Ga0210040_10009212_pt1 | contig 11528 bp, 11 predicted proteins | sample CryGeyCG12114_NA_FD_185462 | JGI IMG/M metagenome (GOLD analysis project Ga0210040, IMG submission 185462) | Groundwater microbial communities from aquifer - Crystal Geyser CG19_WC_8/21/14_NA (SPAdes) (version 2) | ecosystem: Environmental > Aquatic > Deep subsurface > Groundwater | place: USA... | reverse complement strand
TCGACGAGGTCGACGGCGCCCCGACCATCGAGTGCGCGCTGCACGGGTCGTGCTTCGACCTGCGCACCGGCGCCCCCACGAACCTCCCGGCCACCGAGCCGGTCCCCGTCTACCCGGTCCGGGTGGAGGGTGACGACGTCCTGGTCGACGTCGCCGCCCCCCTCGCCGCGACCAGCAACTGAGGAGCGACACCCGTGACCAGCCCCACCACCGCCCCGGCCGCCGCCGGCACCGCGACCGCCACCGGCAGCGTGCTGGAGATCCGCGACCTGCACGTCAGCGTCGGCGATGACAACAAGGATGGCACCGGCGCCAAGCAGATCCTCCGCGGCGTCGACCTCACCGTCCGCGCCGGCGAGACCCACGCGATCATGGGCCCCAACGGCTCCGGCAAGTCGACCCTGGCCTACTCCATCGCCGGGCACCCGAAGTACACGATCACCGGCGGCACCGTGACCCTCGACGGCGAGGACGTCCTCGCGATGACCGTCGACGAGCGCGCCCGGGCCGGCCTGTTCCTGGCCATGCAGTACCCGGTCGAGGTCCCCGGCGTCTCGGTGTCGAACTTCCTGCGCACCGCGGCCACCGCGGTCACCGGCGAGGCCCCCAAGCTGCGCACCTGGGTCAAGGACGTGCGCACCGAGATGGCCGCGCTGGAGATGGACAGCGCCTTCGCCGAGCGCAACGTCAACGAGGGCTTCTCCGGCGGTGAGAAGAAGCGGCACGAGATCCTGCAGATGCGGCTGCTCAAGCCCAAGGTCGCGATCCTGGACGAGACCGACTCCGGCCTGGACGTCGACGCGCTGCGGATCGTCTCCGAGGGCGTCAACCGCGCCAAGGCGGAGAGCCCGGTCGGCGTCCTGCTGATCACGCACTACACGCGGATCCTGCGCTACATCAAGCCCGACTTCGTGCACGTCTTCGTCGCCGGCCGGGTCGTCGAGGAGGGTGGCCCCGAGCTCGCCGACAAGCTGGAGAACGAGGGCTACGCGGCCTACGTGAAGGACTCCGCCGAGCAGGCTGCCAGCGAGGCTGCCTCGGCATGACCTCGACCGTCTCGCGTCCCGCTGGGGCGCAGCAGGTGCCGCTCCCGCTGGACGTCGAGGCGATCCGGGCGGACTTCCCCATCCTGACCCGCACCGTCCGGGACGACCGTCGGCTGGTCTACCTGGACTCCGGGGCGACCTCGCAGAAGCCCCGCCAGGTGCTGGACGCCGAGCGGGACTTCTACGAGAACTACAACGCCGCCCCGCACCGCGGCGCCCACCAGCTCGCCGAGGAGGCCACCGGCCTCTACGAGCAGGCGCGCGCCAAGGTCGCCGGGTTCATCGGCGCGGCGGAGCGGGAGGTCGTCTTCACCCGCAACAGCACCGAGTCGATCAACCTGGTCGCCTACGCGCTGTCCAACGCCGCGTCCGCCAAGGAGCCGGAGTTCCGCCGGTACGCCGTCGGTCAGGGCGACGAGATCGTCGTGACCGAGATGGAGCACCACGCCAACCTGCTGCCCTGGCAGCAGCTGTGCGAGCGGACGGGTGCCACCCTGCGCTGGCTGGGGCTCACCGACGACGGCCGGCTGGACCTCACCGACCTGGCCACCGTGGTCAACGAGCGCACCAAGCTCGTCGCGGTCACCCAGCAGTCCAACATCCTGGGCACGATCAACCCCCTCGGCGACATCGTCTCCCGGGCGCGCGAGGTCGGTGCCCTGGTGCTGGTCGACGGCGCGCAGTCGGTGCCGCACCAGCCGGTCGACGTCACCGCCCTGGGTGCTGACTTCCTGGTCTTCTCCGGGCACAAGATGCTCGGCCCCACCGGGGTCGGCGTGCTCTGGGGCCGGTACGACGTGCTCGACGCGCTGCCCCCGTTCCTGACCGGCGGCTCGATGATCGAGGTCGTGCGGATGGAGGGCAGCACCTTCATGCCCCCGCCGCAGCGCTTCGAGGCCGGTGTGCCGATGACGGCGCAGGTCATCGGCCTCGGTGCTGCCGTGGACTACCTGCAGGGCCTGGGCATGGACAAGGTGCTCGCCCACGAGGAGGCGCTCACCGGGTACGCCCTGGCTTCTCTGCAGGCGATCCCCGGCGTCACCGTGATCGGCCCGCCGGACACCGTCGCCCGCGGTGGTGCCATCAGCTTCACCGTCGAGGGCATCCACCCGCACGACGTCGGTCAGGTGCTCGACGACCTGGGCATCGCCGTCCGGGTCGGGCACCACTGCGCCTGGCCGGTGGTGCGCCGCTACGGCGTGCCGGCCACCACCCGGGCCACCTTCTACGTGCACACCGGCTACGACGACGTCGACGCGCTGGTCGACGGCGTCCGGGAAGCTCAGCGCTTCTTCGGCGTTGTACCCGGCGAGGTGAACTGATCATGCAGCTGCAGTCGATGTACCAGGACATCATCCTGGACCACTACCGCAACCCGCACGGCCGCGGGCTCCGCGACCCGTTCGAGGCCGAGGTGCACCACGTCAACCCGACGTGCGGCGACGAGGTCACCCTGCGGGTGCACCTGGACGGCGACACGATCGCCGACGTCTCCTACGAGGGCATGGGCTGCTCGATCAGCCAGGCCTCGGTCTCGGCGATGTACGACCTGGTGATCGGCAAGAGCGTCACCGACGCGCTGGGCACCGGCGAGCACTTCATGCGGCTGATGCAGAGCAAGGGCGACGCGACCGTGGCCGAGGAGCTCGAGGACGAGCTGGAGGACGCCGTCGCGTTCGCCGGTGTCTCGAAGTACCCGGCCCGGGTCAAGTGCGCGCTGATGAGCTGGATGGCGCTGAAGGACGCGAGCGCCCGCGCTCTCTCCACGACTAGTGAGGCGAACTGACATGACCGAGCCCACCGCTCCCGACGCCGGCATCTACGGCGGCAAGTCCGCCCTCCTGGAGGACCTCGAGGAGGCGATGCGCGACGTCGTCGACCCCGAGCTCGGCGTGAACGTCGTCGACCTGGGGTTGGTCTACGGCATGGACGTCGACGCGGAGTCCAACGTGGCGATCATCGACATGACCCTGACCTCGGCGGCCTGCCCGCTCACCGACGTGATCGAGGACCAGGCCCGCCAGGCCCTGACCGGTGGCCCCGGCCCCGGCCTGGTCGACGACATCCGGATCAACTGGGTGTGGATGCCGCCGTGGGGCCCGGACAAGATCACCGATGACGGCCGGGAGCAGCTGCGGGCCCTCGGTTTCCGCGTCTGACCTCCGGGTCCTGCTCGACCGGTTGACCGCCGGGGACGCCCCGCCGGCCGATGGCCGGGTCGCGACCGTGCCGGCACCCTTCCTCCTCGACGGACGACGGGTGCCGGCGCTCGTCGTCGGGGGCACCGGCTGGCACGTGGTGGCCGCCGACGTCGACCCGGGGTGGGTGGCCGGCCAGGTGGTCGACGACCCGATCGAGGCGCCGCTGGGTGCTCGGTTCCTGGCTGCGCTCGCCGACCGGGTGGGCGCCGAGCCCGGCGTGCTCGATGCGCTGCTGGTCGCCCCGCCGGCGCCCGTGCGCCCCGGTGTCGAGCTGGTCGAGGTAGAGCCGGGGGAGCACCCGCGGGTGCAGCGGGCGCTGGCCCACCGCACCGGCGTCCGGGTCTGGACGACGCCCGACGACGCGGCTCTGCTCGTGCTGGGACGGGGGCTCTGCGGACGCTGGGAGGTGGCGCTGGAGGTCCAGCCGCGGGTCCGGGGCCGGGGGCTGGGCACCGCGCTGGCCGCCGCCGCGCCGGCGTTGGTGCCCGGTGCCGCGCCGCTGTGGGCGCAGGTCGCCCCGGCCAACACCGCCTCGCTGCGGTCGTTCCTGGCCGCAGGCTGGCGCCCGGTCGGCGCTGAGGTCCTGTTCGGCCCCTGAGGGGCGGGAACGGCCATCTCCGCCCCGGGTGAGTCGGCGTCAGCGCATGTCGGCGACGGAGGCGATCGCCTCGCGGGCCTGCCGTCGGCGGCTCTCGTAGCCGGCGCCCACCCCCAGCAGCACCGCGCCGGCGAGGCCGAATGCGACCAGCCCCGGCGCCGGCAGCACCGCGACCAGCCGGCCCACCGCGACGACGGTCAGCGTGCCCGCGCCGACCAGGAACGGTGCCCGCACCCCCCATCCGGTGGCGGCCGTCGTGGTGATCGTGGCCGCGACGACGACCAGCACCACCCGCGCCAGGTCGGGCTGCACCAGGGCCAGGAACACCGAGGGCGGGTAGCCGGCGGCCAGCGCCGGCCCCCACGCCGACCAGGACCCGGCGGTGGCCAGCCGGCGCCCGGAGTACAGCAGCAGCACCCCGGCCAGCGGCAGCGAGTACGCCTCGACCACGTGCGTCCCGGTGTCGGCCACGGCCAGCTCCGCGCCGGCGATCAGCAACGCGCACCCCCCGGCCCGACCCGGTGCCCGCCCGGTGCGGGCGGCGTACCCGATCAGCGCCGCGCCCAGCACGGCGAGGCCCGCGGCCGACGCACCGGCGCCACCGGTCCGGCCCAGGTGGACGACCGCGAGCAGCCCCACCACGACCGACGACCCGGCCAGCGGCACCTCCGTCGCCGAGTGCCGCTCCAGGGCGGCCGCGGCCAGCGACAGCACGGCGAGGGCCAGCAGCATCGGCCCGGTCCACCGCGGGTCGAGCGTTCCGTCGGCCTCGGCCAGCAGCGCCGCGCCGGCCAGGCAGCCCACCGCCACCGGCAGGGCGCCGGCGCGATCGGCGGGCTGCCGGGCCGCGACCAGGACGGCGGGCACGGCGGCGGCGACCAGCAGCAGGGCCACCGCGGTCAACCGCCCCGCGGCCAGCAGCTCGACCACGGCCAGCACCACCGCGGTGCAGGCGAACGCCAGACCGGCCGGGCGCACCAGCGAGTGCGGGCGAGGGTCGGCGCGCTCGGCCACCACCGCGGCCGTGATCAGGCCCAGGTACCCGGCCACCGGCACCCCGGCGGAGCCCGTCGCGTGCAGCACGCCGGAGACGGCGGCGCCGGTCACCGCACCGGCCAGCACCGGGACGAGGGGATGGGGGCCGAGCAGCGGTCGGAGCGCCCGCTCGCGGCGCAGCGCCAGCAGGCCGGCCGCCGCCGCGGTCATCAGGGCGGCGGCCGGCGCAGCGGTGCCCACCGAGCCGGTGGTCCAGACCAGGTGGGTGCCCTGGACCACCCCGGCGGTCCACCACGGCGCGGTGGTCACCAGGGCCACCACCGACACCGGCCGGCGGGCCCGCAGGGCCACCAGCAGGCCGGCGAGCGCGGTGCCCAGGACGGCGGCGACGTGCGGCAGCGAGGTCAGCCCCAGCCCTGGCAGCGCGGTGAGCACGGCGAGCTGCGCGCTGAGCCATGCCGCGACCGGCCAGCTGACCGTGGACCGGCCCACCCGACCGAGCAGCACGAAGAGGACGCCGAGGCCGGCGAGCACGCCCGCCGAGGCGACGTCGGAATCGGCCCGGACGCCGAGGACGAGGAGCACCGCGGTGACCGCCGCCAGCACCTCCGCCGAGGTCGGCAGCCCGCGGCGCCCGCAGCGGAGCGAGGCGAGCGCGGTGCCCACGGCAAGGACGGTGGGCCACAGCCAGCCGGTGCGCCCGAGCGATGCGGCGCCCGCGGCGACGAGGGCGACCGCGCCGGCGGCGAGCAGCACCTGCTGCGGGCTCACCCGCCGCAGCCCCTCGCCCTGCTCGGCCGCCGGTGGCGGCGGCAGCTGGACCCCGACCGGTGGGGGATAGGGCAGCTCGGCACTCCGGGGCACCGCGCTCACCTCCTTCCCCGACGTCGTCGGCCACGCTACGGGCGGGTGCGACGGGCCGCTCAGCCCATCTGGGCCACCCAGGCCACCGCCTCCCGGGTCTGCTGCAGGCGCCGCTCGTAGGTGGCCCCGAGGACGAGCAGCAGCAGCCCGGCGGCGGCCAGCAGGGTCCAGGTCGGCAGCAGCGGGGCGTACCGGCCCAGCCGGGTCACCGCGATCAGGGCCAGCGCACCGACGCCGAGCACGAACGGCGCCTGCCGGTGCGCCAGCGTGCCCACGACGACCAGGGCGAGGCCAGCGGCCAGCACCAGGAGCAGCCGCAGCACGGTCGATTCGGAGACGACGAGCAGGGTCGAGGGCACCAGCGCGACCCCGGCGGCCGCGCCCTCGGCCGCCCAGGACGGACCGCGGGCGCGCAGCCGGGGCCAGGCCACGACCAGCAGGCCGACCGCCGCTGGCAGCGTGTAGGCCTCCGGGGTCTCGATGCCCGCCCCGCCCACGGCGATCCAGCTGGCCAGGACCAGGTCGGCGACCGCACCGACGGCCACCAGCGGGCGGGCGGCGACGAGGGCGTAGGCACCCGCCGCGACGCCGACGACGGCCAGCTGCACCGCGACCTGCCCCCACGCACCGACCGTGCCGGTGGTGAGACCCGCGACGGCCCCGGTCAGCGCGCCGGCCGTGGCGCACACCGGCTCCTCACCCGTCCCGGCCCGGCCCGAGGCCAGCGTGAACGACCCGGCGGCGAGCAGGGCCAGCAGCAGCCCGGCTGTCGGTGCGGTCAGCCAGGCCGCCTCGTGGGCCAGCAGCACCGCGACCACCGGAGCGGCGAGGGCAGCACCGGTGCCCAGCTGCCGCAGCCGCGGCACGCGCAGCGCGGCCAGCGCCGCCGGCAGGGTGGCCGCGAGGGCCATCAGGGCCAGCGGGCCGAAGCGCTCGTCCTCCTGGAGCAGCGCGGTCCCCAGCACGCCCAGCACCGTGCCGGCCGCCAGCAGCGCCGCGCGGGCGGTCAGCAGCGGGGATCGGACGGTCGGACCGTTCGCCGGTGCGGCATCGGGGACCAGTGCCGCGGCGGTCAGCAGCGTGAGCCCGAGGCCGCCGGCGATCACCGGACCGGCCGGACCGGTGGTGTCGAGCGAGCCGGTGAGGGCCAGGCCGGCGACCGCGGCGGGCGCGGCGGCGACCTTGTCGGGGTCGACGGCCCGGCCCACCAGTCGCGGCGTGCGCAGGCCGGCCACCGCGGCGGCGCCGGCGGCGGCCAGCAACGCGGTCGCCGTCCACGACTCACCGGAGCTGCCGTCGACCGCCAGAGCCAGCCCACCCAGCACGCCGGCGGCGCCCCAGAGAACGGCGAGCACCCGGGCGACCGGGGCCAGGACGGCGCGCAGCACCAGCACGGCGGCGAGGTCGGCCGCGGCCACGGCCAGCGCCACCGCGGCCCCGGCCGGACCGGTGAGCAGGGCGTCGGGCAGCAGCAGCATCGCCACCGGCTGGGCGGCCAGCAGGGCCACCAGCGGCCAGGTGACCGTGCTGCGGGTTCCCCGGCCCAGGCCCAGCGCCGTGCCGGCGACGACCAGGCAGGACACCACCGTCCACGCCCGCAGCGGCACGCCGTCCAGGCCGGCCAGCCCGCGGGCATGCGCGGCACCCAGGTCGACCGCCAGCAGGGCGGCCCCGGCCGCGGCCAGCGCCTCCTCGGTGGCCCGCAACCCCCGCCGCGCCGCCCACGCCGACGCACCGCAGGCGGCGGCCGTGACGGTGACCATGACCGTGGCCTGGAAGACCAGGCCCAGCCGGGTCCAGCCCAGCGCCACGAAGGCCAGCGCCCCGGCGACCAGGAGCAGGGCGCCCAACGCGAGCAGCACCTGCTGAGGGCTCAGTCGCCGGTGCGGCGGCGCGGGCATCGGCGCCGGTGCCGGCCGGCTCGGCAGCTCGGGCGGCGGAGTCCCCGGCGGAGCCCCCGGCGGGACGCCCGGCCCGGACGGCGTGGCCACGGCGGGGGACCGACCTCCGACGGAGGCGCCGACGGGGTCCGGTGGCGCCCACGCGTCGACGGGTGGGGGGCCGGCCCGGCCGGGTGCGGCGGAGCGCAGGGTGGCGAGCAGGTCGTCCCGCTCCCGGGTCAGCTGGTCCAGCGTCGCCCCGATCCGACCCAGCACCCAGCCGGCCTGACCGGCGGCGGGCAGACCGCACGACGTGCAGGCCGCCGCGGGCGGGCCGGTCACCTCGGTGCCGCAGACCGGGCAGTGGGGTCTCCGTGGGTGCATGCGGGCATCCTGGCCCGGTCGCGGCCGATCGCGGGCCGGTTTCCACAGGCCCTGCCCGACCGGGTGACGTGGAGGTCACCCGGCAAGGAGGTCGGCGGAGCACTCCGGAGGGCCTATCCTCGGGTCAGTGATCACGACGACCGGTCTGGAGCTGCGCGCCGGGGCCCGCATCCTCATCAGCGAGGCCGACCTCCGCGTACAGCCCGGCGACCGCATCGGGCTCGTCGGGCGCAACGGCGCCGGCAAGACCACCACCCTCACCACGCTGTCCGGTGAGCGCGTGCCGCACGCCGGCAAGGTCGAGGTGACCGGCGAGCTCGGCTACCTGCCGCAGGACCCGCGCAGCGGCGACCTGGACATCTCCGCCAGCGACCGGGTGCTCTCCGGCCGCGGGCTGGACGTGCTCAAGGCCAAGCTGACCAAGGCCCAGATCGCCATGGCCGAGCCCGCCGACGACGCCGAGATGGACCGCGCCGTCCGGTCCTACGGCCGGCTGGAGGACCAGTTCGCCGCGCTCGGCGGCTACGCCGCGGAGAGCGACGCCGCCCGGATCTGCACCAACCTGGGCCTGCCGGACCGGGTGCTGCAGCAGCCGCTGCGCACCCTCTCCGGTGGTCAGCGCCGCCGGGTGGAGCTGGCCCGGATCCTGTTCTCCGACGCCGACACGCTGCTGCTGGACGAGCCGACCAACCACCTGGACGCGGACTCCATCGTCTGGCTCAAGGGCTTCCTGGCCAGCCACCGAGCCGGCCTCGTGGTGATCAGCCACGACGTCGACCTGCTGGCCGCCGTGGTCAACAAGGTCTGGCACCTGGACGCGAACCGGGCCACCGTCGACGTCTACAACCTGGGGTGGAAGCGGTACCTGGACGCCCGGGAGACCGACGAGCGCCGGCGCCGGTCCGAGCGGGCCAACGCGGAGAAGAAGATCGACGCGCTGACCGCCCAGGCGGACAAGATGCGGGCCAAGGCCACCAAGGCCAAGGCCGCGCAGAGCATGGACAAGCGCGCCCAGCGGCTGGCCGCGGGCCTGGCCGACGTCCGGGTGCAGGACAAGGTCGCCAAGCTGCGGTTCCCGACCCCGGCGGCGTGCGGCCGGACGCCGCTCACCGCCGAGCACCTGAGCAAGAGCTACGGCTCGCTGGAGATCTTCACCGGCGTCGACCTGGCCATCGACAAGGGCACCCGGGTCGTGGTGCTGGGCTTCAACGGCGCGGGCAAGACGACGCTGCTGCGGATGCTCGCCGGCACCGAGACCCCGGACACCGGCGAGGTCAAGGCCGGGCACGGGCTGCGGGTGGGCTACTACGCCCAGGAGCACGAGACCATCGACATGGACCGGTCGCTGCTGGAGAACATGCGCTCGGCGGCACCGGGCTCCACCGACACCGAGCTGCGCCGGATCCTCGGCGCGTTCCTCTTCTCCGGGGAGACGGTCGACCAGCGCACCGGCACCCTCTCCGGCGGCGAGCGCACCCGGCTGGCGATGGCCACGCTGGTCATCTCCGGCGCGAACGTGCTGCTGCTGGACGAGCCCACCAACAACCTGGATCCGGCCAGCCGCGAGCAGGTGCTCGAGGCGCTGCGCACCTACCAGGGCGCGATCGTGCTGGTCACCCACGACGAGGGCGCGGTGCACGCGCTCGACCCGGACAAGGTGATCATCCTGCCCGACGGCACGGAGGACACCTGGAGCGCCGACTTCGCGGATCTGGTCTCGCTCGCCTGACCGGCAGGCCTTGCCCGGGCTCCTGGTCTGCGCGCATGGAGCGATCGGATCGCCTGGGCCACCGTCGCGCAGTGACCGGAGCCGCGCTCCTGCTGTGCCTGGCCGGCTGCGGGACGTCGGAGGAGGACCGCGTGCAGAACGTGGCCTTCTGCCAGGGGTCGACCAGCGAGAACCCGGCCGGTGATCCGGTCCAGGTGGAGTTCCGCCAGGGGTCCACGGTGCTCGCCCGGGCATCGGTGTCCTCGGGCGTGGCCGTGACCGTCCAGGTGCCCGTGGGTGGGGTCGGGATCTACGTCGACGGCGTGCTGACCGGCTCGGCCAACGAGGGCGTGGACACCGACGGGCCGTACTCCTCGCCGGCGCCGGACGAGTTCGTCTACCTGGCCGGTGGCGAGGGGTGCCCGGACACCCCTCCGCCGCTGCCGGCGCAGGTGACGTCCTCCGGGTGAGCCGACCCGGTGGCGGGAGAACCGGTTGCGCGTGACCGGATGTCGTCGCTCCGGTGGCCGACGCCCGACCACCGGGTGATCATGGCGAGCAGGACGCCGTGGTCACCCAGGACGACGGCGCCGGGGGATCAGCGGGCGACTGCCGGTGCGAGTCGGTGGCACCCCTGACACGGAGGGGAGTCATGGCCGACACGAGCACTGCGGACCTGAGCAAGGGCAAGCGGATCACCGGCGACGACCGGACGTCGCTGGCCGACGAGCTGCGCGAGCGGTACGACGGCGGGGAGAGCATCCGATCGCTGGCCACCTCGACCAACCGCTCCTACGGGTTCGTGCACCGGCTGCTGTCGGAGTCCGGCGCCAGCCTGCGCGGCCGGGGCGGGGCGAACCGGAACGCCAACAAGAAGAGTGCGTGACCTCGGCTGAGCGATCCGGGTGGGTGAGGACGGCGCGCGACGGCGCCGTCCTCACCGTGACCCTCGACCGCGCCGACCAGCTCAACGCGCAGACCCCGGCCACCTGGGCGGCGCTGCGCGCCGTCGGCGAGGGGTTGGACGACGAGGTCCGGGTGGTGGTGCTGCGCGGTGCCGGGCGGTCGTTCTCCGCCGGGCTGGACCGCACGCTCTTCAGCACCGAGCCCGGTGTGGCCGGCGGGTTGGGTCAGCTGGGCGCTCTGCCGGCCGAGCTCGCCCAGGAACGGATCCGCGGCTACCAGGCCGGGTTCCGGTGGCTGCGCTCACCGGGGATCGTGTCCGTGGCGGCCGTGCAGGGGCACGCGATCGGCGCCGGCGCGCAGCTCGCGCTCGCCTGCGACCTGCGGGTGCTCGCGGAGGACGCCCAGCTGCGGCTGCCGGAGGCCACCCTGGGCCTGGTGCCCGACCTGACCGGCACCAGCACGCTGGTCGAGCTGGTCGGCTACAGCCGGGCGGTCGAGATCTGCCTGACCGGCCGGGCGGTCGCCGCCGCCGAGGCGCTGGCCATCGGGCTGGCCAACGCCGTCGTCCCGGGCGACCAGCTGGACGCGGCGGTGGCCCAGCTGACCGGTGCGCTGCTCGGCCCGGACGCCGGAGCCAACCGGGAGACCCTCGCGCTGGTGCGGTCGGCGGTGCGCAACGACCCGGCGCAGCAGGACGCCGCGGAACGGGCCGCGCAGGTGCGCCGGCTCGGCGTGCTCGCCGGCGGCTGACCGGAGCGGAACAGGCGACCGACCCGGGCTGTTCGGCTGGGGAGACCATTCGGCTGCAGAGGAGCGTGCGTGAGTTCACCGATGACGTCCATGGCCGCGATGCGGTCGTTCAGCCAGGACCGGTCGGTGACCTCCCGCCAGATCCCGAAGGGCACCGTGCGCCGGATCCTCGGCATCGCCGGGCCCTACCGCCGG
>Ga0210040_10009211_pt1 | contig 11529 bp, 9 predicted proteins | sample CryGeyCG12114_NA_FD_185462 | JGI IMG/M metagenome (GOLD analysis project Ga0210040, IMG submission 185462) | Groundwater microbial communities from aquifer - Crystal Geyser CG19_WC_8/21/14_NA (SPAdes) (version 2) | ecosystem: Environmental > Aquatic > Deep subsurface > Groundwater | place: USA... | reverse complement strand
GCGGCAGCCCGGACGGGACGTCGCGGATCAGCAGCGACTCCAGCTCCGCGGCACTGGCCGGGGTCGCCGGCTCCGACGCGGTGCCGGCCGACACCGTCGCGGTGCCGCCGTCCGGGTCGGTCGGGCCCGCGTCGGAGGTGCACCCGCTGCACAGCGGGGTCAGCAGGAGCAGCGCCGCCGCCGTCGCCGGCAGCAGCCGCGAGCTCATCCGGCGTCCCGCACGGCGCCGTCCAGGGCGCCGTCCAGGGCGCTGGCGACCAGCCGGCTCACCAGCTCCGGGTAGCTGACCCCGGAGGCCGCCCACATCCGCGGGAACATCGAGATCGGGGTGAAGCCGGGCATCGTGTTGACCTCGTTGACCACCCACCGGTCGGCGCCGGTCTCCGGGTCGGCCGAGAGGAAGAAGTCGACCCGGGCCAGGCCCCGGCAGTCCAGCGCGAGGAACGCCCGCCGGGCGATCTGCTGCAGGGTGGCGGTCTGCTCGGCGGTCAGGTCGGCGGGGACGTCGAAGTCGACGGCGTCGTCGAGGTACTTGGCGTCGAAGTCGTACCAGTCGGTGCCCGGGCGCAGCCGGATCTCCGCGGGCACGCTGGTCTCCGGCAGGCCGCCGTCGGCCGCGGCCAGCACGCCGACCTCGATCTCCCGGCCCGGCACCGAGGCCTCCACGACCACCTTGCGGTCGACCGCTGCCGCCGTGGCGACGGCCTGCGGGAACTGCGCCCAGTCGGTGACCCGGGTGATGCCGATGCTCGAGCCGGCCCGGGAGGGCTTGACGAAGACCGGGAGACCGAGCCGCTCGCGGGCGGCGTCGTCGAGCACGCCGGGGTCGGGACAGACGGCACCGCTGGCGTCCCGGAGGACCACGTGGTCGCCCTGCGGGATGTCGGCCGCGGCCAGCAGCTTCTTGGTGAACTCCTTGTCCATCGAGGCGGCGCTGGCGAACACTCCGGAGCCCACGTAGGGCAGCCCGGACATCTCCAGCAGGCCCTGGATGGTGCCGTCCTCGCCGTAGGCGCCGTGCAGCACCGGGAAGACGACGTCGACCTCGGTCAGCCGGCCGATCGCCTGCCCGGCCTCCAGCACGGCCAGCCCGCGGCCGGCGGGGTCGCCGACGAGGGAGACCGCGGTGCCGTCGGTGACCTCGGGCAGCGTTCCGCCCGCGATGGCCAGGTCCGCCCCGTCGTGCAGCACCCAGCGGCCGTCCCGGGTGATGCCGACCGGCACCGCCTCGTACCGCTCGGGGTCCAGCGCGGCCAGCACGCTCCCCGCCGAGACGCAGGAGATCGCGTGCTCCGCGCTCCGCCCGCCGAAGACGACAGCGACCCTGGTCTTGCGCGCCTGCCCGGTCATCGCCGCGACCCTAGCCGAGCGTCGCGAGAGCCGAGGTGAGGTCCGCGACCAGGTCCGCGGTGTCCTCGATGCCGCAGGAGAACCGGACGAAGCCGGCCGGGACCGCGTCCCCGCCCCACTGGGCCCGCCGGTCCACGGTGGTGTGGATCCCGCCGAAGCTGGTGGCCGCCGCGACCAGTCGGCTGGCGCCGATCAGCCGGCCGACCGCGGCCTCGTCGGCCAGCTCGGCGGAGACGACGCCGTTGGGCCGCAGCATCTGCGTGGTGGCCAGGGCGTACGAGGGGTCCTCCCGGCGCCACGGCCAGCGCACGCCGGAGACCGCCGGGGAGTCGACGAGCAGCTCGGTCAGCGCGGCGGCGTTGGCCGCCTGCCGGGCCAGCCGGAGGTCCAGGGTGCCCATCGACCGGTGGGCCAGCCAGGCCTCGAACACCCCGGGGGTGTTGCCGGTCGTCTTCCGCCAGGCGGCGATCCGGGCATACAGCTCGCGGCCGCGATCGGTGCGCGCGGTGCTGACGTGCCCGAGCAGGACGTCGCTGTGCCCGGTCAGCGCCTTGGTGTCCGAGCCGATGGTGATGTCGGCGCCCAGGGCCAGCGGGCGCTGACCGATCGGCGAGGCGGTGGTGTTGTCCACCGCGAGCACCGCACCGGCGGCCGAGGTGGCCCGGGCGACGGCGGCGATGTCGCAGACGTCCAGCTGCGGGTTGCTCGGCGTCTCCAGCAGCACCAGCCGGGCACCGGCCAGGTCCCCGCGGGCGGCGACGTCCGCGATCTCCAGCGTGGGCACCAGCTCCACCTGGACGCCGAAGCGCGCCAGCTCGTCCCGGGCCAGCACCCGGGTCGCGTAGTAGCCGTCCGAGGGCAGCACCACCCGGTCGCCGGGGGCGACCACGGCCAGCACGGCGGAGCTGATCGCGGCCATGCCGGTGGCGAAGGAGAGGCAGTCCCCGCCGTCCAGCTCCCCGACCGCGCGCTCGAAGACCCGCAGCGTCGGGTTGTCCGGCCGGGCGTACCCGTCGGCGCCCTGCCAGCCCGGCGCCTGGTCCCCCAGGTGGTACGGCGCGGCGAACACCGGGGAGGGCCGCAGCGGCGCGCCCGGCACGGCCGGCTCGTCGCCGGCGCGCACCAGCCGGGTGCCGTCGCCGAGCGGGGTGTCAGGGGTGGTCACGCGGTCCTCCAACGTGTCGGCGGGCGGCCCGGGGGGTTACTCGGGCTTCGCCTCGCGGGACATCATCTCCCGCACCATCCGGGCCGCCGACTCGCCCTCGTGGCAGACCCGGACGACGGCCTCGGTGATCGGCACGTCGACCCCGTGCGCCCGGGCCAGGTCGAGCACCGAGCGGCAGGTCTTGACGCCCTCGGCGGTCTGCCGGGTGATCTGCTGCACCTCCGCCACCGACATGCCCTGGCCCAGGTGCTCGCCGAAGGTGCGGTTGCGCGACAACGGTGAGGAGCAGGTGGCGACCAGGTCACCGAGCCCGGCGAGGCCGGCGAAGGTGGTCAGCTCGGCGCCCAGCACCATCCCCAGCCGGGCGGTCTCGGCCAGCCCGCGGGTGATCAGCGAGGCCCGGGTGTTGTCGCCGTAGCCCAGGCCCTCCGCGATGCCGCAGGCCAGCGCGATCACGTTCTTCACCGCTCCGCCCAGCTCGCACCCCACCAGGTCGGGGTTGGTGTACGGGCGGAAGTACCGGGTGTGGCAGGCCGCCTGCAGCGCCTCGGCCCGGTCGGTGTCGGAGCAGGCGATGACCGTGGCCGCCGGCTGCTCCTCGGCGATCTCCCGGGCCAGGTTCGGCCCGGACAGCGCCGCCACCCGGTCCGGTCCGGCGCCGGTGACCTCGCAGATCACCTCGCTCATCCGCTTGGTGGTGCCGAGCTCGACGCCCTTCATCAGCGACAGCAGCGACGCGTCGCCGGGCAGCAGCGGAGCCCACTCGGCGAGGTTCTCCCGCAGCGTCTGGCTGGGGACGGCGAGCACCACCACGTCCACGCCGTCCAGTGCCTCCGCCGCGTCCCCGGTCGCGCGCACCGCGTCGGGCAGCCGCACCCCGGGCAGGTAGTCGGCGTTCTCCCGGGTCGCGGTGATCGTCGCGACCAGCTCGGCCCGGCGGGCGTGCAGGGTGACCGAGCAGCCGGCGTCGGCCAGCACCTTGGCGAACGTGGTGCCCCAGGACCCCGCACCCAGCACCGCAGCGCGGGTCACGAGCCCTCCTCCGGCAGCGCCCGGCGCACCGGCCGGGGGGAGAACTCGACGGGAGGACGCTCGCCGCGGAGCTCCCCGAGCTGGTCTCGGACGGTGGTCATCAACAGGTCGGTCACCTCGTGCAGGAGCTGGGCGGACAACGGGTCCCCGGCGCGGACCCGGGCGCGCTGGGCGGACAGGTCGATCGGCGTCCCGACCAGGTACTGGGCCGGGACGCGCAGCCGCGGGTGCAGCCGCTTGGTGTGGTAGTCGTGCACCCGCTGCGGGCCCCACTGGGCGACCGGGACCACGGCCGCGTCGGTGGTCAGCGCCAGCCGGGCGACGCCGGTGCGGGCCTGCATCGGCCACCAGTCCGGGTCGCGGGTCACCGAGCCCTCCGGGTAGATGACGACGACCTCGCCGGCGTCCAGGGCGGCCTTCGCGGCGTGCACCGAGGAGCCGGCCGCGCTCGTGCCGCGGGAGACCGGGATCTGGCCGGCCGCCCGCAGGATGGTGCCGGCCAGCCCGCGGAAGACCGACTCCTTGGCCAGGAAGTGCGGCACCCGCCCGCTGTCCCAGACCAGCCGGGCGCAGGCGAGCGGGTCGAGGACCGACACGTGGTTGGCGACCAGCAGGACCCCGCCGGTGGGCGGGATGCGCTCGGCGTGCCGGTACTGCAGCCGGAACACCAGCCCAGCCACCGGGTAGACCACCGCGACGCACAGCCGCATGGCGACCGGCACCGGACGGCGGGTCACCCGGCGCGACGGCCGTCTGGGCTGCTCCGCGACGGGGTCGCCGGGTGACAACGGCTGCAGCTGGGGCTGGGACACCTGGCACCTCCTCCGTCGGTGGGCGGCCGGCCCGACGCCGGTGACCTGGCTCATGATCGTGCTCCTCGGCCCGGCGCCACCCGCACGGGGCCCCGCCGGGCCGGGGTGTCGCCGCCCCGGTCGGGTCAGCGCGGGCGCCCCGGCGACGCGGCGGACACCTGCCCGGCCCGCCGGGCCCGGAACACCTCCTCCGGCCACGCCGAGATGCCGCCCAGCCGCACCGCGGCCGGCACGCCGTCCGCCGTCCAGGTGTAGTCGACGGTCTCCCCCGGTGCGCCGAAGCCGGCGACCGACTCCTGGCGCAGCGTGTCCGGGCCCTCGACGGTGAGCTCCAGGTGGTCGTCGGCGGGTTCGGGTGAGCCGGGGTGCAGCAGCACGAGCCGGCCGCCGAGCAGCGCCACGTCGGTGACGCCCCAGAGGTTGGCGAACCGGCCGGCGTAGCGCGCCAGCTCTGCCTCGGCGGGCCGGTCCGCGGTCTCCGGCGCGGCCAGCGCGAGGTCCAGCAGGCCGATCAGCCCGCGGGCCAGGGCGTCGGCCGGGCCGTCGATGGCGTTGGTCAGCACGCTCACCACCAGCCGGGCCTCCGGGTCGATCCAGGTGCGGGTGATGTGGCCCGGGTAGCCGCCGCTGTGCCCGGCCAGCTGCCGCTCCCCGACGGTGCGCAGGTCCATCCCCAGCCCGTAGTGCCGCGGCTCGCCGCCGTGCACCCGGATCTCGGACTCCCGGCGGCGCATCAGCCGCTTGCTGGCGTCGCTGAGCAGCGTGTCATCGCCCGGGAAGTGGGCCGCGCCGAAGGTGGTGAGGTCGCGGGCCGTGGAGGTGAACCCGGTCGCCGCCGCCATGGCCCGGGTGTCGACGTGCGGGATCGTCAGCCGGGCGTCCTCCCCGTCCAGCAGCCCGGTGTGGCCGGCCGCGTGGTCGGCGGCGCGCGCCGGGACCCACTCGGGGGCGGTGTCGGCCAGGCCGAGCCGGTCGATCACCGCCTCGCGGACCCAGGCGTCGTAGCCGGTACCGGTCACCGCCTCGATCGCCAGCCCGAGCAGCGAGTAGCCGATGTTGGAGTACTTGAAGTGCTCGTTGCGCTCGAACACCGCCCCCTCCTCGACCGCGATGCCGGTCAGCACGGCGGCGTCCGGGAACGGGTGCAGCAACTGCCAGTGGTCGTTGTCCCGGCCGTCCCGGACCACCCCGCCCTGGTGCCCCAGCAGCTCGCGGACGGTCACCTCGGCCAGCCCGGTGCCGGTCAGTGCCGGCACCCACCGGGCGATCGGGTCGTCCAGCCGCATCCGGCCGGACTCGACCAGCTGCAGGACGGCGGTGGCGGTGAAGGTCTTGGAGTGCGAGGCGATCCGGAACAGATGGCCAGGTGTCAGCGGCTCCCCGGTCGTGACGTCGGCGACCCCGAGCGCGGTGTCCAGCACCACCCGGTCCCCGACCCGGACGGCGGCCTGCACGCCGGGCACCCGCAGCCGGCGCCGCTGGTGCTCCAGCCAGGACTCCAGGTAGGGCGCGGCGGCGGCGGCGACCGTCGCGGTCCGGTCAGGGGTGCTGCTCATCGTGCGGGGCTCCTCGGGAGTCGGGAGCTGCCAGCAGATCACCCCACCGGCTCCGGCCCCCGGGCGAGGGGTGTGCTGAGCTGGTGCGGTGCAGCAGTGGTCGGTCGTCGTCCCGGCCAAGCGCCTGGTCGCGGCCAAGACGCGGCTGACCCCGCTCACCGCCGCGCTCGGCGACGAGCTCCCGGCCGGCCACGCGGACCTGGTGCTCGCCCTGCTGGCCGACACCGTCAGCGCGGCCCTGGCCGCTCCTGCCGTGCACCTGCTGCTGGTGGTGACCGACGACCCGCAGGCCGCCGAGGTGGTCACCGCACTGGGCGCGCACACGGTCGGTGACGAGCCGGACCGCGGACTGAACGCCGCACTGGCCCACGGCGCCCGGCGGGCCCGGGAGATGACCGCGGGGCCGGTCGCCGCGCTCTCCTCCGACCTCCCGGCGCTGCGTCCGGAGGAGCTGACCGCGGCGCTGCAGGCGGCCGCGGCGGTGCCCCGCGCCTTCGTCGCCGACGCGGCGGGCAGCGGGACGACGCTGCTCGCCGTCCGCGAGGGCGAGCTCGAACCGCGCTTCGGCCCCGGTTCGGCCGCCGCCCACACCGCCGGCGGAGCCACTCCGCTGGACGGCGACTGGCCCGGACTGCGCCAGGACGTCGACACGCCTGGCGACCTGCACACCGCCTGCTGGATCGGCGTCGGGCCGCGGACCGCCGGATTCCTCTCGGCCATCTCCTGGTCATCTGGGTGAGGCAGGATCGACGGGTGCCCGCCGCCTCGTCCCCGCTGCCCCCCGACCGGTTCCTCAACCGGGAGCTGTCCTGGCTCGACTTCAACTCGCGCGTGCTCGAGCTCGCCGAGGACGCGGACCTGCCGCTGCTGGAGCGGGTGAAGTTCCTCTCCATCTTCGCCAGCAACCTCGACGAGTTCTTCATGGTCCGGATCGCCGGGCTGATGCGCCGGCAGAGCACCGGGCTGACCGTCCGCTCCCCCGACGGCCTCACCATCCGTGAGCAGCTCGCCCGGGTCACCGAGCGCACCCGTGACCTGGTGCACCGGCACGCGGACGTGTTCAACAAGGAGGTCGTGCCGGAGCTGGAGGCGCACGGCATCCGGATCGTGCACTGGGCCGACCTGGGCGAGTCCGACGCGATGCGGCTGCGCGAGTACTTCCGGGACCAGGTCTTCCCGGTGCTCACCCCGCTGGCGGTCGACCCGGCGCACCCGTTCCCCTACATCAGCGGGCTGTCGCTGAACCTGGCCGTCTCGGTGCGCGACCCCGACACCGGCAACCCGCGGTTCGCCCGGGTGAAGGTGCCCAACAACGTGCCACGGTTCATCCCGGTCGGGGCCGGCTCGGCGCAGGACAGGAACGGCGCGGCGGTCTTCCTGCTGCTGGAGGACCTGATCGCCGCGCACCTCAGCGCACTGTTCCCGGGGCTGGACGTGCTGGACCACCACCTGTTCCGGGTCACCCGCAACGCCGACCTGGAGGTCGAGGAGGACAAGGACGAGGACCTGCTGCAGGCCCTGGAGCGAGAGCTGGCCCAGCGCCGGTTCGGCCCGGCGGTGCGGCTGGAGGTCACCGACTCGATGGACCCGCAGATCCTCGACGTCCTGGTGCACGAGCTGGAGATCAGCCCGTCCGACGTGGTCTCGGTCCCGGGCCCGCTGGACCTGGGGTCGCTGATGGCGCTCTACGACCTGGACCGGCCCGAGCTCAAGGACGAGCCGTTCGTGCCCGCCACCCACCCGCGGCTGTCCGACGGCGAGACGCCCAAGAGCGTCTTCGCCACCCTGCGCGAGGGCGACGTGCTGGTGCACCACCCCTACGACTCGTTCGCGACCAGCGTGCAGCGGTTCATCGAGCAGGCCGCGGCCGACCCGAACGTGCTGGCGATCAAGCAGACGCTCTACCGCACCTCCGGTGACTCCCCGATCGTCGCGGCGCTGATCGAGGCGGCCCAGGCCGGCAAGCAGGTGGTGGTGCTGGTGGAGATCAAGGCCCGCTTCGACGAGGAGGCCAACATCAGCTGGGCCCGCTCGCTGGAGCGCGCCGGCTGTCACGTCGTCTACGGGCTGGTGGGGCTGAAGACGCACTGCAAGACCGCGCTCGTCGTGCGGATGGAGAACGGCGTCATCCGCCGGTACTGCCACCTCGGCACCGGCAACTACAACCCCAAGACGGCCCGGATCTACGAGGACCTGGGCATCCTCACCGCCGACCCGCGGGTGGGCGCGGACCTGACCGACCTGTTCAACACCCTCACCGGCTACTCCCGGCAGACGACGTACCGGTCGCTGATGGTGGCGCCGCACGGCATCCGCGCCGGCCTGGTGGAGAAGATCCGGCGCGAGGCCCGGCACGCCGCCGAGGGCCGGCCGGCCGGCATCCGGATCAAGGTCAACTCGCTCGTCGACGAGCAGATCATCGACGCCCTGTACGAGGCATCGCTGGCCGGCGTGCCCGTCGAGCTGGTGATCCGCGGCATCTGCGCGCTGCGCCCGGGGGTGCCGGGGCTCAGCGAGAACATCAAGGTGCGCTCCATCGTGGGCCGCTTCCTCGAGCACTCCCGCGTGATCAGCTTCGCCAACGACGGCACGCCGGAGTGGTGGCTGGGCAGCTCGGACCTGATGCACCGCAACCTCGACCGCCGGGTCGAGGTGCTGCTGCGGGTCAACGACCCGGCCGCCCAGCGTCAGCTGCAGCGGGTCTTCGACCTGGCCATGGCGCCGGACGTGCGCAGCTGGCAGCTGGCCGGCGACGCGACGTGGACGCGCACCGGAGAGCGCGACTCCCAGGCCGAGCAGATGGCCCGGCGGGGTGAGAGCGCTGCCTGAGGAGGGCGCCCTGATCCCGGCGGCCGGCGGCGTCGTCTGGCGCACCGGGGACGGCGGGGTGCTGGAGACGGCGCTGGTGCACCGGCCCAAGTACGACGACTGGTCGCTGCCCAAGGGCAAGCTGGACCCCGGCGAGCACCCACTGGTCACGGCGGTCCGCGAGGTCGACGAGGAGACCGGTCTGCAGGTGCGGGTCGGCCGGCGCAGCGTGCAGACCCGGTACGCCCACCGGCACGGGCCCAAGCGGGTCGACTACTGGGTCATGCAGGCCGTCGGCGGGGAGTTCGCGCCCAACGACGAGGTCGACGAGCTGCGCTGGCTGCCAGTGCCCGACGCGGTGGCCCTGGTCACCCACGACCACGACCGGGCGGTGCTGGAGGACCTGGCCCGCACCGACGTGCCCCGGATGCCGCGGGTGCTGCTGGTGCGGCACGCCTCGGCCGGCGACCGCAGCGACTGGGCAGGGCGGGACGAGGAGCGGCCACTGGACCGCCGCGGCCAGTCGCAGGCCGCGACGCTCACCGCCGTGCTGGCGGCGTTCGGCCCGGTCCGGCTGCTGAGCGCGCCGCCGGTGCGCTGCCGGCAGACCCTCGCCCCCCTCGGTGCGGCGCTCGGGATGCCGGTCGGCGCGGTGCCCGAGCTCGGCGAAGCGGGGTTCGACGCCGATCCGGCGGCCGGGGTGGCGTTCGTCGAGCGCCTGCTGGCCGAGGACGACCCCGGTGGCGTGATCGTGGTGTGCAGCCAGGGTGGCGCGATCCCCGCGGTGCTGCTCGCGCTCGGCGTGCGCTGGCACGGGGCCGCCGGAGCGCTCCGGCCCCCGGCCGCCAAGGGCAGCGTGTGGGCCCTGGGCGGGGCGCCGGGAGCGGTCACCGCGGACTACTACCGCGACTTCGCCGCCGACCCGGCGGCGCCCGCCCGCCCGCCGGCCCGCAGCACCGCCGGCCGTCGGTAGGGCACCTGCCTCGTCCTCTTCCGGGCCGGTGAACGTCGTCCTCCCGACGCCGCGACTGTCCTGCTGCACCAACGCTGCCACGGCCGGGAAGCCGGTGATCAGGTCAGCTGATCACCGGTTGTCCGGCCGGGTCAGGCGGGCGCGGTCAGGCGGGCTGTGCGGGGAGCGAACGCGGGAGCCAGGCCGGGCGCTGCCCCTCGAACGCCGTGATGTCGTCGAGGTGGCGCTCGGTGAGCCCGACGTCGTCCAGCCCCTCCAGCAGCCGCCAGCGGGTGTACGGGTCGATCTGGAACGCGACGGTGGTGGTGCCGTAGCTGACCAGCTCGGCCTGCAGGTCGACCGTGACCGGCAGCGCCGGATCCGCCTCGACGGCCGCCCAGAGGGCCTCGACGTCGGCCTCGGGCAGGACCACGGTGAGCAGCCCCGCCTTGGTGGAGTTGTTCCGGAAGATGTCGGCGAACCGCGGGCTGATGACCACCCGGAACCCGCCGTCCAGCAGCGCCCAGTTGGCGTGCTCGCGCGAGGAGCCGGTGCCGAAGTCCGGCCCGGCGACCAGGATCGAGGCGCCGGCGTACTGCGGCTGGTTGAGCACGAAGTCCGGCTCGTTCGTCCGCCAGGCCACGAACAGCCCGTCCTCGAAGCCGGTGCGGGTGATCCGCTTGAGGTACTCGGCCGGGATGATCTGGTCGGTGTCGACGTTCGACCGGCGCAGCGGGGCGACGGTGCCGGTGTGGGTGGTGAAGGCGTCCATCGGGATCAGACTCCAGCCAGCTCGGTGGGGGCGGTCTCCAGGTCGGCCGGGGCGGTCAGCCGGCCGGTGAGCGCGGTCGCCGCGGCGACGGCCGGGGACACCAGGTGGGTGCGCCCGCCCTTGCCCTGACGGCCCTGGAAGTTGCGGTTGCTGGTGGAGGCCGAGCGCTCGCCCGGCTTCAGCTGGTCGGGGTTCATGCCCAGGCACATCGAGCAGCCCGCGCCGCGCCACTCCGCACCGGCCTCGAGGAACACCTGGTCCAGGCCCTCGGCCTCGGCCTGCTGCTTCACCGCGACCGAGCCCGGGACGACGAGCATCCGGGTGCTCGCCTCGACGTGCCGGCCCTTCAGCAGCGCCGCGGCGACCCGCAGGTCCTCGATCCGGCCGTTGGTGCAGGAGCCGAGGAAGACGGTGTCGACCTCGATCTCGCGGAGCGGGGTGCCGGCGGTCAGCCCCATGTAGGCCAGCGCGGACTCGGCGGCCTGGCGCTCGTTCTCGTCGGCGATCTGCGCCGGGTCGGGCACGGTGGCACCGATCGGCAGCCCCTGGCCGGGGTTGGTGCCCCAGGTGACGTAGGGCGTCAGCGCGGCGGCGTCGATGTGCACCTCGCGGTCGAAGACGGCGTCGGCGTCGGTGCGCAGTGTCGACCAGGAGGCGACGGCGGCGTCCCAGTCCGCGCCCTGCGGCGCGTGTGGGCGGCCCTGCAGGAAGTCGAAGGTCGTCTGGTCCGGCGCGATGAGCCCGGCGCGGGCGCCGGCCTCGATCGACATGTTGCAGATCGTCATCCGGGCCTCCATCGACAGCGCCTCGATGGCGTTGCCGCGGTACTCGATGACGTGGCCCTGACCGCCGCCGGTGCCGATCTTGGCGATGACGGCCAGGATGACGTCCTTCGCCGAGACGCCCGGGGGCAGCTCGCCGTCGACCGTGACCGCCATCTGCTTGGCCGGGTACTGCGGCAGCGTCTGGGTGGCCAGCACGTGCTCGACCTCGCTGGTGCCGATGCCGAACGCCAACGCACCGAAGGCGCCGTGGGTCGAGGTGTGGCTGTCGCCGCAGACGATGGTCATGCCCGGCTGGGT
>Ga0210040_10009210_pt1 | contig 11529 bp, 8 predicted proteins | sample CryGeyCG12114_NA_FD_185462 | JGI IMG/M metagenome (GOLD analysis project Ga0210040, IMG submission 185462) | Groundwater microbial communities from aquifer - Crystal Geyser CG19_WC_8/21/14_NA (SPAdes) (version 2) | ecosystem: Environmental > Aquatic > Deep subsurface > Groundwater | place: USA... | reverse complement strand
GCTCGGCCAGCTCGGCGAGGTGGGTGCGCAACCGGCGGAGCCCGGTGTCCAGGTCGGCGTCCCGGCGCTCGACCAGGCCGTCGGTGTAGAGCAGCACCGTGGCGCCCCGGTCCAGGGTGACCACCGGCTCGGCGCGGGTGGCGGTGGCATCGACGCCGAGCAGCAGGTCGGACCTCCGGTCGGCGAGCACGAGCACGCTGCCGTCGGGGGCGAGTGCCATCGGCGGCAGGTGCCCGGCGTTGGCCCAGACCATCCGGGTCACCCCGCGGGCGCGCTCGTCCGCGGTCTGCTCGAACCGGGCGATCGCCGCGGTGGCCAGGGTGTCCACCTGCAGCACCTGCATGGCGGCGTCCAGGCCGCGCAGCACCTCGGCCGGGCCAGCGTCGCTGTAGGCGGCGATGCCGCGCAGCAGGCTGCGCAACTGGCCCATGGTCGCGGCCGCCGCGGTGTCGTGCCCGGCCACGTCGCCGATGACGAGCATGGTGGCGCCGTTGGGCTGCAGGAAGGCGTCGTACCAGTCGCCGCCGACCCGGGCGGCCTCCACGGCCGGCAGGTAGCGGACGACGATCTCCGCGTGGTCGGGCTCCGGGGGGTCGGTGAGCAGGCTGCGCTGCAGCCCCTCGGCCAGTGCCTGCTGCTGCCCGTAGAGCCGGGTGTTGTCCAGCGCCAGGCCGGCCCGGTCGGCGACGTCCTGCGCGGTGGACAGCTCCTCCTCGCTGGGTGCCCGGCCGCCCTCGTAGTACAGCGTCAGCAGGCCCAGCGTCCGCCCGCGCCCGCGCATCGGCAGCGCGACGACCACGTCGGGAGCCAGCTCGGTCAGCCGGTCCCGGGCCGCGCCGGGGGCCAGCTCGTCGAGCAGCTCGGCGCCGGTCGAGACCACCCACTCGCCGGTGCGCAGCGACCAGCTGGCGGGCGCCTGCGGTGAGAGGGCCGGCCACCGGTTCGCCGAGTAGCCGGCGACGCGCTCGCGCTGGTGTGGGTCGAGGTGCCAGCAGCCGACGTCGCGCGGGCCGGTCACCGGGTCGAGCACGGAGGCGATGCTCCAGTCGGCCAGGGCGGGGACGACCAGCTCGGCCAGTTCCGCGACCGCGGCCCCGGCGTCCAGGGTGGAGCCGAGTTCCGCGCTGACCTGGGCGAGCAGGGCGAGCCGGCGGGCGGAGCGCTCGGCCTGCTCCTGGGCCAGCCGTCGTTCGGTGACCTCGATGAAGTACACCGACAGCCCATCGGGCGACGGCCAGGCACGCAGCTCGTACCAGCCGTTGAGCGGCGCAGGGTAGTGCGCGTCGAAGGACACCGGCTCACCGGTGGCGACGGCCTTGCGGTAGCTCTCCTCGAAGATGCTGTTGACCGCGGCGGGGAAGGCGTCCCAGATGACCTGGCCCAGCAGCTCGTCGCGGCTGTGCTGCAGCAGCCGTTCGGCCTCGGCGTTGACGTGGGCGAAGCGCCACTGCGGGTCCAGGGAGTAGAAGCCGGCGGGCATCGCCTCGAGCACCCGGGTGACCCGGGCCTCGCCGGTCACCTCGGCCGTCACGTCGTAGGCCACGCCGATGACCCGGACCGCGGTCCCCGACGGTCCGGCGAGGGCCCGGCCGCGGGCGGAGATCCACCGGGTGTCGCCGGTCGGCAGCACGACCCGGTAGTCGGCCTCGTAGTCGTCGCACGCCGCGATGGCCGTGTCGAGCGCGTCGGTGACCCGGGCCAGGTCGTCGGGGTGCAGCCGGGCGTTGAAGGCCTCGATGCTGCGGCTGAAGGACGACACCTGGTAGCCGAACATCTCGATCAGCCGCTCGTCCCACAGCAGCCGGCCCGACGTCAGGTCCCAGTCGAAGGTCCCGATGCCCGCGGCGTCGACCGCGAGCTGGGCCCGCAGCCGTGCTCCCTCGAGGTCGGTCCCCTCGAGGCCGCCGACCGATGCCGGCTCTCTCACGGCCACCCACTCCACCCGGTCGCCCGGCTGGTGCGCCGGTAGGTCACCGCTGGTTGCTGAACGGCGGTCTCCAGTTGTGTCACGCGCGACCCGGTGGTGGCAAGCACCCCGACGGAGATCACTCCGGGCGCGCCGTCCGCCTGCGCCCGCGCGGGGGACGCCGCGCTGGCCTGCGCGGACGGGAACCGGTGCGCGGTACGTGCAGGAGCTGTGCGATAAACCGTGGCATGACTGTGCGCACGGCCCCGGCATGAGCGCTGCGTCCCCGGCGCCCGCGCCACCCCGGGTCGAGGGCGAGGCCGTCGACAAGGGCCTCAAGCGCGGCGCGCTCGGGCTGGTCTCCTCGATCGTCCTCGGCGTCTCCTCGACCGCCCCCGCCTACGCCCTGGCCGCCACGCTGGGCTTCGTCGTCATCGCCGTGGGCGTCAAGGCGCCGGCGATCATGCTGCTGGCCTTCGTGCCGATGTGGCTGATCGCGGTGGCCTACTCCGAGCTGAACAAGCGTGAACCCGACTGCGGGACGACGTTCACCTGGGCGGCGCGGGCCTTCGGTCCGCGCACCGGGTGGATGGGCGGCTGGGGGATCATCGCCGCCGACGTCATCGTGATGGCCAACCTCGCCCAGGTCGCCGGCTCCTACGGGTACCGGCTGGTCGGCTTGGACGGCCTGGCCGAGAGCACCGCCTGGACGACGGTCGCGGGCGTCGGGTGGATCGCCCTGATGACCTGGATCTGCTACCGCGGCATCGAGCCGACCGCCCGGCTGCAGAACGTGCTGCTGGCCATCGAGGTCGTCGTCCTGGTCGCCTTCGCCGGCTACGCGCTGGTCGAGGTCTACGGCGGGACGGCGCCCGAGGGGTCGCTGACCCCGTCGCTGTCGTGGCTGTGGCCCTCCGGGCTGAGCTGGACGGCGATGACCGAGGCGGTGCTGCTGGCGATCTTCATCTACTGGGGCTGGGACTCCGCGGTCGCGGTGAACGAGGAGACGGCCGACCCGACCCGCGCCCCGGGGCGCGCGGCGATCGTCTCCACGGTGCTGCTAGTGGGCATCTACACCGTCGTCTCGGTGGCAACCGTCGCCTTCGCCGGGGTGGGCACCGAGGGCATCGGGCTGGGCAACGAGGCGAACGCGGAGGACGTGTTCCACGCCCTGGGCGCCACGGTGTTCGGGGACGACGTCCTCGGCCGGGTGTTCGAGGCGCTGCTGCTCATCTCGGTGCTGACCTCGTCGGCAGCCTGCACCCAGACGACGATCCTGCCCACCGCGCGCGGGGCGCTGTCGATGGCCGCCTACGGGGCGCTGCCCGCGAGCTTCGCCCGGATCCACCCCCGGTACTCCACGCCCACCGTGTCGACGGTGTGGATGGGCCTGGTGTCCATCGCCTTCTACGTGGGCCTGACCCTGGTCAGCGAGAACGTGCTGATCGACTCCATCACCGCCACCGGCATGCTCATCGCCTTCTACTACGGGCTGACCGGGTTCGCCTGCGCCTGGGAGTTCCGCCGCTCGCTGCACTCGGCCCGCGACGTGCTCGTGCGCCTGGTGCTGCCGCTGCTGGGCGGGCTGTTCATGCTCGCCGCCTTCGTGCTCGCCTGCCTGGAGTACGCCGACCCGGAGTACGGCGAGACGGTGCTGGCCGGGGTGGGCGGGGTGTTCGTCGTCGGCATCGGCGCGCTGGTGCTCGGCCTGCTGCTGATGGTCGCCTGGAACGTGGTCGCGCCGGCCTTCTTCCAGGGCCGGACGATGCTGCGCGGTACCGGCGACCTGCTGCTCGAGCCCGCCCCGCCGACCGTGGCGCTGCCGGACTCGCACGAGGCGACGGTGATCGCCCCCGACCGGTCGGACCTGCCGCCGGGTCGCGAGGCCGTCGACCCCCGCGCCTGACGCCGGGCCCCGCCGCCGGCCGAGCGTCACCTGACCACTGCGGCGCTCCCGTGGGGGAGTTCCGGCGTGGTCTCGGCGAGGCGGTGCTGGGCGGGCAGGAAGGCGAGGACGACGAGGGCGCCGGCTGCGCTCGCGGCCGCGGCCACCCAGGAGCCGGCCGTGACCCCGTCCAGGAACGACTGCTGGACGGCGAGCGTGGCTCCGCCCGGCAGCTCTGCGGCGACCGCCAGCCCGGCGAACACCGACTCCCGTGCTGCCTCGGCCACCCCGGCCGGCGCGCCGGCGCCGGTGAGCGCGTCGACCACCGACGGCCCGTAGACGGTGCTCATCACCGAGCCGACGACCGCGACCCCCAGCGTGCCGCCGACCTCGCGGACGGTGTCGTTGACCGCCGAGCCGGCGCCGGCCTCCTCGCTGCGCAGCGCGCCCATCACGGCCTCGGTCGCCGGGCTCGTGACCAGGCCCAGCCCGGCGGCCATCAGCACCATCGAGACCACGATGCGGCCCCAGTACGCGGACTCCAGGGACGTGCCGGCGGCCAGCGCGAACCCGGCGGCCATGGTCAGCAGCCCGGCGGCGACCACCAGCTTGGTGCCCAGTGCCCGCATGGCCAGGATCGCCACCGGGCTGACCGCGCCGATGACGAGGGCGAAGGGCAGCGTGGCCAGGCCGGCCGCGAGGGTGTCGTAGTCCCGCACGGTCTGGAAGTACTGGGTGATCAGGAAGATGAACCCGAAGAGGCTGAAGAACGCCAGCGCGATCGCCCCGCTGCCCACCGAGACCCGCGGGTCGGTGAACAGCCGGACGTCGAGCATCGGCTCGGTGCGGCGCAGCTCCCAGCGGACGAAGAACGCCAGTGCCGCAGCGGCGGTCAGGTAGCCGCCGATCGTCCCGGCCGAGCTCCAGCCCCGCCCGGGCGCCTCGATCGTCGTCCAGACCAGCAGGCCGATGCCGGCGATGGAGGCGGCGGCGCCGACCAGGTCGAAGCGGCGGCGCCGGGGGTCGGCGGAGTCGGTGAGCAGCAGCCGTCCGGCGACCAGGGCGATCGCCGCCAGCGGCAGGTTGACCAGGAAGACCGAGCCCCAGGAGAAGTGCTCGAGCAGCAACCCGCCGGTGACCGGGCCGATGGCCACCGACAGACCGGTGACCGCGGACCAGACGCCGATGGCGGTGGCCCGCTCGCGGCGGTCGGTGAACGTGGTGACCAGCAGCGCGAGCGTGGCGGGGTAGATCGCGGCGGCGCTGACGCCCATCGCGGCGCGGCCGGCGACGAGCTCGCCGGTGGTGTCGGCGAGTGCGGCCAGCAGCGAGGTCGCGGCGAAGGCCACCAGCCCCAGCTCCAGCAGCCGTCGGCGGCCGAACCGGTCGCCGAGGGCGCCCCCGAGCAGCAGCAGCGCCGCGAACGCGAGCGTGTAGCCGTCGACGACCCACTGCAGGTCGCTCGTCGAGGCCGCCAGCTCGCGGCCGATGGTGGGCAGGGCGACGTTGACGATCGTGTTGTCCACGCTGACCAGCAGCACCGACAGGCAGAGCACGAGCAGGACCCACCACCGTCGGGTGGTCGGGGGAGCGGGTGGGGTGGTCATGTCGGCCTCCGGGTGTAGAACGTTGTTCCATCAACGTAGGACGTTGTTCTACACGCGTCAACGGGGGAGGATGCGCTGGTGACAGATGTCAGCGCCGCAGGCGGGCGGACGCCGAGCAGGGCGGTGGAGCAGGCGCTGGTCGGCGCGGCCGAGCGGGTGCTCGTGCGCGACGGGATCGGCGGGCTCACCGTCCGGGCGGTCGCCGCCGAGGCCGGGGTCGCGCCGATGGGCGTCTACAACCGCTTCGGCAGCAAGGACGGACTGGTCGCCGCCGTCCTGGCCCGGGGCTTCGAGGGGCTGCGGGCCGCCACAGCGGCGGACGACGACCCCGACCCGGCCGCCCGGCTGCGCGCCTGCGGCCGCAACTACCGCCGCTTCGCGCTGGCCAACCCGCAGCACTACGCAGCGATGTTCGGGGCCGGCATGGCGCTGGCCGCACCGACCGAGGAGCTCGCCGACCGGGCCACCGCGGCGTTCTCCGCGCTGGTCGACCGGGTGCGGTACGGCATGGACGGCGGCGTGCTGCGGCGCGGTGACCCGGTGGAGACCGCCCAGCTGATCTGGAGCGCGGTGCACGGGGCGGTGAGCCTGGAGCTCAACGGCGTGCAGCAGACGCCCGACCCGGCGGTCACCTACGAGGCGCTGCTGCAGCTGCTGCTCGACGGGCTGCGCTGACCCCCCTCGTTGGGGGCAGAAGTGGCCACATCTGCCCCCGGGCATCCAGCTGGGGGCTCGTTGTGCCGACTCCTCTGACACACGAGAGGAGCCGGTCATGATGACGCTGGCGTGCAGTGCGGTGGCTCAGGCGGGGTTGGCAGCGGTGACGGCATCGCTGGACGACAACTCGCCGGAGTCGCTGCTGTTCGTGGCCGGGTGGCTGACCACCGCCACCGACCTGACCCACCAGGCGATGCTCATCCGCGACCTGGGATCGAGCTTCGACGTCCTGATCTGAGTACGGTCGGAGTACCCGTCCTCCCCACCTTCGCGAGCTCGGGGCGGGCCCCTGCAGAGGGGCCGTTCCAGCAGGTCACGGGGCGCTGGGCAGGGACTGCCGGCCGGAACCGAGATCGGCGTCGTCGGCGGCCCGCCGCCCGGCGTGCCAGCCGGCCGGGTCGACCGAGGTGCCGCTGCGGCGGCGCAGCGTCGGGAACAGCTCCTCCACGGCGCGGTCGACCGCTGCCGACCGCTCGGCCAGCACCGGCGCGAGCTCCGCGCCGTAGTCCGCGCGCGCCTCGGCGTTGACCGCCTCGCGCGCCGTGGTGAGCCGCTCCTGCACCCGCTGGGCGAAGGAGTACAGGAAGCCCCGGCGGAACGGGGTCGACCGGGCGCGGGCGCCACCGCTGCGGGCGGCGTCGGCCATCGCCCGGCTCGCCTGCAGCAGCAGCGAGGTGACCAGCAGCTCCACCAGGTCGACGTCGTCCCGGAAGCCCACCAGCGTGGCGATCCCGAAGCTGGGCAGCAGCACCACCCGCACCTCGTTGGCGCTGCCGACGGCCTGGACGACGGCCGCCTTCGCCTCGGTGTGCGGGTCGTCCAGGTGCAGCCGCCGGGCGACCACGTCAGCCGAGGGCGCCCGCCCCTGCCGCTGGGCCAGGACCGCGGTGTCGAGCGCGTGCCGGGTCATCAGCGACTGCGCCTTGGCGGTGAGCGCGTCGGCCTCCTCGGTGAACTCGGTCGACTCTGCCTTGGCCAGCAGGGACCTGATCCGGTGCAGCACCTTCGGGTCCGCGCCCGGGGCGTCGACCGGCCACGGCGTCGCCGACCAGCCGCTGGGCGGCGCCAGCAGCTGCTCCAGCCGCGGCAGCTCCCGGAACAACCCGATCACCCGCAGCACGTCGCGCCAGGCGGCACCGGGTTCGATCCGCTCCGCGCGCCACCACTCCTGCACCGACCGCGCCCTCGCGCCCAGCCCGGCGACCTGGGCAGTCCATGCCCCCGGAGCGCGTCCGGCGTCCGGGCCGGTGCCCGCCTCGGCGGTGACCACTGCGGCGACGAGCCGGGCGGCCCGCTGGCTGACCCGGCGGCGGGCGACGTGCACGACGTCGACCGGCTGCCAGCCGCCCTCCCACAACGGCGGCAGCGCCCCGGTCAGCACCTGCTGGGCGTGGCCGTCGCTGTCCACCCCGGCGTCCCGGCGGACCAGCCGGGACACGACCGGGTCGAGCTCGGCCGCCTGCACCCCGGGCGTCGCGGCCAGCCGGGCGCCGGCCAGCAGCAGCATCAGCACCTCGTCGGTGGGCATCCGGGTCCTCTCGTCGTTGCCGTGCTTATGGCTCCCAGGCTAGAGAGCGCCACCGCGCCGGAGAAAACCGCAGGACGGCAGTGCCGTGCCCGCCCTACCGTTCCGGCATGACCAGCCGCTGGGGAGCCGACGGGCCGCCGGACGAGGCCTACAGCCGGGTGAGCGACCCGCACCGCTACGCCTCGCTGCGCGTCCTCGCCGGGGAACTGGTGGCCGACCTGACCCGCCGGTACGACGTCGACGTGCGCGACGAGCCGGTCGCCGGGCCTCGCGAGGTGAGCGCCGTGCGGGTCCACCCCCGGTCCGGGGACGGCGCCGACCTCGTCGTGGTGGACACCGACTTCGGGGTGTACCTGCGCGCCGGTCGCTGGGCGACAGAGCCGTTCCCGAGCTGCGGCTGCGATGCCTGCGACGAGGACGTGGACGACGTCGCCGACCGGCTGCGCGGGTTCATCGACGACGTGGTGCACGGCCGGCTCCAGGAGGAGCTCAGCGGCGGCATCCGCGGCGGTCAGCTGCGCGTGCAGCGGCCGACGTCCAGCGGCACCACGTCGCTGACCCGGGCACGGGTGCGCGAGCTCGGGTCGCCGGGCCGGTCCGCATGGGCCGCGTGGCCGCCGCGGTCCGGGTGATGGGCCGTGTGGTCGCGCGTCGGGGGCGGTGCTCGGGCTGTGCGCCGTCTCCTGTTCTGCCTGGTGGGCCGCCGGCATCGGCGCGGCCGCTGTGCTGATGCCGGTCACCGCCCAGCCCGGTGACCGCCCGGCTCGGTGACCGGCCCGACCGAGCCCGGCAGCCGGACCGTCGTCGGCTCCGGGGAGCGCCGGCTGCCGGCCGCGGCGCGTCCGCCGGACGAGAGCCGCACCGGACACCTCCGGCACCGGGTCGACCACCTGCCGAGGTCCGACCTGCGGCTGTACTACGGGCAGCGAGGGTCGACGTGTCGCCGTGTCGACACGGGACCATCCGCTGCGGACCCGCCCGCCCGGGCACGGCCGTCGAGCGCCCGACGGAGGTGTGCTGATCGCCTACGGTGCGCCCGTGCACACCGAACGAGGGCTGGACCGGATGGTCACCTTCCTCGACGCCGTGGTGGCCATCGCCATCACCCTCCTGGTCCTGCCCCTGATCGAGGTGCTGGGTGAGGCGCCCGACGAGCCGCTCGACGACCTGCTCGGTGACCACCTGGCCCAGTTCGGCTCCTTCGCGCTGAGCTTCGCCGTGATCGCCCGCCTCTGGCTGGCCCACCACCGGCTGGTCGAGCGCGTGGGCGGTTACGACGAGGCGTTCGTGCTGACCAACCTCGTCTGGGCGCTGACGATCGTGGTGCTGCCCTTCAGCACCCAGGTGATCGCCGAGTACGACACCGAGCGACTCTCGGTCGGCCTGTACATCGGGACCATCGCGGTCAGCACCGCGAGCCTCACGCTCATGTCGGTCCTGCTCCACCGCCGTCCGGCACTGCGCCGCGCGGGCTCCCCGGACGACGACTCCGGCCTGCTCACCTCCGGGGTCACGACGGCGCTCGTGCTCGTCGCGCTCGTGCTGGGCGTCGCCCTGCCCGGCGTCAACTTCCTGGCGCTGCTGCTGCTCCTGCTCACCGGGCCGTGCGTCCGGCTGGTGGCCCGCCGCCGCGCCCGGGGGTGAGCTGGGCCACTTCGGTGGCTGGGTCCGGAGAAGCGGCGGAGCATCGGTGCAGGACGTCGACGTCGACGACAGAGGAAAGGCAACGCCGCCATGACCGATCTGCTCCTGCCCGCCGACTTCTTCGGGTTCCAGTCGCTGCTGCCCGAGGACGAGCAGAAGGAGCTGCTGGCGCTCCGCGAGTTCCTCGAGTCGGAGATCAAGCCGCGGGTCAACGCCGCGTGGGCCGCCGCCGAGTTCCCGCACGACCTCGTCCCGCGCTTCGCCGAGGCCGACATCGTCGGTCGCTCCTACGACTGGGACGGCCGCTCGCGGGCCTCCCGGCTGTTCACCGGCTTCCAGGCGATGGAGCTGGCCCGGGTCGACCCCTCGATGGCCACCTTCCTGGGCGTGCACAACGGCCTGGCGATGGGCTCGATCATGATCCTCGGCTCGGCGGAGCAGCGGCAGCGCTGGATCCCCTCGATGATGCGGCTGGAGACGATCGGCGCCTTCGGGCTCACCGAGCCCGAAGGCGGTTCGGACGTCGCCCGCGGCATGCGCACCACCGCGCGGCGGGACGGCGACTCGTGGGTGCTCGACGGCGCCAAGCGCTGGATCGGCAACGGCACCTTCGCCGACGTCGTGGTGGTGTTCGCCCGTGACGTCGCCGACGACCAGGTCAAGACCTTCCTGGTGGAGAAGGGCACCCCCGGGTTCACCGCCACCAAGATCGAGGACAAGTTCGCGCTGCGCACGGTGCAGAACGCCGACCTCACCTTCACCGGCTGCCGGATCCCCGCCGGCAACAAGCTCGAGGGCGGTAACTCCTTCAAGGACGTCAACAAGGTGCTCAAGGTGACCCGGGGCGGGGTGGCCTGGAGCGGCGTCGGCTGCCAGCTCGGCGCCTACGAGGTGGCCGTGGCCTACGCCAAGGAGCGCCGGCAGTTCGGCAAGCCGATCGGCGGGTTCCAGCTGATCCAGGACCTGCTCGCCCGGATGCTCGGCAACGTCACCGCCAGCCTCGGGATGACCGTGCGGGTCGCCCAGCTGCAGGAGACCGACGAGCTGCGCGACGACCAGGCCGCCCTGGCCAAGAGCTACGTCACCAGCCGTGGCCGGGAGACCGTCGCCTGGGCCCGCGAGCTGTTCGGCGGCAACGGCATCGTGCTCGACTACGACGTCGTCCGGTACTTCAACGACGCCGAGGCGCTGTACTCCTACGAGGGCACCCGCGAGATGAACACCCTCATCGTCGGCCGGTCGATCACCGGGATGAGCGCCTTCGTGTAGCAGCGACCCGGTGCTCCCAGCGCCGCGAGCGAACCCGTGGTCTCTTGCTTTCCGCGCGGGAAGCGACCTCATGTCCTTTTGCTTTCCGCGCGGAAAGCAGAGGCGTGGTCTTTTGCTTTCGGCGCGGAAAGCAAGGGGTTGGTCTCTGCTTTCGGCGGGGAGAGCGCGGACGGCGGCGCTCACCCGTTCGGGTCGGGTGCGTGCTCGCGGGGTGGAGGTCCACGCGTCTCGTGACGATCACCAGCAGGTACGCCAGATCGGTGTGCCTGCTGGAGTCGTCGTGGGGGAGGGATCGTGCCGGGTCAGACCGTGCTCGTCGTCGAGGACACCGACGAGATCCGTGAGCTGGTCGTGACGGTGCTGCGCCGCGCCGGGATGGACGTCCGAGAGGCCACCACGGGTGCCGCCTGCCTGGCCGAGGTCCGGCGCGAGGCGCCCGACGTCGTCGTCCTGGACCTGGGCCTACCCGACGCCGACGGCACCGAGGTGTGCCGGCAGCTGCGGGCCGAGACCGACTGCTACGTCCTCATGCTCACCGCCCGGGCCGAGGAGGTCGACCTGCTGATCGGCCTGGCCGTCGGTGCGGACGGCTACATGGCCAAGCCGTTCTCCCCCCGCGAGCTCGTCGCCCGGGTGCAGACGATGCTGCGCCGGCCGCGCACCGTGTCGGTCCCCGAGACGCACGCCGCGGTCGAGGACTCGGTGCAGCGCCTGGCCGAGCTGGAGGTCGACCCGGACAGCCGCGAGGTGCGGGTGGACGGGTCCTCCGTCGACCTGACCCGCACCGAGTTCGACCTGCTCGCCGCGTTGGTCGCGCGGCCGGGCCGGGTGCTGCAGCGGGAGACGCTGCTGCGCGAGGTCTGGCAGACCGACTGGGAGGGCAACCTCCGGCTGGTCGAGGCGCACATGTCCAACCTGCGCCGCAAGCTGACCGCCGCCGGGCTCTCCAGCCCGGAGATCAAGACCGTGCGTG
>Ga0210040_10009209_pt1 | contig 11529 bp, 5 predicted proteins | sample CryGeyCG12114_NA_FD_185462 | JGI IMG/M metagenome (GOLD analysis project Ga0210040, IMG submission 185462) | Groundwater microbial communities from aquifer - Crystal Geyser CG19_WC_8/21/14_NA (SPAdes) (version 2) | ecosystem: Environmental > Aquatic > Deep subsurface > Groundwater | place: USA... | reverse complement strand
CAGTGCGTCATTTCGGTCGAAAATTTGCAAAAACTATATGAAACACTGGTCACTGTAAAGTGTCACGGTATTGGCCTATGTCAGCTGTCACCCTGTCAACTGTAAATAGTTTTATGAAATAGGCCCCAGATGTTATTAACGTTAATATTTTTCATTAATGAATCATAAATAAATAACTTTTCCAGTCAGTTTTATTATTATGCTTGTCAATGTATACTGAATGCCATTTAAGTAAAACATTTGAAATTTACATTCCGAAATAAAAAACACCTGGCGCCTATTTCATAAAACTATTTACAGTTGACAGGGTGACATTCGGTCACAATGTCGCCGATTTTTGAAAATTTGCGTTTCATAAATCAATGTAATACATTTTACCATGACAGAGAAAATCATGACATTTACAGAAGTTTTTTTGGAGTCGTCATGGGTTTGGTTTCATAAAATGCCACGGTAATGTAAAAACCTTACAATGTCACTATTTTTGTGACCGGAGAGTACACCCCTGTAAAGCACTTACATTCCGCATTTTTCATCATATTTCAACCGGTTTTTTTGCATTGTACGATTATCTGATATGTTTGTTACATGATTTAAAAATTTTAAAGTGAAACATGCTGTGGATACTCAGAAATGTAAGGCTGAAAAAAAGTTGAGCGACCCCTGATTTACCGTAAAGTATTGGTTGCCAAGGTTAGTTGTTACAAATGTAAAGCTTTTGTGACATTGCGTCATTTCGGTCGAAAATTTGCAAAAACTATATGAAACACTGGTCACTGTAAAGTGTCACGGTATTGGCCTATGTCAGCTGTCACCCTGTCAACTGTAAATAGTTTAATGAAATAGGCCCCTGATATTTATTATCAAACCAAATAAACCAATTATGCTAAATACTATTGACATTAAAAGTTCAGCTAACTAAGCAAAAGTTTAAACTTTTTTGGATAAACACAGCAAGTTTCTTTAGCTGCTCGACAAAATTCGACCAACCCAGGTTCTTAAGGTTTCTAAAATAGGAAAGATTGCCCAAGATTATCAAGTTATATTTTGAGACACAGCGACAATCGGACAGTTGGTGGCTGAAAGAATCCCACGGTTTTAAAAAAAATTTGATTGAGCAAAGTTCAGAACTATAAAATCGATCTCACGGCTTTCAAGGCATCCAAATTAGCCGCAATTACCTACAAAAAAAAACATTGCAGCTGTTAAAATTCAGGTTTTATACAAAAAAAATTTCTAAGGTATCTAAAAGTTCTTTGTAGGTCAATTCTTTTTGCTTTTTGTACAAAGTCAGAGCAGCTTATTTAAAAAACTCTACATTATTCCGCATCATATCACTGAAAATTTGTAGTTTTTGAATTTCCCTTACATTTATAAATCTGTGGCCAAATTACAAACAAGTTTGTCTTTGTAAGTTACGGCAGAGGCATATTGTGAATTCCATGCGATATTGGTTTGCTTAAACTAAAATAAATTGCAAATGATAGCATGAAAAAATCGAATTCTGAAAAACCAAAATCCCAGAAATGTTAAATGAACTTAATTAAGCTTTGAAAGTGAATTATTATATAACCAGGTTTCCTCAGTGCATAACCAGGTTTACTCCAGTGCATAACCAGATTTACTCCAAGGTATATAGAATAGTATTTGTAGAAGGTACGGTAAATAAAGCCAATTTGCTAAGCAACGATTAAATTATCGAGTGCAGAAATTCAGTACGTATTTTTTTAGAATTCACGTAGAGTCATAATGTAGAAATATTATAATTTGCCCAATTTCCTGATTTTGACCAAAATTTTGAGCTACATTTTTCAAAAATAAATTACTAACGACACTTGCTATGTGCCTGGATTTTAAAAAGCGAAACTTTAATGCATTCCTTCCCTCACGACTAATCCAATCCAAACTGGACTTGTAGAGTTTCGACGACAATTTTCGATCGGAAACTTCACAAACTGGAAATAATTCGTTTTCTCAACTGTTTTTTAAGCCTTGTGACATATTTTGAAGTGTCTTTGTGCCCTCAGTTGTGGAAAACTTGGCCAATATCAGTGTTATCGGGAAAAAAATCACAGAAAATGTGAAAAATTATTAGTTTCTGTGTAGCTTTAATTTTTTTGAACAGCGTCAAATCAAAATATGGACATTTCTTTACTCAAAATAGGCAAAAAATTCTTCAAAATTCAAATTTTGATCAAAAAGTTAGAGTTTTTTCATGACGTACTCCAGTTTTCTATGTTAAATCCCTATGCTGAATGAAAATTTTGTCGCAGTTTCTGCGACAAAAAGTTTGTTTACAAGTTTTTGCAAATTGCTAGGCGATCTGCCACCCCCTGGTTTACTCCAGTGCATAACCAGGTTTACTCCAGTGCATAACCAGGTTTACTCCAGCGCATAACCAGGTTTACTCCAGTGCATAACCAGGTTTACTCCAGTGCATAACCAGGTTTCTCCTGTGCATAACCAGGTTTACTCCAGTGCATAAACAGGTTTACTCCAGTGCATAACCAGGTTTTTCCTGTGCATAACCAGGTTTACTCCAGTGCATAACCAGGTACTCCTGTGCATACTTTTTTATTTCTACGTTCTCTCAGTATATGCGCTTACTGCGGTTTATTTATATCAAAAGTTAGGGTTAGTGTAAGTGGCGATTGGGAATATTACCCCAATTGTGCGGTTTCAATTAAGATTTGGCTTCAATAATAAAAATCCTTGATTTGTTGGGTTTCCCGAAAACGTTCTTAAGATTTCGGTTAAGGTATAAATTCGGGTTATTTTAAAAATAATGCTTTGTTTTCTTGAGAGCTAGGTCAAGTATAATATTTGTGCCATAGCATTTAACATTTAGGTAGCTTGTTAGTTGAAGTTTCCTGAGTCTCTCCATTTTCTTTTATTTAAACGTCTCTTAAACTATTGTAAACTATAAAGATATTCAAAAGATCAAAGTCGTAGTAGCCAAATTGGAATCTTGAATGTATCTATTGACTGACCATGGTCACCCTCTCACTCACAGTGTAGTGTACACCACAGATAGTTATGTCTAACTCACCACCAAAAATGGTCGAGAAACATTTTCATGCCAATATTTTGCATTTTTATATAAAAACACGCATGAAACGTAATTTTGCGTTTTCAACTGAAAATCTATTGACAATCTCGCTATTGTTGATCTCTAACAGTTAAACTTGATTCTCGTTGTAAAATTCTTCTTTAAACAACTTATCCCTAGTAATAAACAACAACAGCTCATTGTTGAATTTTGAATGATGCGATCTTTGTTAAAAAGTCCTCTAAACTTTCTTTACCCGCAGTAGTATAGTTTTTCAAATTCAAAATAGTACGTCGGTTAGGTTTCGTCAAATTTCCGTTGAAATGTATGATATACACTTTGAACAGTTCGAATGTTTCAGTTAAAAACGAAAAAAAATTGAAATGACTTGACTTTTGGAGCAGATTGTTAGCTTACACGGTCTAAATATCTGAAGAATTTGTGGATTGAAAACAGATCTTCCAGCTTTATGGTGAGAAATAGTGATTGTGATTGAATGAAAATGAATAATGAAGTGATGATGAGATAAATGCTTGGGTCATACAATTAGCTTTATTTGAATTTCGTCACCACGGTGATATTAAACTTTATTCTCTGATGATCAACAAATTCGTCATGAGTCATTTTAAAATGAACGATTTTTTAAATTTCGTTTTCACAGCAAAAATTAATCATCGCCTAATAACGCTTCTAGGTGAAAACATTTTATCAATAACATCGTTGTCAATAACAATTTGGTCATTAACAACTTGGGTCAATAACAACTTGGGTCAATAATACCTTGTGTAAAAAACAACTTATGTCAATAAAAAATTGTAAAAAAAACACCTTGGTATTTGGGGAAATTTTCAAATAGCCACGCCGACATCCGCTACCGCCTTCACCTCAAAACCGTTAAAAATTAAAAGGAATTTCAGCCACAATAGAGACAGCTTCACTATAACGGATCGTGAGGAGACGCTGAAGAGACTTTTTTTTCGCACAACCCCTCGTTTGAAGGAATCTGGAAAGGCCCGCCGGAAATCGCCTTCGGCAATTACCGAACCCAAGGCCTTCCCAGCTCCCTTCTGCACTCGAAAGGCCTCCCCCTCTCCCCCCACACCCCCCTCAGCGAGATTAGAAATAATCCTCCAATATTAGCGGAGCTTCTACATATCGGGCGGAGCCTTGTCGCGTCGCAGTTCTCGGTTCGAGAAAAATCACAGGTCTCACATGCCGCGCTATTGTGGACGCTACGCGCTCACCGCTGCACGTTCGCCTTCCTGCGGTTTTATTTTCCCCTCACCGCAGAATATTAGCGACCTAACGCATGAATGATGTTCAATAGGTGATAGTGTCGAGAACGGTGTTAATAACATACGGTGTTTTTGAGTAAAGTTATTATTGCATAAAGGTGTTATGGTTGCCAAGTTGTTTTTGCATAAGGTGTTATTGATAAGTTATTTTTACTCAAGTTGTTATTGGTAACGATGTTTTCACCGGCCACCCCTGATAACTTTAGAGTGAAATAGCTCTGTTTTAATCTTGAAGTTCCGTGCGGACACACACACACACCAAAGTAGCCCAATAATGGTATGATAGCGTGAGTAGTGTTTAATACGTGTTGGGCTGTATTTAGTGTGCTCTGCTGTGAGACCATTAGCTCCAAGGGTTTTATTATTCCCAATTTTACGCAAAGCAATAATAACCTCAGTCTGAGTTAGAAAATCTGTTGTATTGATTCTACTGACTTTTTGGTTGCACATTGTAACAAGTGTTTATGTTTCCCTCTGTCATCTCGTATGCTATCAATATTATTGGACAATTTCGTAGTTTTTCAATAATTAATCGTTAATCGTTAATTTAATTTATTGATATAAGAATCTTGCGGGCGGCAGCTATGATTTAACAGATTGATCATACAAAATTACTTGGGAACATCATAGCAGTGGTAATGAGCATGTTTCGTTTAAGATTACACCAATTGATAACAATGATAATATCAAAAAGCTAATTGCCTTCGATTGTAATATGATTTTATAAAACGCATCACAGTGGTTTCTTGCTTATAGTTCTTGATTTGCAGTAAATTTATGTCTACCAGATATTGCTTTGCAGCATTTAGGAAAAATCTAGATGCGCTGTGAATAGAACAAGAAAACAAAACATGATGCGGCCAATCATTTTCACAATCACAAATAATACCGTTCGCATTACTAAGTGAATTTATGTTATTATTTCACACGTATAATGAATTTGTTCGGCATTGAGTTATTAGTCGTTTCTCAACTTAAGACATGTCTAATTTTAAATGTTAGGCAGGAAAATATCTGTTAGGAAGTGAACATAAATAATCATGGAACTCATCATGCACACACATTTTTCAATCACAATTTTTTATTTTGACTAGTATACTTTGACTCAATGCACTCCATCTATTATTGCTTATTTCCCCTGAATTGGAATTCATTGACGGTGCTGTAGAAAAGTTTTGCTGGCCATGGTTTGAATCGTTTATTCACCAGTTGTCAATTTTCTTGCGATTGCATAACGCAATTAGTCTTACTAGGCATTTGCTAGCATATCGAGATTTTGGTGATAGAGTGTATTTTCTCCAAGATACCAGTAATTGTTTAGTCATGTATAGCGCAAGGTTTGCAATTCCAGTTTCAAGTCTTACAATTGTATCTGGGGTTTGTCTTCCTAGCGCTTAAAGTTTCTTGAAATAAAAAACTGGTTCCAGTATGTGTAAGCACTTTGGTGCTCAAAGGTCACTGCAGGATATTGCTGTTGGCTACATGGTAGCTTCGAAAAGCTTCAGAAAAGAATCCCATGAGAATCCGTCCTTAAAGCAACACATTCCATATCGCTCCGATTGCTTTGAGACCTTTTTCCTTACAACATTGAGATGCTGTTGAAAATTTCTCAAAGGCACTAAAAATTACACAGATATTTTTGTAGTTTTTTTCAATTGTATCAAACAATTTTGATTGCCTTCTTACTGTAACTGAAGTGAAGATTTTTACTGATTCTTTTTTAAAAAAAAAGAATTATGGTTTTGTCAAAGTTAACCGACTGACTTGAATCTACAAGATAGATTATCAGAGTTTCGATTTATCCTGTAAGCTGACTCGGATAAAATAACCATGTCATACGCGTAGACTAAGATATGTAGCTCCTCCGCTGTGCTTGTTCACTCCCACGCTCTCTGAGCTTTTCAACGTCTTCTCTACCTCCGAGATGTATAGGTTAAACAATAGGGGCGGGAGGATTTCACCTTGCTGAACACTAATAGCTTTTAGCTAGCTAGCTTGGTTACGTGCTTACTGCCTAGGCTCCTACGGCATGTTAAGCAACCAAATGTAGTTCATTACTTGGATAGGGGACCCATTCATATTCATGACAGTCTGTTCATTGTTACTATTAATCCTACTATGGTTCGGTATTAAATACGGTAGTATGTTCTCCACTGACAAAGAGAATTCTGAAACTCTATTTGGCGCAACAACCTGCATTTAAGCGGAACTGTGGGTCAGTGCGAGACCTAGAATAGCTTCTCTAGTCGAGTCACCTGTCGCCAGTGGAGACCAACTCTTGGTGAGTTGAACTGGTTTAGCCGACTATATAGAAATAATAATAATATTACTCATGTTTATTGCAGACTCAATGATCCATATATAATTCACAGCATGATTAGTAGTACAAATTTAGAACAAAAAAGAGAAATATTTAGTCATGATAGGATTCAACTAAAAAGATTTACAACTAAACAGGGATTTGATTATCTCATTGTGACAATTTGCCACGCGTTCAATTAAAGAATACAATAATTTTCTCCTAAGCTCTCCCTATGTTACAATTCCTCTGCTCAAAAACTCTTGCGATATGCTTACAATTCCTGTAATGTTGAATACTTTTCGTAAACAGTTATTTAGAGTCACTTTAGCTTTGTTATTTTAGCTTAGCTGTACCTGGAACCTACAAGCCCATACAATAAATTTGACTAAAATATGTAGTAAAAATTAGTTTTTTCATATCGCTAGTTGCATGATGAAACCTTGATGCTATCATGTTAGCTCGAATTCTCAACTCTCTTGGCCTTTTTTCTATCTCCTCAGTATCATAATGACGTTTGCCACTTGCTATACAAATACCCAAGTAGTTGAAACTATCCACCCACTTTAAAAGTGCCCCAGATAAACATACAGCTGGGCTTTCAAGACAACTATTCTTAGAATAATTGAAATCTAAAACCATGCACACTGTATTTTTGGAGTTAAAGGTTATGTTATGCTCTAGCACATAATTACAGCTAATGTTAATGAGTCGTTGTAACGCACAAATAGATGGCGCCAATAGACAAAGATCGTCCGCATACCATATATAGTTGGAAATAGTGCTTCCTATTCTGCACCCTACACCTGAACTGTTAAGTAGCCTTCCCAAATCATCCATATAAAGATTAAATAAATAAGGACTTAAAACCTCCCCTTGTCTTACTGATTTGTTGACATAAAATTCTCGAGAATATTCCCCAGCCCATAAAATACAGAAAGTCTGAGTTTGGCACCAATATAAAAAAAAATTCTCAACTGATGCGGGCACCTCGCGTTTTAAAAGCTTAAGGCATAATTTTTCATGTTTGACATTATCAAAAGCCTAAGAGGCATCTAAAAAACAGGCATACACCTTATTTGCATGTGATGCATGCATGATTGCAGTGATTCACAATACCCCTCAAACCAAAAATTCATCTCAGTTCCCAGAGCCTTCTTATAGCCAAACTGTCATGCACCTGCTCTTGATTTCTTACTGAACTTACATAGTATTAGATGTTCCACAATTTTAGAGGCCGTAGTTGCTATGGCAATAGGTCTATTTAGGTTAGGTCTAGGTTAGGTCTAGGTTAGGTCTAGGTTATTGCTATCTCTACAACTCAACCCCTTTTTTTTAGAATGGGTGTTATATATACCTTAAGCATACTACTCGGTAGGAAGGAATGCGGAAAACAGGAGTTTATAATATTCAGAAAATATTTTAAAAATAATGACAGAAAAATTAAAAATGTTCTGCCCGTATACCATCTAAACCAGTGGACTTTTTCAAACTTAATTTCGTTAAAGCCTTCACCATATCAGCAAAATCAAAAGAGCAAGTGTCTGTGTTTCGGCCAATCAGGTTATTCAGCTTATCAGATTCTTTTTGTATAGTCTCTGGACTCAAGTAAAGCTGTTGCTCATAAAGATTTGCCCAGTGATTTCGTATCTCTTTTTGACAACCTTGACCATCCAATTCAATTGTCATAGCAACTTTTTTACGGTCAAGAGCTTTAATTTTACCCCAAAAAAATGAAAATTCATTTGCCAACTGGTCTTTAGCTAGAGCTTCAAAACGCTGCTTTTCACATTCCTGCCTGCATTGCTTCAGTTGACGCTTGAACTCCCTTCTATCCAGAGACATTTGTTCATAACTATAGGAATTTTTATATTTACCATCACTTATCCACAATTTATAACTGGCTCTATATTTATCATATACACATTTAACTTTGGAGTTCCAAGTTGGTACAGGCTTAACTAATCGTAGTTTTAGTTCACTACTACAAACATCCGATCTGATAGCTTTTAGAAAGTGTATTTATTTTTCATATTCATCAACTATATCAATTTTGTGCGATGCATCAGTACAGTTAACATTTTTACATAAGTGATCTGCATCCAAAACATGACTATATTTTTCCATCAATCTTCTATATTTTTCAACCATACATTTGTCATTCCATTTCATATAACCAAATTGTTTTTCTACTTTATCATTTTTCAGCATGAACATTGACATCACTTCACATTTAACTACAAACTCCATGGTCATGTGATCACTCAGCAAACAATCTTTTGTTATTTTGCATGAAATGACATTGTCAGTAAAATCAGAGCTCACCACAAGATGGTCAATCCATGTAGTGCTGCCATTACAGTCACTAACAAATGTGTAGGTATCATCAGGCTTTTAGAAACTTTTTTGTGCGTGGATCAAGATTGAAGTCCCCACATATTATAACTTTACCATCATGATTATTACAGAAAGCACAGATAGCACTAATGTATTCACTTATAACGAGGTCATTATCATCATTGTTAACAGGAAAATACACATTAATAACATACAAACAATTTTCTTTAAGGCTAATTTTTAAACCTTGTATACCTTGCTCTTCGAAATGAACTTGTGTAACCTTATCATTAAGCTGCGTTTTCCATGCACAAAGTAACTCACCGAAAGGACGACCTCTACTTATGATATCTTCGGACATCAAATATTTGCATGCAACTGTATGATAAGGAAGAACTCTATCTACTAGATTAGCCTCAAATTTATGAAGCCAAGTCTCCTGCAGTAAAATTAAGTCATACGAGTTTAAAAAGTTCAACATCCCTATTTGTCGTTTTATGCCCCTAGCATTCCATGAAAAAATTCTATTGTCCTGCTCCATCATCAGTTCTTTTGGTTTTAAAACTTTTAAAGTCCCTATAATACCTTCTAACCATAATTCCTGAAGGCTAAAGTTTTCATTGTAGATATCATTCCATGGAAAGTTGTCAGTAGTGTCTAGCACTAACTTGTAGGATTTGTAAGTATTGTACCTTGTCACTAGTTCATCACATTCTAATGAGGTAAGCTTCTTACTAGCAATGAAGTCCTTTATCATATCTGTTGTCGTATCAGTATGCAATTTAGTCAGATGCAGTTCTAATCTCCGTTTTATGGGCGCAGCTTTAAGTCCTGTTTCTGTGTCATTTTTTCCTATGGCTTTCTAACGTGTAACCTTTGTCCATTCATTGTCCTTGGGTCTACGATTATGAATATCATACCTGACTGTCTTGTGTATGCTACTACTTCGCTTGTTACCACTACTGCATGCAGCTTAAGCAAATGACCGATTCGGACTTTCAACAGGCTAGCTAGCGAGGGCCCTATACTACCATTGAGCAAAGCTCTGGCTCGCGAGTAAAGCGAGAGGACAAATGATTTGAGCATACACTTGAAAATAACCCATCCCACAAAATAGCATCATAAAGATGCCGAAATTTCTGAAAATTCGGCATCTTTTAAATCATTAGTTCTCTCGCTATACTCCCGCGCCAGAGCTTTGCTAAATGGAAGTGTAGCGCCCTCGCTACTTTCAAGTGCATCAACCGATTAACTTCAAATTTGGGACAATTTGAGATTACACAAAAGTAGGAAAGGGGATTGCGAATGTGCACAGTCGGAAAATGCCCAAGTTGTTTTTAAGCGAATAAACGGTGTTCATGGTAACTTTTTCAACGCTGACATGGAAAAAATCATTTGTAGTTGTTTATACACCGACACCAGCACAAAATAAGTCTTCACACGAAAATTATTGTAAATCTGCTTTGCGTGACTAACTTAGATTTTCATGCAGCATAAACATTAGTTTGAGTCATAAAAACCAAAATCCTAATGCGCGATAAATTTTTACCAATAAATATTTGGAGCTAATATGTTAACTGTGAAGCGACCGCACTAAAAATATTGAGGTGCCCATTGTCGCTCGACTACTGAGAATCCATGTCTACAAATATTATCAGTGCTGTAAAACACACCAAGCGTTAGTTAAGATCATAAAACACCAAATTCCAAACGCGCGATAAATTTCGAGGCTGGTTTAAAAGAACAAGTATAGCTGGTGTGTTATATATTATGCAGATGCACGAAAAATATTCAGGTGCTTATTGTCACTCAACTAATAGAGATCCATGTCTACTTTCATCAGTGATATAAAACACAACAAGCGTTACTTTGAGTCATAAAAAACCATAATCCCAACGCACGATAAATCTTGACACTTGTTTAAAAAAACATGTATCAACATTTTTCTAGTTTTTTATAAGATTTTATGATGATGCTTGATACTCCTGTACCGTTCTGAACTAAGTTTTACCAGAAGTTTTTTTTCACTCGCATGCCAGAGGTCTCGTACAAGCTTTGCCATATTGAACCCAAATTTTGTATGCATCATAACATGATTTTGTAATAATGATTTGCTTTCAGTAGGCTATTTTTTTTTGAAACTCAATTCTCATTTGGTGCTGCAAATTTTAATGCAAAAAGAGATGAATTCTTTTGCATATTTGAAAAGAGGAATCCTCTTACTTGCTATATGTTGTTTATCGTGCTTTTTCAAAGTTTAGTGTAGGAGAGTCTATTTGACCTGATGGTACGCAGTCGGAGCATTTTTAACTGGTTTGGTCTGAGCTGATTTTCTGCCCAACAAAACTTATCAAGGCCTGCTTGGTTCACTCTTTTCTACCACAGAGTATATGAGGTTCGAGGTTCAAATGATACCTGTTTTTAAATAAAAAATTAATTCGGAAAAACCGACAAGATCTATGGATGGGATCCTTATAGTGGCCGGAAAAGTATTAAACAAGAGTATTTATTAGCAACAGTAGTTACTTAATTTTTTCAGCAATGTCAAG
>Ga0210040_10009208_pt1 | contig 11530 bp, 6 predicted proteins | sample CryGeyCG12114_NA_FD_185462 | JGI IMG/M metagenome (GOLD analysis project Ga0210040, IMG submission 185462) | Groundwater microbial communities from aquifer - Crystal Geyser CG19_WC_8/21/14_NA (SPAdes) (version 2) | ecosystem: Environmental > Aquatic > Deep subsurface > Groundwater | place: USA... | reverse complement strand
TCGACTAATGTGGATCGACACGATATTGCGTCAAACTTCTGAGTAACCGGGGGGGAAGATCAATTGGCTATACTGGCTTGTGGAGTCTTGGATTTGTACCACTGAGTGCTGGCGCTAGTCACTCTTCATCAACGTTGCTGACTGCGCAGCCTGAACAGCGCAGCGTAGTCTTGAGTGGATATGTAGTGCCTGATATGCCGGATACTGAGGCTTGATTGCTTGAGACTAATCCTCCATGCCAGAAAGACGATGGACGCAGTTTGTACGATAAGCCCGCTCCAAAGCGTTCGAAAAATAATGGGCGCCCCAACCTGCGATCTATCTGGCCACGATAGTACGGCGCTGACGGCAATACGACAAGCAGTCTGATACACCGCTGGCCGAAACCACAGCTCGCGAACGTTGGAAATCATTATCATTGTTACCTCAAGGATCCCCGTTGTACCAGGGCACATGTATCGACAGAAGATGTCTTCAGTAGCTTGTATCCACTCCCACGAAAAGAGTCCATCCTGACAGACTGCTATGCAATGTGGAAAGATCAAATAACTCAAGTGGGCCTTCAAGTAATGCGGGTAGCTCCTAATGATGCCCTGCGCCACAAGCTGGAACACTATGTGGTCTAGTCTTAGCACGCATCTTGTCCAGTAGATGTAGGTGATCGCCCGGATATCTAGTTCAGTCTTGGGGCGATACTGTGTCGGAAATGGGTTGAAGGTGTCGCAGACCGAAATCGCTTGCGTTAGATACACAGACACGAGAGTTGCCGCCCCGCTCACCACATGACACATGCCCATCAAGATCTCATTGGTCGTTGCTCCGCCGAATACGTAGACATTGACAAGAAAACCGGCCAAGCAAACACTACCAGTACACCCATTCTGAGCACTCATCTGATGTATGAACTGCAGGCTCGCTTGATAGGTGCATGATGCGTAGTGCTGAGCGTAGTAGAAAGCATCGGTAACTCGCGCCTTGGTCAATTCCACAAGCCATCCACCAGTCACCACAGCAGAGACGGTCTTGAACCAGGATCGATCAAGAATTCTTTCGCTGCGAAGGTGAGGATCTCGTTCTGCCTCAGGTATGCGTGGTGTATGATAGTTTGTGACGATGTTGATAACGTCGCCCAATTGGGTATTGGTGTAAGGAGCGATGTCCACTCGCTCGATGTGAAGGATTCGAGGATTCTGCACGACAGGTTGGTCATCGTGCGAATTTGCTGGTGGTGCGGGTGACGACGGCATGATGGGTGCCTTCGTGATGCACCTTGTCGTAACGCCAGGATGTAAAGGTAGTCTGGTTGAAACTTGCGGTCAGGACGTGGCATGGTCACATGGTAGCCTGGCAGCTGCAACGCCCTGCTTAGCCTGGTCTCTGATTCGACGACCATGGTAGAGAAGTGGAGTCATAGTGAGCACTCCACTCAGCCTGATGACCTTAGCAATGGATGCAGAATGATCAGGGAGCAAGCTGCTAAAGGGGCCAAGATGTGTAGTTTAGGCGATTCTTAGGGGTGTTTGTGCTTTGAAACCGTCCCGAGTAAGCAGCTTCATATCTGCTTGAAAGATTAGGTCGCGCCCGGCCTCGGCTCTTGATGTCGTACCGCGAGTTCCAATTACTTCTTAAGCTGAATCGTGCATTTCTTCTTCCGTTTGCGTATCGGGTTTTGTCTTAGCTACGAAAAGAAAAGTCATGACTTCAGGAGGCTGCGCCCCTATTCAGTCGGTGGGCTGTAAAGTAGCCCTATGACCGTCACAAGGCTGCGGGACCGAACCGCTCGATCTACTCCTTCTCTATTCGAAACAGGCTGGCTGGCCAGCTTTTCAAGTTTACTGCGTCGTTCTCGGAAGAACTTGCTGCGGACATGATCAGATCGGTACCAGAGTTCAGATAGCATACTGACATGAGTCTAAGGACTACCCAGACGAGCAAGATAATGGCAGCAATGGTTGTAATCCCAATGGCCGTGTACCCAATAATTCTGCTGAAGGCTGCAACAGCGACTGACGCAGCGAGGAAACCTCCCAACACAAGCGCCTGCACTGTGAACGACACCGCAGCCATGCAGCTATGCGTCCAGCGACTCTGGCCAATAAGCTTTTCGGCGAGCTTGCCTTCGTCGAAGTGGAAGGAAGAGGACAAGGCACTGCATAGCGTCACGGCGAGAACGAACAACAACAGCTGACTGCCACGGCTGTGTTGACCTGTTGCACTGTGAAGCGATCGTTTTGTATCTTCTCGAGCGGTGCGAGAACGACCGAGAAGCTGGAAGCCGGCACCGGGGGACGCGACAACGATGATGTTCTGGAAGAGCTTATCGAACCACTTCATTATCTTCTCGCCGTCTGTCTCAGGCTCAGGCACCAGCCGTGCTAACTGTGCTGCAACCGCATCGTGTCCATATTGAGGATCCGGATCCGGCGGCATGCCTCGTGCGATATTTAGAATCAGCCCGGTTATCGTTTGAGAGGATGCTGCCGTATGGTATGAAGACATGCTGTTGCATTGGTAGGATGAAAAGCAAGAAGATGAACTATGACGACAGCATAGACGCTGTGCGCTGAGGGATTTCGATTGCTAGAATTGGATTTTCCCCATTATAGCTCGCCGATGCAGCATGCATTGTCATGTGTCAAAGTTCCTACATCGTGGCTGCAGATGTTCGCCTACAGCAGGCTCCGATTTGCTTGCCAAAGTCATTCCGCGAGTACGAGGAAAGCGTGCGGAGACAAGTGTGATTTTGGACCAAAGTGATCAAAGTCGCCTGACTAACCAAGAGCTTTTGTCGCCTAGGGTCTCGAGTTTTAGATAGACAAGAATGCAGAACAAAGATAAAGAAAGAGCACTTGCGGTCCTTTACTAGGTGGTGCATAGACAGACCGCGCTACCTGCTCTAGCGTGCCTCTAGCGCGCCAGACCACGACGCGTTCCGACTCAGTCCACCACTCGCAGATGCCCATACTGCTTCAGAGCAGAGAGATCAACATGGCAGATTGAACCAGCCGCAGAGGTAGCTGATTGTCTTGTATCAGATTATAGCAATCGAGCTACGAAACAAGTCTATACCCCTCTCTCCCTATCAGATTCGAGCCATCCGACAAGTCATCATTACTACTCCTCACAAGATGCTTCTGACTCTCAAATCCCGGCCCCATAGGGCCCATCGCAACGGCCCCATACGCGTTCCTGGTATGCGCTCGGCAAGCCATGGCCTCCCTGTCATGCCGTTTCACGATCGTACCAGCAACCACATTCAGTAAAGTCCAAAGTGCCGACAAAAAGACGAGATTTGCAACTAAGACTGCCAGGAAGAGCGATCCGAAACTCTTTCGCACTGGGACACTGCATGCATACTGACTGAAGATTGTCGCGTTCTTCGTGCCCAGCGGTCCCATGAATGTCTTGTATGCATTATAGCTCTGATTCATCGGTGTCTGCGTATGCCCGCCTGCTGTAGGCGCCTCAAGCGGCGAGGCGATGCCCCCGTAGTTCATCCAGTCGTAATCGCAGTTTTGGTCAGCGTCATAATCACAACTTACATCGTCCATTGACTTCCGGAAAACATCGTCTGGGTATTGAAGGGCCCATTGCAGGAGGCTTTCGTCTTGGAGGAGATTCTGCAGGTGTGGTTGTCCCAAATCTGTGAGGATGGTGGAGTACATCACCTTCGCCCAAGTCAGGCCTTCGGTTAGTGGACCGGAGACGTCTAAGCCAGTGTCGGGGTTGTTGTACATTGCGTCGTATGGTACATTGAAGTTCTCGAGATCTCCGTTCGCAGCAAGGAAGAAGTATCGGAGACTGAAGAAATCGTAGGTTTTGATGTTGTCAGTAATATTGGGTGTAAATGTCATCTGCCCCTTCGTCCATATCGGCGTGGTAGTGAGATTCCCGTAGCCGTCCAGATAGTACGCCAATGCCATCTGCTTGAGGGTAGACCACCAGTAGAGATTGAGTAGGCGTGTGCCCCACCATATACTGGCTAACTCAGTGTAGTTGTTCTGGATGACATAGTTGTACTGCTTTGATGAACTGCTATATGCAGTGCTAAAAGACGCGTTGACCAAACCGGCGGCTGTGTTGAGTGTACAATGCGCTGTTGCTGCTCCAGAGCTGTCGTCCCAGGACCACCACGTGCCGATGCCATTCTCACTTTGGTCTGCTTTCTTCATGTAGAGTATGACTTCATCGACTCTACAGTCTTGAAGTGTCTGGTTGAGGTAGGGCAGTGAAGGAAACCTACTTGTCTGATTTAGAGCTTCGTCGAATCGTGACACACTTTCCAGGACATATGATAGTCCCTGATTCGTGGTGAAGAACTTGTAGCCTACAGGGATATTCTGCGCTTCACAAGTGGGCTTCAGCTTGTCTCCCCATGACCATGGCGCTTTTGTGAACCAGTATTGTTGGTGGAGCGTGGCGTTGGGGCTTGTGGTATATATCGTTGCCAGGTAGTAACCGTTGTTCGCAATATTGATGAAGCTGAACAAGACAGTGAACAAAATTCCACCTACACATACCACAGGTGTGAACCTGTTCCCAGTTAGCTAGTTCGCGAATCTGGATCGGAGATGTAGCACCAGACGAAAGGATACGGTCTCTCGATGCTATAAGAGAACCATGAGGCATGCATCGTCCCTTCTAGCGATCCTGCGTGGACGGAGCGGGCTGTAGTTTGAGTTTCAGAGAAAGCGTTGGAGTTGCCTGTCACTGTGACAACTAGGGAGTAGAATTGTCATTTACATCTGACTGTCGAAGCAGAGGATGGTGGACATGGTTGTACTTCTGCCATATTCCAAGAACTGTTTGAATGGACGCCTTGCAGTAGCTAATCGTTCAGACACTGCCGCCCCCACCTCTTGATTCGGGGGCCGATGCTTGGAGTCGGTACACAAGCGCTTACAAGACTACTGCGGTCGGTCAATAATCCCGCGCCACAATTATGGATTTCGCACCCCAAAGATTCATCGTACAAGTAGTAGCCCCGTAGCTTTACCCCCTACGCATGTGTACAGTGCAGTGGTGCGTATATTTACCAAAATTCATAAACATGGCGCAGGGTCGTTAACTGACTGCGGTACAAGACTAACTCCGCCTCCCCTCCTGCTTAGCTGCTAGGTGACTAGACTTCGATATATGTAGCATCGGTTTTTGCATGAGTACTTGCAGTGCAGAAAGTTTACCGAAACGCATCCTCTTATGAGCATACGGAGTTTAGATCGTATGCGCACTACTACGCTATATTCTTATTGATTTTCGCTCTCGCGTAGAAGTAGAGACACTAAAGACAGTCTATAGCTATAAGTAGGTAGACCTAATTACGGATATTAGTAGTACGTGTACGATCTGAATTCCGTGTATTCACAAGTGGATGCGTTTCGGTAAACTTTCTACACCGCAAGTACTTATGCAACAAGCGGTAATCAGCCCTTTCGCCTCAGCACTCCTATGTCTCATCGGAAGTCGCCTAAGGAGAGTTTACGCTTGCTGTTAGAACTTATCTTGGACCCACCCGATGCCGGACAATCGGAAAGAGGCCACTACACCTGCTCAACTTCTGCTTGAAGCGGTCGATTTAGCGCTCAAGAGCGAGGTGCGCACAAGCCTCCAGTGCCACGAGGCCACTGTAGTGTGGCATGAGCAACCTTCCGGCTCTTTTTATGGAGCGGTCTCTCTTCTCAATCGTGGCTTTGATCTTCAGGGTGGACGCAAGCGACGGTTCGTGCCGGTCCCCATGCGCTAGATTGCCGAAGTGATCTGCTCGCTTACCTCAGCTTCTCAAGCTCGCCATTTCCAACATACATAGACATAGCGGTCCTGCCCTTCGGGCCTAGCGTGGTTGGAGCCAGCTCTGCCTGAGCGATCAAGTAACTGCCAGTGGCCTACCTAAGCTTTTTGGGTCGATCAGTAAGACATATTGCTGGTCGCGTATTGCCGTCATCGACTCTTCTTAGGCCCCAAATTTCTCAAAGTAACATGTCCGTGTTCGTCCCAGGGCCTCACATCCGCAATCTGCACCCTCACATGCCTGAGCACCCTAGCCCTCTGCAGGCCGCCAAGCTTATCCCCACCAGGGAAGTCCTCGAAGTTCGGGTTATCCCTCGTCATGCTGCTCACGAACCCTAGAATGTCGGGCGAGCGAGTTCCATACTTAAAGATCATGGAAGCTATGCCGCAGAAAAGAAGGACGAATGCAATAACGACCGTGACCATGACCCAGGATTTGTTGGCGATGAAGATGTCTACTCTAGAGGTAGTCGTCCCGGTTGTGGCTGTTGTGGTGTATCCGACGCCTCCTTCAGAGGTAGAGGTGGTAGATGTATTCGTGCTCAGCGCCAGCGCAGTCTCATTGTCTGGAGGGGGTTGTGCTGTAAAATGATTCTGGAAGGAAAGTTGCCAGCCCGTGTTAACAAGACTCTGAAGGCGTTTAGCGAACTGTTTGCCAGTCACGTTGGTGTAGCTGAAGGTCTCGCCACCACGGACTGTAGTCATGAAGGGCGTGTCGTATCCAGCCATATAGAAGTCGATTGGAGATATCACAGCGGATTGATCTGAGCCTGTCGCAGTGCCAAGCCAAGTAAGCATGTTGTGTGGGAGCGTTATCGACTCGCTGGGAAAAGGCCATCCACTGTTTGACCACGTTGTATTCTGTGAAGGGCGGACTCGTCGGACGTGACAGTCGCTACCAGAGCATAGTATATCGGACTCGACGTGGTAGACGCCGACCGTACAATTATATGCAGCAACCCAGCCTTCGCTACTGCCTATGGAGGCATAAATGATGTTATACTTGGGGTTTGGATCTGATTGTGAGGTGTAGACGTAATTCGAATCGACCATGTAAGAGTTCCAACCAGAATTGCCGTAGGACATAGTGAGCCCGTTGAAGAGCAGGGACGTGTTGTCTCCACGCAGAGCCAATTTTCCGGTCCAATTTGCGAAACCGCCCCATGTATCTTCGTTGTCGGTATAGTTGAAGAAAGTGGGATCCGTGCAGGTGAGATTGAAGTAGTTTGACTCCATGGTGAAATTAGTGTCGAGACCATCTTTCAGACCGCTGACAACAATCCCATTCAATGCAGAATATGGAGAGTCGTAATCGTTTGCGTTGAAGTCGTACCAACCGTCCTTATCCTGTCCTGCTGCAGTATAGGTAGGCATGTAATGCAATACTGGTATCTTGACGTTGCCCCAGATGTCACTATCTTTCACTCGCTGCAATGAGCTCAAGGTGGCCTGGAACGCTGCATTCATTGGAACCCCGTAGTAAGCGAGATTGGCAGCACCGGCAAAAGCTCCGCTGTTGGCATCACCCGTGTTGTTAAAGTAATAGATCGTAGTCATATTCTGTATCACTGACTGACCTCGACCTAGCACACGCAGTGCGCTTTGACCGCCCACGGGCGAGAGTGCCCACAGAAAGACAATCCCAATGCTCAGAACGCCGAGACCAGGTAACAAAATCGCTCTTTCGAATGCTGCCAGCAGATTCTGAGAGCCATTGAGCTGTTCTAGGATACCGAGACTGGCTCCCCGCTCGGCACGCCATAATGCATACGTCCGCATAAGCCGTCCCACCACTGCTGCGAAGATGATTGGGAACAATGTGGGTCCGAGTTTAGCTGCCTGCTCGACGGTTCGACCAATATTGTAAGAAACCGAGAATCTATTAACAGACAGTGCTTGAAATGAGAGGATCAGAAATAGGCATGGCGCGAACGTGAGCAGTAAGTCACCTATGAAGATAACAGTCCCTAGCCCGCAGGGATTGCGCCAAAAATGATGAGCTGGCACAGGGCGTGGTCTTGAGATTGGGTGATAGGACGCGGTCTTGGCTTCATTATTTGGGCCGAGGTAAGTATTCGTGGCTCCTACGTATGCAATCGAGTCGTGAGGTTGTGCTTTCGTAGGTCGCAAGGGGATGTCATCTTTTGAATGCTCAATGCTTTGAGGGTCGATTTGTGATATTTCAACAAAGCGGCTTTGCTTCGGTGCATACATATTGCCTGTCTGGATGTCAATGGTTGGTTAGTGGGCTCAAGCGACTGTGTGTGATTGTCGTGCTTCGGCTTCTAGGTTCGTCTGCGCGACCATGATAACGCAAGGCATTTTCCTATGTACTAGATAGACAAGAAGAGTCATATATATAGGGGAGGGTAAGTCCTGGAGAAGCTGAAGTGTTTGGCAAAGCTGAAAGAGCTATCGATCCCCACATCCGGGGCTGAACCATGCGTCTCGAAAAAGCATCAGGTGGAGCTTGAGCCGTTCCATCCTCTGCGATCTAAGTACGATTAGGTAAGGTCAATGGCGCTTGCACCTCGTGTTGCCTGCCGAGCTTGTGGCCGATAGGCGACTGGTCGTACTGTAAGCATCGATCCCAGATCCCGGCGCGGGGACTGCATTACAACGTGGTTACGACGTAAGTGCACTCCTCAGAGTGGTGAGTTTTGATAGTTGATGTGCCAACTGACTCAATGCCGCATTTTCCCATCTACATACTTGTACTCAGTACTGCGGCGTGTGTCTAACGAACCGCTCTGGTAACAAAAGATGCTCTATTGCAATGCCTTTGCCACGAACAGATAACCCATCCATGCCACCCAACGCCACAATGCAATCCCCATCATTGCTACTCACCAAGCAAACAAGCGATCGCGACGGAAACATCACCGCCACAGTGAGACAGAGCTCTATTAGCCACGTCCTCGCTGAAACCCATCTCCACGATTTTCTCGATTTCAGCCCTCATATGGTGCAATTTCAGGGCCTTTGGTAGCACGCCAGGTTCTTCCAGTTGAAGATGTTGTGAAGCATCATATTTTCGAGCTTCCGAGTGGATCAAGCTTTCGGCTTCTTCCACGGATCTAAAGTTCACCAGATCCAAGGCGTCCGCGGCATCATGCCGAGGGTAGCCCCATTCTGTCAGCTGTTGTATCATAGCTTCCTGTGTCGATGTTCGTTCAATGCCACTCATTGAGCTGTGAGACAAGACCGGGCTTGGCGACCTGCCCTCCAGAGTAGGCAGCCACACCTCGAGGGCTTCTTGTGTAAGCTCGTCCGGAGGTGGGGTATCCTCCTGAGTTATCTGCTGGCCACTCTATGACTTTTCGTCTATTCGCAGATCCTGAACCTCATAACATTCATCATCCTCCGACGCCATGGGCACAAACGGGATATTGATGATGCTTTTAGGTTGGACAATGGTAGTCTCAGGGGGCGGGGCTGATTCCCGCTCAGTTTGTGGCAAGATAGGCTCGTTTTCGTCGTCCGCGAACATGTCATCTCCGCCCTCGGAAGGTGCTTGGGTACTGCCGCCTAGCCCACCAGTACTGCTGGCAACATCACTATTCTGAGGTGCATTCGGGTTCTGGAAACCCCAATTACCCGCCAACATCCAGGGTGGTTGTGTATCATCCATACCAATCCCCTCATCAACGTCATTGCTGAGCAGCATATCATTGTTGGAGTCACCATAGGAAGGAAGAACATCGCTACTGCTCAGATCTGTCCCCGGATGGTGGCCCGGGAATTCTGGACCGTGGTAGATCACATGACCTCCTTCCTCTTGATCCTGATCCCGAGACAGATCTTTCACTTTCTGCTGGCTGTTTGCTGAACCACCATCTCCCACGAGGTGAGGCTGACCTAAAGCGCTCGACGACCCATTGTGGGAGGAGCCGCCGAGACGCTGGCCTTCCCCCGACGGCGAGGCGTCTCTTGAATTATTCTGCTCCTCAGAGTCTGCTTGTGCAAGGATCTGCTCGAGCTTCTCCCCACCTAAAGGGACAGGTTCTCGTCGGCGGTAGAACAGTAGGTATGCGTTCTTCTGAACGACGCTCTCCGGGTCCTTAACCAGTGAGGCGTGCGAGTCGTTATAATCGTACCAATTTCCTGTCACCGCGTTCTTGGCGAATGCTGTGTAGTGACCACCACCCAGTCCTCCATAGTGATTGTCAACAGCGGTGAGATCGTAAATTAGACTCTTGCCGTCACTTTTATCTCGAACCATAGTCGACAGATCGAGGCCTTCGACGGGGTACTCAACTTTCAGTTCGAGCTTGTCACGGAAGTTTCGCGCGGAGCTGAATCGTTTGAGGTGCATGACAAGAACATCTGGCACTTTCCAAAGCTCGAATTGCTTGTCAGCTCTTCGGTGTTCCTTGCAGCGAGGACAATACCAGGCATTCTGCTCAGACAGAGTTTCCGTTTTGCCAAATTCATTCAGACAATCCTCGAGTGTAACTCCGTTCTTCTTACGTGTGAGCCTTGACGCACGCTTAGCCGCCAGTTCTTGATCCGGGTGAAGCTCAATTTGTCTGTGGGTGAGGAGACCTTGCATGCCACCCTCATCAGCCTCGTTTCCTCCGAACAAAGCATCATGGCATTGAGGGTCCCAGTCAAGTATGATAGCATCTCCAGGCACAATGAGCTCACTGGTGTTGCCGGCCACGACTTTCGGCTGCGGTGCAACAGGAGGCGCTCTACGAGAGACTTTGCCCGTAATAGTCCTGCCTTTGCGTCTATAAGTCTTCTTCTTAGCATGCTTGGAAGCTCCTCTCGTATCCTTCCCAGGGAAAATTTCGGTTGCTTCGGGTAGATCAAGCGAATCATCGTCGGTTTCCTGTTTAGGGCTGCCTCCTGAGTCCGAACCCGAACCTCGCGATCTTCGTCTTGGAGTGTGTTCAATGTCTGCCAGCTCGTCTGCACTGCTGCTATAATTTTCGTCGTCTATGCTTCTCTTTGGCCGATGTGCCAGCGACTTCGCGAGCTCTGTAGCTTTCTCCTTGACCGATTCAAAGTCTGTGGTCTCCGAAAACTGGTTCCACCCAGTAGGTATCCCATCGTCGGTGTGTGCGACTTTGATTTCGAATGCTTGCAGCAATTGCTTCCTCACCGGTCCTGGTTGCTGCAATTTGTTCATGGCAGCTTTGCGAGAATCGGATGGCACGTCCTCAGGCGCCTCACTTGTATCCCGCATCGAGACATCAAGCATACCGTCTTCGTCTTGTACAGAAGTGGCACTAGCACTTGGCGACCCCGAACCATTCGAACCCTCTGAGATCAACAGTGTATCCGAGTCTTCAGGTGTGGCATTGGTTGACTCTACAATACCGTCGCCCAGCATGTCCGTCGTGGTCATTCCCACAACTTGCGTCAGCACCTTCTTGAACAAAGCATCATAAGAGGTTCGATCATCTCGCGATAGCACGACATAGCTAGGATGACCAAAAAACGTTCGACTGGTGCGGTTGTGACCGTTAGATGTCGCCACGCAGTGATAGATGGGTGTAAGCAATCGGTCGGCAGCCGGCGTGTCAGCATCGACTTTCGGATCACCGTCTTTGCTGTACGATATGAACTTTTTCTTCTTGTTGGGATCGTAATTTGTAGGCACGTCCGACAATTCGTACATGCAGATGATGTCGTTAGCACTGATGTTGGTCTCTGCGATCGTCTCCCTGTTATCGAAGATTTTGAAGAACTTGTTTTTGTAAGACTCGGCACAGATCATCTTCTCTGCATCACAGCC
>Ga0210040_10009207_pt1 | contig 11530 bp, 8 predicted proteins | sample CryGeyCG12114_NA_FD_185462 | JGI IMG/M metagenome (GOLD analysis project Ga0210040, IMG submission 185462) | Groundwater microbial communities from aquifer - Crystal Geyser CG19_WC_8/21/14_NA (SPAdes) (version 2) | ecosystem: Environmental > Aquatic > Deep subsurface > Groundwater | place: USA... | reverse complement strand
GTTATGAGTTACAAAGCTCTCTAAAAATGAGTATGACAATATCATCTTTATAGTACAAAAGTAAATTAAGTACACGCAGGATTAATGGTCCTGTGTACTATGCTATAATAGTTAACTGTACGTCACGTTAAATGTCTGTGATCTTAAGCAAAATTGAGCTTTAATTAGATTCAAGCCATGTGAGAAATTACACGTCATTGGTCATTCAAATTCACAAAAGTGATAAACTTATGTAAATTCACTTTCTTTAGATAGTTTCCGCATCATCAAGGTTTACGTACGAGATTGAATAACAATGACATAGTGAATAACAATCTGTTTGTTCCATTTTACAATTTCTGGTCCATGCAAAAAAGTTGCCTATATGCATGTTACTACGTAGATTTTATGAACTTTGCTTATGTCAAAGGACCTGAGTGAGTACGTTGAAGATTGCATGTAATCATGATAAAAACAAGATTTAATCACTGCTGCTACTGTCCGCTCCTATATCGTTGGAAGTGGTAAAAACAGGAAAAAATTATTGCTTTTTGGGCAAACAAGTCTATAGCATGCACTTTTTTCGCAGCAACTCGTAAGAATCATATGTACGTCTGGCTGACTTCTTTGGAACAAATCATGCATTAGATCATAGTTAGAAAGAGGTATCAATTGATTACTGTGCACACTACACTTGAGAAAACATTTTTTCACTATTGTTTGCGTAAGATTTGTCCATCTTACACTTGTTAGCTAGTTTGTTAGTTAGTTAGTCCTCGTTGGTAAGATTATTAGTTATTAGTTATTGTTACGAAGCAGTCTTGGTTAGTTAGTTAGACAGCTCAGGATTTGTGATGCATGTACGAAGTCAGTGATTATAGGTGAGATGATTGTCCAGTTTTTATATTTTAGTCCTGAGAATGGCTTGAAATTAATTATTTCTGCTATATTCTTACATGTCTGTGCATGTAAGAACATAGCAGACATAAACGCTGTACTACGTCAAGAATACAACTTCATGACGTAGAAATGTATACTGGAGGGATGCATAGTGATTATGTCATTGTGCATCAAAGATGATTTGCCATAATAGCAATGTTTTCAATAAGTGGTTAATTCGGAGATTTTAAAAAATCGTACATTGCGTAGAAAGATTGTATTTTGCAAAATTTTAGATTTGTGTTGTGAGTCAATTCGAGTCCCAGTATCATATTAAGTTAAGTAAGCGAGTCATGAAATAAGGATTTCATAGTAAAACTCATCTTCATTTGGGAACAATAAGTTACTTTTGGACAGATTTTAGGGCTTGCCTCGTTACTCCTTGGTACGGCCGGCGAATTCACTATCTTAAGTGGATTATTTGGTTGAGTTTCGAGTTAAAAAATATGGTGATCTGTCACATTAGCATAATACACCTGGAAAAAAAACGAATGATGAATGAAATGTCATAACTAATTGCAAATCTGAGGTTATAAATTGCCATAAATCGTTGGCTACGCGTTAGTGGTATTAGTCACCTAATCTCAATCGTGTACACAAACGAGATCCTGGACAACTTTGATTGTTGATTCATTTTATGTACAGAGCATAGAAAGCCAGGTTTCTAGCTGAAAACTGCGGTAGTCGAACTTTTAGCATGTAAACTACTACACACAAAATACTTCATATGCTCAGCAACTTTGCTTCACATTAAATTGCGCGAAAATTTTTTCTGTATAATTTGCTGATGGTGTCAAAGTCTTACTTTTAGTCTGCACCGATAGCAAATGCAAGCTTTAGAGCCTACCTAGCTTAGAAATGCATAAACTTGTACAGCTAGAATGCCAATCATACAACTTCTCTTAAGTTCGTATTAAGGCACCCTCATAGATCCTGATAATAAACTACTGTATTGGTTCGAATTAGAATTAAATATAGAATGCCGAGAAGAGTAAATATTCTATGCAAACTTCTGAAAGTCATTACTTTGCAAATGAATGAAGTGCACTGTTCAATCCAGATACGAAATTTGGCCTTATTTCTACAGACAGACAGATTTACAATTTTGGGATTTAGGACTGCTGCTACAAACGGATAAGTAAACCCTAACCAACTAAACTAACTAACTAAAGCAAAAGTAGGACAATCGCTATAGCTTGTTTGTGTTGATTTTGGTTCAACACATCCCTTTTTTCACTTTCAATCTTGTGTACCACTCAAACTCATGGCTGAACTAACTATCAACTACTGTGTTTTTCTTGTCTGTGCTTCCAACGTAAACATCCGATGTATTCATCGTAGGCGGGAGAAAAGTATGCAAAAAATTGTTATATAGTTATTTAGTTGCACCAAGCCAGGAAATAGTCCTAGTAATGCATAATCCTACTACTAATTAAAAATAAAACTTACGCTACCAGGCTTAGTTAAAAAACAGTGTATTCTCAATGGAATACTAAACAATTCTTAATTCTATTGTCCAGCAAATTATCCAGCATTAGTATAGTGATCCTAACAAGACTATTAATCGAGTTAGTTAGTTAGTTAGTTACACAAAAAGCGGATTTTTCTCCTATTGTATCGCTCTCATTATCTTTTAATTTGCTAAAGGACTCTGTTCCTGAAATGGACTCTACCGACTCCACCCACCTAAACCATATACAAAATCCTGTAGTTAGTTAGTAACTCACAGTCAGTAATGGACAAGATTGGTATTTGAAAGTCACAAGGTTTTTACCTTGACAGCTGGCCGCCATGCATAGCCCAGTCAAGTCAGCCAGTCACTGCCACTACTGCCAGTAGAGGAGTTAATGATGTGTGCCAAATGTCAAGTGAGTGAGTAGTGAAATGAACCTTGTGCTCTGATTATTCCTGCAATGATTCCATTGCTCAAGCAACTAACTAACTAACTAACTAACTTTACTGATCAATACATTTCGCAATGTTGCCAGCTAACTATACTATATATATATAAACCAAGAAAAGGCAACCGTGTGTAATCATCATAATAATAAACGAAAGATCAGTTAAGGATTTATATAGAGCTTGCTTATCTTCAATGAAAGATAATGATAACTATAGCTAATGAGGTAGAGGAATATTGTTTGGGGATCAGTTGCGTTGTTTGTGCGAAAACACAGCGACTTATTGAGTGATAAAGGTCAGATATGAGGTAAGAAAAAACAAATGTGACTTGAGTATAGTTTCAGTCCTGTAATGATGTACGAGACAAGTAATAGTGTTCCTACCTCATGTATTATTTATGAAATCTTGATAATATTAGAGTTTATACTGGAGCACGTCTTGGAAAACTGAGCACTACAGTTAGTTGATTGCAATTCACAGCTTGTGTGTGTCGTGCAATGGAATTGGCAGGTGAAATTAACCTGGAGATAATTTCTTCTTTCACAGCTGGTTCAAATTCAATCAGTTGGCTCCAGTTATAAGCTAACTAAGCTATAGTTAGTAAGATTACAGCGTATATCAGTCAGTAATGCATTGTTTGTTACATCATGATTTACAAATGGGCTTGGGTTTCCGTAACATAAACACAATGGTGCTGTATGGATGAAAGTAAAGCTTTTGACTATAGAAACATCAAATGCAATGCAATGCATGTGTAATCACGACTTTCAAGAATATCCTTTATGTGAATGCTAGGAGTATGTGTGTGTGTGTGCACATAAACAAAGAAAAGGCTGAAAGAAAGTTTCTAGTCGGTGAGTTTAGTACGTACAAGGACAAGGCCGAGTTGAAGATTATGCTGCTCCTATCTTCTAATAATACTACCACCAGTGTAGTGCGTATGTTGCAAAAAGCACGAGAAATGTATGCGAAATTACTTTGGTAGGACAAACATAGCTTTTCACTGCTTGCTTCTTATCAGTAGACAAAACTTTGTATTGCAAAGCATAGGCTCTCTCGAATGTTATGTAGGTGGCGGAACTAGATCACGCTTTTTTTCTTCGCTTTTCATCCGTGCTTTTGTGAATGCATGTGGTTCAGAAATAGCACAGAGAGTTTGCAAATTTTAGGCTCTCGTGTTGGGTGTTCGCAACATTTTGGTGGCAATGGAGTAGTTTCACTGTAGCTTTTGGATCGTTAGTTTGTGATTTGCTGCTGACGCTGGATGATGATGATGTTGTTGGATTTTTGCTAAAAAGTGAATGTTTGTAGTGTCTAAACACGTCAAGTGTTTTTATGTGTAGTGCAAACCGTGCAAACTCAAGTGGTGTCGAATTATATGGTTTACTTTACTTGGTTTATCGGGGGAATTTGCATGAAGAAATAACAAGTGCTTTTCATCAATTGCGTGTTAAGTGGTTTTGACCAGAGCAATTATTCTGTTAGTGGACAATTTATATCCAGCGTGAAATCTTCTCATCATGGAAGTAGGGGATATTCTAGGTAATATTGTATTCCCAGTTTGTTAGTTAGTTAATAAGTTTCAGTTAATAATACAGTTCATTGATTGCCATTGAAAAAACATAATTTTTCATTTTTCAGATGACCTGCTGGAGGATTTGGCAAAAATGCCCAACGTTGACGGAAAGTCGGACAGCAGATACGTAAAGTTTGATAAGCCCTATGATAAGCCACAGTTGGGTGGCACCGTATCCAAGCCTTCTGATAAAAATTTGAAGCCTCCTGAAATTGAAGTTTTGCCATCCGCTGGTTCTCCACTACCATTTTTGGAGGGAAGATCTCCCATCATAAGACCCGGATCGGGAGCTTCCGATACCACACATCATAGTGCTAATGAGACGCCTGAAGAAGCTACAAATTTCCAAAGTTACCATTTGGACTACAAGTATACTCCACCTCCGATCAAAGGGCCATGTTGCGTTTGTGGATCGGGCATCATGGGAGCTGTAATGCAACTATGAATTTACAATTCCGGACATGAAATCGTATATTGTATCTGTGTAAATGGTAGTAGCATGGAATGTTAAAAAAAATTTTGCTTTTTTTAGATGGTCACTGCATTGGACAAAATGTGGCATCCCGAACATTTTGTAAGAGTTTGGAATTTAGAAATGTATAACTTACATATAAGCTGGGGAGGGAAATTGTATTTTTTTCTTTTAGTGTTGCGTACATTGTGGAGTGGAACTAAGGAGTCCAAATTACACGGAAAATGATGGGAAGCCGTACTGCAAAGCTTGCTATAATAAGCTGTTCCTGCCTCCATGTTATGGCTGCAACAAGGATATACTGGGGGTAATGTGAGACACTAGTTAAATTTTATTGATCCAGTTAAGAGATGAATTTGTGAGCCTATATTGTTTCATTACGACTTGAGACTTCTTTTGTCCAATGATTAGTATTATGAACGTGCTTTTGATTAACTTTATTATCAAATTTATATATTCCTATTGTTTAATTTATGGGCAGATACAGTTATAGTTGGTTTGGTTGGTAGTTGGTTGGTTAGGAGGATATGAACATTGAAGGACGCTTTTTTATTTGCTTGTTCTTGAATGTTTCTTTATGCGTAGCAATACGTGACAGCTATGGGAGCAGTTTGGCATCCAGAGTGTTTCAGATGTACTGTATGCCATGTGAAGTTGCCCCCAACTGATTTTTATGAAAAAGATGGGAAACCGTACTGTGAGGATGACTACCATGATTTGTTCTCACCCAAGTGTCATGGATGCAAAAAACCGATCAAAGATGTACGTTATGTGTGCATTTTTGTGCATGGGCTTTGAAGTTTTGATTGCGAAATGTTTTCTGCATTTGTATGCTTATAGTTAGTTAATTAACACTTTCTTATTTTCTTATTGCTAGCGATTCGAGTTGAAGCTAATCATTTTTGCTAACTAACGACTGGTTTTAGTGCAAAATATGAGCATGAAGTTAGTTAACATATAGGTGTGAGCAAGGGAAACCAATTTGCACGTACTTGTTTACTTGGTTTCGGGTTTTTTTTATACTAATAAGGATATTTAGGAATGGGTTTATATTGTGAGACTTTGTTTTTGTGGATAGGGAAAAAAAGTTTCAGCAATGGGCAAGCTATGGCATCCTGAGCATTTGTAAGTTTCACATGTTTTGAGTTTTTTTTTCATATTAGATTTCTACAATGATTGCTTGCACTAACTAATATTTTACCGGCACATAGTCGATGCACAAAATGTGAGAAACAATTGAGTCCTCACAATTTCAAGCAAATGGATGGGAAGCCATATTGTATAGAGGACTACAATGATCTTTTCATGCCCAAATGCTTCGAATGTCGAACGCCAATTCTGGCAGTAAGTAACTAGAATTAAGAAATTGTAACAATGTTAATGTGGAATCTAAACGTAGTATTTGCCCGTAAATACTGTAGGAGCCTACAGTGGCTATGGGAAAAAACTTCCATCCCAAATGTTTCAAATGCACGGAATGCAAAAAGCAACTGACTCCAACCAACTTTTTTGAAAAGGATGGCAAACCCTACTGTGAGAATGATTTTCACAAATTGTTTTCACCAAAATGTGCTGGCTGTAAAAATCCTGTCAAAGATGTATGTTTTGTTATTTCATACTAGCGATTATGGCCATAATCTATAGCTATAATTAAATATACACTGCCTGCAAGTGCATGTAACTGACTGACACTTTGCTCCATTTCATAGAAAAAGAAAATGGTCAAAGCGCTTGGAAAACCTTGGCATCCAGAGCATTTGTAAGTAATTACAATAATTAGTTTTCGTTTTAATCGAATTTTCCTCATGTTTAAAATGTTCTTTCACATTCTCGCTTATTTAAATAGCAAATGTACGGAATGTGGAAAAGTTTTGACCCCTGATAACTTCTTCGAAAAGGATGGCCTCCCATACTGTGAAGATGATTTTCATAAGCTCTTCTCCAATAAATGTGCCGGTTGTAAAAAGCCAATCAAGGATGTGAGTACCACGCTATATAAGAATCTATAATCGATTGAGCAGTAAGGCGGAACTTATCAATTGAAAATATTTTTTCGTAGGCAAAAAAGATGGTGAAAGCACTTGGCAAAACCTGGCACCCAGAACACTTGTAATTGTGGATTATTTATTTTATGTGTAGTGTTTATTTGCAGCAGACAGCTTTTGCATAAAATACTAATCACTGATGTTTGTTTATCCTACAGTAATTGCAGTCAATGTGGTAAAGTATTGAGCCCTAAGAATTATTTCGAAAAGGATGGTGTACTCTACTGTGAAGATGATTTTCATAAACTTTTCTCACCCAAGTGCGCTGGCTGTCAGCAGCCAATAAAAGATGTAAGTTTTATGAGTGTTACCACTTTTTAGGATGGCTGCTATTCGGCTTATAAATTGAAATATGCATAACATAAACCATTTTGTATTATATAACAGCAACGTAAAATGGTCAAAGCATTGGGAAAAACATGGCATCCGGATCATTTGTAAGGGAATTCTTAAAAAAAAGCTAACTATCGTTAATTATTATTATTTAGGCAGCCGATTTTGTTTCAATGCACAACATTATTTGTCAATATTTTTTACAGCAATTGCACAGAGTGTGGAATAACTCTTGACCCAGAAAACTTTTTTGAAATGAATGGCTTGCCTTATTGTGAAGATGATTTTCACAAATTATTTTCAAACCGCTGTGCTACCTGCAATGAACCAATTCGCGAGGTGACATGAATTCACTGAATTCCGTCAGTAACTGACTATACATATCCATAACAAGCATGTCTAAAAAATTGATTGCATGCAGAAACGATATGTGCACGCAATGGGAAATTACTATCATCCGGAACATTTCACTTGTCACTACTGCGGGAAACAATTGCCAGCAGATGCCTTTTATGAAAAAGATGGGAAAGCTTACTGTGTTGATGACTTTTTGAATTTATTTGCACCCAAATGTAAAGGATGCAAAAAACCAATCACGGATGAATATTGCTTGGCTGCATTAGATGGAGATTGGCACCCCAAATGTTTCCGTTGCATGGTAAATACGAAAACTATATTGGATTAATCCGTGAATACAGACATTACAATGCTGTTAAATTTTTTCTAAGGATTGCAACTGCCTACTAGAAGACAACAGTTTCTTTGAAATTGATGGACAGCCATATTGTGAAACCCATTATCATGCAAGACAGTGCCCTGATTGTCTAAAATTGAGACGGGCACAAAATCGATACTGGGGTTGGCCTGAAGACACGGATTTGAAGCCGGCTTCATGGGCTTCACAAGTGTCGTTGACAAACTTGGAAGTGAATCAGATTAGCAACAGTAGACCATCTTCTAGGCTCTCACAGACCTCTACAGTGAAGTCTATCCCAATTGACATGGAAAACGGGTACGGAAGATCGAGTTCTCCAGGTTTTCTTCACCAGGAGCATGATCATCATCATAATCACATTCACCACGATCATGGCCATGATTTTAACGAGCAGAGAAGGCATGTAACTCGCAATCAAGGGGGAAATTTACAACAGTATCGTAGGAGTGACAGAGGTCGGTCACCCAGTATCTTTGAAGTGGAAGAATATGAAAGTGCTGACAAAACTGCCAAGTTCCCAGTCGAGTCTGATGGCAAACATATTAGGTTTCAAACTGTTATCAAGAAGCAAGAGTTTGAAACCGTAACAAGTCATATGCACTAAATAGGGGGGTGGAGTTTGGTTTCAACAATTGAATATGTTCCTAACTAAAATTCATTGTCATGATGCAAATGCTTATTCAAGAGTAAAATATCCGATATGAAAAGAAAATTGTCACTCCTGTAATGGTAAACCTAATTAGGGCTCTAGAACCACCAAGACTTAGCTTGGGCTACTTTGGTCTACATGGAGTCATCAGCCTCATGCTTACGAATATCAATTCGATAGTGAGTCTTAATCTTCCCTCGTCAGTATTTCAAAGACAACAACAGCTATACGATTTACGATGAAATTAGGTTAGTCCGAAACAGAGTTATTTATTATCAATATATCATGATGTTTGTTCGCGAAGTGTCCAAAAAAATTAACTTTTTAATTCATGTACCGAATAAAATGGAGCAATCAAATAATATACTCTAATTTGCTATTGGATGTGATAAAAATAAAATTCGAAATAATAATACAGTTTTGTTGTTAACCACTTATGTGTAACATCATGGGTCCTTGATTGACGGCAGCAACAGCGGAATTCACATCTACAAGACTTTTTGAAGTGTTGACAAAAGCTTTTTTAGGGGAAGAAACTTTTGGATTTTCAGGAGATCCGGATTCAAGATTTTCTTTAGCTTGCCTTGCTCGCTCTAATTTTTTCTCGGCCATAGAAGTTTTCAATCCTCTCATTTTCTTGGTGCCTAAATCTTTGAGGTTCTGCCTAGGCATGTGTATTCTACCCATTGTAGAACCAAAAGCATCCTTTGAAATGTTCTTGACCTTCTTGATCTGTAAATTGCATCGGAATTTAGTTTAAATTAAGTTTGCATTCCATTTTCGTATTATAAGTATGCCGTTACACAATTCAATTCATTCTTACACAATTCATTGAGATTGAAATATTGAAGAGAAAAATTACTACCTTGACTTCTTTGGGCATTTTGCAAGCAGATTTGAATAGATCGGCAGAAGCTAATTTTGTCCTTCTGACAGTAAAATCTGCAAAAGGTCCCATTTCTTCTAATTCGACATACGGTGTCTTTTGTCCTGATTTCTTTAGAATAATTTTATAACCTCTCATGTATATTTTGTTTTCTAAAGCAACAAATGAGAAAACATGTTCTAATCCTTCGACACGAATACTAGTAACTTCTTCCCCATGAAAGAAATCGATCAACAGGTTTTTGATCCTAAAGAATTCAGAAGAAGGATTCAGGAAGGGTTCTCCAGCAAATGTGAAACAAGGTTTCGACCCCAAGGCAAATTTAGCTATTTTGAATTCATCGAGACTTTTGTAGCTATCTACGCCTAATTCAACCATATCCAAGATTTCATGATCAAACAAACGTCCTGTAAACATAAATTCGCCATTAATCAACACACGTTCAGACCGTTCACCGTCATCAGAATCTTAAGTGAGATATAATTATAGTAGTAACCTAAGATTAAATTATTCTGTCGTTTCTTGTTGTGTGAGGCAAATCCAAAAAATGAAGAGTCATATTTCTTGCACATAGTTTCTATTTCATTGGTGGCTTCGAATGGGCGGAATTCTTGTTTTTTGCTGAACAGAACTGAATGCGGTTTCTTCAATTTGGCCTGTGAAATGAATTAAGAATTCGTGTTCAATCACTTTAATTATTATTAGTATTGAAGTTTGGACCACAATTTCTCAAATTGTCTAGTTGTTACGTAGTGCATAGTGTGGGATTTGTTTCAAAACGATCCAACTTACAAAGTCTTTCAAACATTTTAGGACATTCTCACTCGTCTTGTTTCCTCGAGTGAAAATCGCATTCTTTACATTCTCAATCAACTTTGGTTCCCTCTTTATGAGTTGTCTTTTACCCCGGTGTGTGTTGGCTTTTCTGCAAAAATAAAATCGGCAAGTTAGTTTAACGAGATTATGTCAAAGTCGAACTGTATGAAAAACAAACCAACCAAACAAACGATTAAAAATCACTGCAAACTTACACAACACGTTGTATCACCCCCATTTCGGTTATTGGAAGCACAAAGTGCGATTCAAACTGTTTTCAGAAAAATTTCAACAAACCAGACAAACCTTAATAATGATTGAATTGAAATGAACTACAAACAGAACAACGCTGCTGGCAGTGCTGGCTGTTCTGTATCTGCTTGTTTCAAAAAAGAACAAATGTATGTGAAATGTGAAGCACGAGTGCACGAGTGTATTTTAAATTAACCACATAAAATATGTGCGAATACTATGGTATATGAGAAATTGGTGCATTTCACTGACAAATTTGGCTTCCTGACTGAGCGTCTTAAAAACCTCTCTCAACTTGAAAATTAAAAGGACAAGAGGACAACATAATTAAAACAACGGAATAAAATTACAACTTGTATTATCTATTTTTATGGTGTCTCACACTTGGTCAGTTATAATGATTTCGAAAAACTTGAGCGTAAACATCATAAACACAACATGCATGTATTTTAGTTTTTTGAAAAACCACATATGTAGTCCTTAAAATATCACTTAACTACTATACTTTTAGCTCAAAGATAATTCTAATTTGGTTTTGTTTTTGTTTGATTTTAGTTTGCAAATTTCATTAAGCCAGAAAAGCTGTTAAAAACTTTTAAAATGTTTCGTTCTAATATTCCAAACTTTGTGTATTAATGAAATCATGAATTGTAAAGAAAAAGATTTAATCCTCATTCCATTGTTGAGTCAAATGCTTATAAGTTTGGTTGAAATTCTATTGTTTTTGATAACGTTTTACAAACTAAAAGTCATTAAGCAATTATGAGAAATGGTTTACCCTTCAATAATGAGCTCAAGTTTAAGTTTATAAGATCGAAATTCTATTCACTAGGAAAAAAATTGGGGAGCTTGTGGACCTTCAAATTTGCACTTGGTTTCACTGACAGTTAATAATATTTAGTTGGTTGGTACCTAATAGCATGACAATATGACGGTAGCGAGTAGTTTAATGCGTAAATAAAATAA
>Ga0210040_10009206_pt1 | contig 11530 bp, 4 predicted proteins | sample CryGeyCG12114_NA_FD_185462 | JGI IMG/M metagenome (GOLD analysis project Ga0210040, IMG submission 185462) | Groundwater microbial communities from aquifer - Crystal Geyser CG19_WC_8/21/14_NA (SPAdes) (version 2) | ecosystem: Environmental > Aquatic > Deep subsurface > Groundwater | place: USA... | reverse complement strand
TCTCTTGCTCCCTCCTCTGTGTAACTATACAGGTATGGTGACCACCCCTTAAATTAATTGTGTACGTGTACCTTCATTTATTTATTTGCTTTAGCATTTGCGCATCACATACACTGGCATTGTTAGTTACCGATCCCATATAATTGTGACGCCTCTCATATAAATCTACACCCCTGGCTAAAATAACGTCACAGGGGTCTAAGTACATACAGATACTGCATACTATGTAATACATTTCTGTCAACAAGGTTGAACTTTAGCCTTGGAGCCTGAAAGATGTCGGCTAATAAATTGGATAGAAAAAGTTAAAGGGAAGAGAAAAGGGAGACTTTCACTGGAACTCACTCAACATATCATCACTAACTAAGTTGATCAGTGTCCTCGAGACTTGATGCCCAAACTTTCTCTCCCATTCATTCCTGCATGGGCTCACCAACCAACTTAGTTATATAGTTAGTTTTTGTGCACATAATATATTGGATCCCATCTATCTGTTGATGACTTGACTGATTAGCAAAGTCTGATTCAAATTCTAACAAATTATATGCTCCTGTGAAATGGACCATGTGGAATGCATGCATGCTTCCCTGAATTCACCTCTCAATCCTCATTGAATGAGCATAGGAATTTAATTTTGTCTACTAATTGAATAAATATGTGGCTAGAGTCGGATTCAGCATTAATTATAATGATCATAGTGAGTAAGGGAGCGCAACAAGCCTTTTTTCACTGCATTTTCGTTTTGTAAAATGCTCAAGTACTTGGACTCCTGGTTGGTGAGTAAGTACGGTTGACAGATTTGCCTATTCAATTTGATCGCTTCATCTGCTCCTACACAGTTTCAGTAAGCATATACTATAGTTAGTTAGTATTTGGCTCAAGAGCTCAGTCAGGTTTCATGAATAGGAATTTGATAAAAATTAATGAAATTTCCTCTTCACTATCCCTGGAGGAACGAAAAATGAGATAATGAAGGACCTATGTATGCTCCATTTACTTTTTTTTTTCAAAACTTTTCTACTCTCAGTCAGTCAGTTTGCTCTCATGATTTATTCCAATCAAGACGACAACTTTATGTATCGAGTGTCATTTGTAGAACCAAGGTTCAAGTTTTCTACCCTTCTATCGTCCCTGATAAAGAATTTTCCAACTACTTTTTCATCCTGTTTACATGTTCACACAGTATGCAATAGATGGGGAAAGCAATCTACCCATTCGGGTTGCAAATATAAGAATACTGATAATGTTTTATCAAATTTTTGTGAAACCATGCAATCTACTCTCAATAGTTAATCTGAAGGCTGTGATTTAATTGCAACAATAATTTGTCAGTTTTCTTCATCCCTTTCTGGATTGGGCTAATAAAATTGTTTTCTATGCAATTGCACATAAGCTTGACAGTTTGCTAATTAGATAAAATTAAGCTACAATTTAAAAATTTCGAAAGCCTGTACCACGGTTTTACTTGTTCTTGGCATTATTATTGTAAATTGCAGATGCAAAAAATGTTGCACAAAAGAAGTGATAGATTCGTATTTGCACAATGATATAGTGTTTATTTGTAAATCAGTTGGCTGAATGAAATGTGGTGCTAAACTGTTTGCATTCTTGGGCGGACAGTATGGTTGCTCACAAAAGTTCACCTTCAGTATCCCCTGTTGGATATACTGCAGCAGGGTAGACTCCTATAGAGAAGTTCGTAAATAGTGGAGAAAAGAGGACATGAGCTGTTGACATGTTGACTTTTCTTTGATTACAGTTGTGATATGATGGTGGCTGAGTGGAGCAAGTGGCACCAGACCAGTAGTATGTGCAAGATGGATTAGCCTTCGCTCACACACTGCGCCTTTGGCTCACTAAATATTTGGACACCACGTACGCACCGCATTTCCAGCATTTGAACCATGCTTACCTCTCTTTTTTTTACTATTCTATCATCTGCACCGACAAATTTTAACTTTTTAAAGCACACTCCATCTTGAAAATAATTTAAAAATTGAACCTTTTCCATTTTTACAGAAATTTTGAATGTAAATACGATAGGAAGCTTAGGACTTGGATAAAACAATTTGTCCAAAAGATCCGGTGTGTTGTCACTTTTTGGTCTGGGAACAACAAATGTACAGGGTTGAGCCAAGAGCCTACGATATGCATAAATCAACCAAAGCAATTAGAAGGGATCAAACATTCGTCATTTTGCACTTGATGATAAATCTTGTTCTCACTTTCAAAACAATCCATCTTCGGGAGGGAAATTAAAATGAGAGGGTTGAAGGTGTATGCAGATCGACTCTGATTATGTCATGCAATATATCCCTATAACCGCTTAGTTCACTGGATTTGAATAGTTTCTCCCTGTAATCATGATTATGCGAAATGATTATGAATGAGTGTGGCCAAGGGGTATGTAATGATAACAATCTAATGAAATCAGCATGAATTTTCATTTTCAACATTAAACTATAAATGCATTTACTAATTATCCCTCAGTAGAGAGTTCACAATGTCAATTTTGTGAAGATATTTTGTAACGTTTATATTTTTTAATGTTAAAAATATTCCTTATCAGTGTTCTGTAAAAAACACTATGGAGATTACTCATAACGGATGGATGACCTTGAAAATTCGGCCGTGTCGATTTTCCGACCAAACGGCTGGACAGAATGAGTTGAAATTTTGCATACTTAAGTAATCTAATGTACTGGTGAGCTGATTAGTTTTTGGACACACGTACATTCGTTAATTAACTTAGCAATTATATCAAAAAAACTATGCTTTTTAGGCTTTGGTTACACTTTTCAGAAAAGTGGGACGATGAAAGTGTTTTCATCAGAATGCACATTTTATAGAGCAAACAATGCAGATCAGCGTAGGGGGGCTATTTTTTTTAATTGGTTAGTAACTTTAGCCACAATTAGGAAAACAAGTTGAATAGACAGTATGAAGCATGGATACATACTCGGCATTCAAATCACACAATGTAAAGATAGCAAGCATGGTTTATTGTACATATTAAAAACAAATGTTTAACCTACGTGGCACCCAAATAAAAAAATGCAAGGCTGAGAGCTAGGATGGCTGACTATACAATACACAAATGTTTTCTCAACGCCAGCAAATTCAAAATTTACGTAAATTTTTTTAAAATTCGAAATAAAACTAATACAAAAAAATTTGGTTCTAACTAAATGAAAAAATAGACAAAAATTGGTTAGCAACCACTTTCTTTAATTTCTAGGTAATTTGAAACCTATTGTGTTTTTTCCATTCGGAAACCCCAGATACGAAAAAATAGAACACTGCATATGCTTCTTACTGAGGATAATTTTTGTTCAGTAGTTAGTATTCATTTTCCTACCTACTCAGTTTGTTATCTTTGTCTAATTTTGTCTATGCGAATTCCCAATTCCAATTCTTTGTTTCTATTTACTGACTTTAAACTATTGATGCATTCTCTGTGTTTCATACTAATGCTATGAATTACCTGCTTTGTTAACTTACATTCTTTTAGTCATGAAATACATGGAATTCTTGTTCTTTCGAGAGAGGCTCAACTTGGACTTCACTGAGTTACTTGTCAAATTCATTATCTTTGTGCTTTTGATTTTCAAATTATAGTTTTTAAGTTTGTACATTTGTGTTAACATAAAGTTTTCATTTAGCCCCATTTACTAGTGCTAATAAAGTTAAGCGTTTAGCTTACGCTTGCTATTTTTCTTGTGCGAAATCCTGACTGTATAGTTACTACATTTATTCGCCAACTGCGAAATCCATAGAGGTGGGGAACTCTAACTCTACAGCATAAACTGTCCACATTGTATTTGTGAGTAGTGAACACCAGCTCTTCATTAACTAACTGCAGTGGATCATCGCAACTATATTCTATACATACACTATTACTCTCACAATTTGTCGATTTCAAACTAAAAGGCAGTAGTTTGGTTCATTAGGTTACATGGTTGTTTGGTGCAAACAAAAAAATAAGTTGAAAATCCGGGGGTGGCAAATCGCCTAGCAATTTTTCAAAACTGGTAAACAAACTTTTAGACTCGCTGTGTAAGTACAAAATTTTAACATTGTAAAATCCATTTTTAAAGTTAAAACCCGTAATTGAGCAATTAGTAGGGAAAAAAACTGATAGGCCTCCCGTTCTGTGTGCAAAAATGCCTAGTAGTTGTGATGTGGCAATTTGCAAAAACACAAGTCGAAAATCCAGCTAAAAATTTAACGATTACTATTTGTCACTAAGGCATTCGAGAAAACCGGATGATTCAGAAATGCTACCGAACTGACATAATAAAAACGAAAAATGCAGGGATTTGTAAAGTTCACTTTCTTGAAAGTGATTATGAAGTTTTGGGAAATGTGAAATAGTTAAAATCAGATGCAGTTCCGAGTCAACACTTACAACCAGCTGATAAACAGAAGAAAGCCAACATGAATAGGATTGAGCCAATGAAAAAAAGGCAAAATGTCGGAAATGTCGTTCATGTCTCGCAAAAACAAAGTATGCATTCCTATAACAAATGCAAGAAAATATACAAAAATGAATGATTTCGTGAAAGTGGTAAATAGTAGGGTACAGCAAAATGGACTCGCATGCATATACATTTAATTTTGTATGTTGCTATGCGATTGCTCTTGATTTGCCGTACCTGCTACACATACTATTCTATATACCTTGTTGTAAATGATGAAAAAAATGACCTGAAAACTAGAAAATTAATTTTTTTTTTTGGCATAGCATTTATGAAATCTACAGTTTGAATTCTAGCATTTGGTCGTCTAACCTGGTCACACGGAAACTGCCTTTTATCCTGAAATGGACAGTAAGAAAGTCATTTCTGCCATTCCATCGTCATGGCAGTAAATTTACCTCGTTGTCGTATTAACGCAATCGAAATTTAATTTTTAGCCCAAAACAGGACTCTACCTGCACCAATTTTTTGGTGTGCTCACAATGATATTAATTATGGAATAATAATCTATTTATCTGAGTATTAGATAACTCTTTTCTACTAGAGATATTTTTTGCACAAAGCTGAGTTTTCCAAAAAGATGTCAAAGGTTTGTGAAAGTCAGTTTAATTTTCCTTAAAAATAAAAATTGAGAAGAAGCCAGATTATAATATGCCAGCAACTTAGTTTTCCGACTGCAAGAGCAAATTTTGCATACAGGAAGCAATATGGGATCCCTAGACAAGTAGTTGAAAAGGAATGGTGGCTCAGTTGGTTAATTATAATGAGACAAATGATGCATTTCACGTAAGTTATGTCTGAGGTTGACACATGTCACGCTCACCTCTTCACTCTTTTCCAGGCCGACTAACATTGGGTTCCGTTGTGCGAGAGCGGACTAACTACCAACCAACCAACTAATAACATACATACTCTCAATCTAAACTTTCTCACTTACACGTTCTTCTCATGCAAATGACCTTTGTTTTCATACGGACTCCAACTTTGGGTACATTTATTTAGCTCATCCACTTTTGGGCACTCATATGAAATTTTCATCAAAAGGCGTCATTCTGATGAAAAATGAAAATATCCCACCAAACTGCATGCAAACTAAATTATTCACATCTTTCTCGGCTATTCTCCACCATATGACAAGCTTGTTAACCTAACTAACTAACCTAATTTCAGAAATTCATTAAATTTTGCAAACTTGAGCTACAGCTTATTACACGCCCCTGTGAAAAGGATAAAGGTTATATTAAGACGACCAGAAAATTTTGGACTAGACATAAAAAGTGGCATAAGTTATTATCCCTATTGAATCTCACAGTGTGGTCAGTGAACAATAATAGTAAAAGGATAAGGAGCCAAAGATTCCAAGTGCCAAATGCTGTGAACGAAAAGGCAATTAAAACATATGAGCCAAGTGCTATAGTTAGTAAGTAAATAACTAACTAGGTGCCATCCTACGTACTATGCGTGCAACATAGAGAGGGAGAGAGAGAAAGAAGGAGAGAAGGACTTGATAAATGCTCCAAAAGTGGCTGCCAAAGATCTGTATGGAGAAAGTAACTGATGCGTCCAACAGCTCCAGATGCATATACAGATGGGAAAATGTTGACTATACTACAGGCTGAGGAGAGAGAGAGAGAGAGAAGAATGTGACCACAATTCAACAGTCAAAGAGGCGCTTTGGAGGTCTCAACTTGGAAATTACAAAGTGGGGAACTTCCTAAAGCCTTTGCAATAAAGGGCGTGTATGTGTCAGTTACTAATAATTTATTGCTCAGATCAGATAGATAAGTAAGTATGGGAGCACCCTGTGGTCCTCCATTCTGTGCAGCTTTAATTTGATAGATTGAAATGAAACAACGAGAATCATGAACCAATTTTTGGCCCTACATCCTTTCACTCTCCCTCCAGGTTATACAAGTTATCTTTCTTGTTCCTATACTGTACCGTACATCACCATCATACAGAGCTGTAGTCGCCGCAAAAGCAATATTTTAGTATCTCACAAATCTATCTCCCAAGCATGGGATTTTCTCATTGTATACATTTGGGTACTATTTAACTAACCTGTCGATACTAACTGGAGTTGACCACCAAAGATATTTTATACGATTATCGGAACAATCTTAAAAGTTCAAAACCTGTCCAAGAAAAAGCTTATAGTACATAAATATTTAGCAGAACATTTGCGGGAGTAAATGTCCACACCGTACAGATATAGTTTATTAGTGCTTGCTCAGCAGTCAGCAATTTCAAATGAATGCTGTACAAGAAATGAAATTCTCTAATATTATAGATAGGACTGCAACTATAACTAACCAACTAAACAACCTTGAAGCTATTGTTTCCCATAAACTTTGTGCACACTACAGCATTCACAATCCTGGCTAGTTAGTTGTCGTTCCTTTATCAGTTTTTAGCCCGATACAGCGTTTTTGTACAGCTTTTTTTTGGTGTATCAACGATAACTTTTGAACGCATCAACCGACTGACTTCAAGTTTTGTACACGTAAATATAATCCAAACTTAAAAGGGAAAATTACAAAAACATTGCAAAACTTCTAATTTGTTTTTACGCAAATATAAGGTGTTCATAGTGGCTAAATTTTAATATGGCATCATTAAAGTCTTATAAAATTTTGATATACTGAAATCAGCTACGAATATGTCTCTGCATAAAATAGTAATATTAATATTGTGTAAACTTCTTTAATGACTGCCTAATCAGCTCGTAATCTTTGTAACTATATCACCGACTTCTTAAGTAAACTGCACAAAAACAGTTTCAATTTCGCTTAGAAACGATTCAATATTTTGTCTTGCTGAAACGTAAATCTCGAATTTGCTAACTATTCATTAGCAACCGAATTAAACTTCTGTTGATGGAGATTGGAAGAATTTATTTATTTAATTCTATTAATTTTATTTAATAGTTAATTTAACCAGTTTTCAACTTAAATGACAGGACATTGTACATCACCGATTTTGGAATTTTCGGTCTCAAATTCGAGATTAGCACGTGCCAAAACCTGGAAAAATAGTTTTCGGCTCCGAAACATGATTAACATTTGGTTGAGGAATTTTTTTGGCCAATTCGACTTTTGTTAACGCTATGAACTTAAAATCTGAGCCCAAATAATTGATAGCAATGTGTAATACCGTTACCTTAGAGCAAATTTAACAGGACAGTAATAATTTCTATGTACCACTGAATATAGTGTTGGAAGTGGAAAGCTAATCTGTGAATGCGTTCCAAACTTGGGCACCTGTTTAATTACCTGGGTCGGGCTGAGCCAAGTTGTACCAGATGTTTGCATTCCCTAATGATCCATAATGATTAACCCCTGATGGTTTAGAGTGAGTCAGACAGTGCACAGTGCCATGCACAGACAAGATAGTCTAGTACTTGTAAACTCCCTTTGTAGTCAGTTAGTTAGTTAAAATGTGCTTATAAATCTTTTTGGCCAAACTTGGTCAACAGTGTTATTGGATGCACAGTAGCCAGACGGGATGGGGAAAAAAAGATGATATAATCAAAAAGGGAAAAAGTGCACGTCCAGCATTCCCACTTGAAAGTGAGATAAAGTGGTTTCTTCCGGGAGTGCCTTATGACTACGAATGTGGAACAAAGCTAACTTGTAACTAACTACTACTAGACTGCTAGACTATATGTATGTGACCATCATCCATGCAATAAGAGGAGAAAAAAAGAGAAAAAACCATAACGATAGACAAGATTTTTTGGCTACAGTTCTTAGGAAATAATTCAAGAAAAAACTATCGGACGTTTGATAGGAAATAAATCACTGGCCACAAAATTGTGCTCTTCTCTTATATATAAGATCAACTCGTTCAGATATTGAGAAAATTTCAAACTATTGGCTCAAACTTGTCTCTCCATCTTTCTTTTCATCCTCATCCTTCCGCTACCAAGTTCAAACATTTCACGTATCTAACAAAAGGAAGTACACTGAGAGTCCGTGTTTTCCTTCTCTCCTCCTTTCCAAAACTGTTACTCAGTGTACAACATGTTCGTTTTTTTTGTGCTGGCCAAACTCTTCTGTGACCTCCACCAAAGCATTCCAACCAAACAGAGGGGAAAACTATTTGCGCTAGTAAGCAGTTATGGAATTCAAAGGTTATGAAAATTCTTGAGTCCCAATTGGGACCATCATAATTTACGTACAGGTCCAAATGAAAACACTTGATGAGTAAATAGATTGCCAACTCTCACTGTCTTATTTTTATTATACTGCTCGCTTAAGACGTAACTTAAATATTTATTTCTACTGCTGGGAGGGAGCAAGAGTACAAAGCAACAAGGAGTGAGAGAATGTGTGCACTTTATCTTGAATGATTAGGAAAGGATTACGTTAAGTTTCCCCTCTTTAAAAACAATAAATGACTGCAAGGAAGGAGCCTTCCACTGTTTTCTCATGGATTTTAAAAATTCCATTCGGGTCTCTCCAAAGTCTGTGTACATTTGATTTTCGAACAGAAATATTTGCTTTCGAGACAACTGGAATGACTGAACCTATAATAGAATTTCACTAACTGGTTTAACTTTGCAGACAAAACAATGTGTATAATTTGCTGTCACTGTAGTATGAAATTGCGTCAATAGGCTTTTGTTAATTTACTATTATTGGAATAACAATAGAGTCTAAGTCGCTCAGTTGCTGAATGCATAACAATGATAAGAAAATGTGATAGACAATAGTTTCCCCACTGGTTCTCGCAAGCTTTTCGGGTAACTAATGCACCCGAGTTAATTATTAGTAGCAAGTAGCAGGGAAAGAGAAAAGAAATGACTGATTTTCGTACACTTTTTACGGCATTTACAAACACAAGTTGGTTAGTTACTAGTTACGGTTATAGACTGAGGGAGTGAGTGAGTCAGTTAGCCTCACTAGTTGGTTAGTTAGGAAGGAGTAAGTTGAACTCTGTCGAGAAACTTGAACCAAGTAAACAAAACAACAGAGTCATAAAAACTGTGTGTATAGCTCAGTGCTCACATTCAAAGTTAAACAGTGACTTGGGACTTATTTAGGCTTTTTCAACACAAACACACAGACAAACATGGATGGATGTTATCTTTGGGAATTCTTAAGACTTTCTCCCACCATATTTTGTGGACAACATGTGCAAGTTTCTTCAAATGCGACGTGTCCACCACCACTCAACAACACATGATCATCTTCCCTCACTCCCTCCCTCGAATCTATCTGTGTACTATATGTACTTTCTTTCTTTCTCTACTTTTCTCCACCACGGGCCCAATTCCCGCTCTCTTCTCAAATGACAACACAAATCCGCATTCTCATTTCCTTGAGAACAATGCACATCTATAATATATAGCACTTATTTACGGAAAATAATCATTTTGTATCCACGGAATTTAAAACTCGGACGACTAATTTGAGATTTTCAACTTGATTTCATTGTATAATGAAGCAAAGTGGAGGGTTATGTTTACAGAGGTTTGTATCCAGGGACGAGTAGTACATGCATGAAGACGAAATAATGTGGTCTTTGGAGCAAAGAAAAGGAGTTATTGCCCACTGACTGCTGGTACAAAGTCCAAAGTCGTGTATTAATGTTGTGGATTTTTTTGCCAACGATTTATAGAAAGCATTAAACACGCCATTAAGTGATGGAAGGATACAGAAAACTTTGCTTTTACTAGAGAACAATGAGAAAAGTGCTACTAACTGTTACCAACTGTGTAGTCCAACGGGTTTTTGATGATTACCAGAACGTTTTTTTTACAGGGGTTACATTATGCGGCTTAAGCAAAAAGTTATGCACAGTTTTTTTCTTGTAATCTTGCTCTAGTAAAACTTTGTCTAAAGTATGAAATAAATTGCAAGTTTGTTTCAATTATGGCGAGAAATTATATTCTTGATACTTTTGAATGCCTTTTTCTTTAAATTAAATTCTCATAAAGATTTTTTTCTTGGTAAATGGTCCACCAGATATGTTTCCAAAAAGTTTTCCAATGTGTTTTCTTGATCGACACGTATGATTGACAAAGGCATTGAAAACCATTTCATTTTATCTGGGCAAGTAAAGTTTACTCTTTTGTTTGAAACTACAAACCAGTAAAACTCTATTTTTTTGTAAAGCAATGAAACCAAAAGTTTTTTTGGGGGTTGCAGATAACATGCTCTCAACTTTGAGATTGCACATTGAGACCGTAACTTAAATCTTTATGTGAATAAAAGTTGCAGGAAACTTGAAACTACGTGCACTTATTGGAACTCGGAGGGAAAACGGGAAGAAAAACATGAAATGTTACAAACTGACTAACTATGTACCATAGCACAAGTCAAACTCTCCATTCTTACACTCGTTAAGAATGGTTTATAGACGCTACAGGAATAGAAGATAGTTTACTTATGAGTGTTCTCCTCTAATAATTTAGATGAATTGGATGGCATCATATGTAACATTCATGGGCCAACAAGCTGATATATTCAGTAATTTTGTGAAAAAAGGAAAATCATTCTCCTGTTCTCTTTTCATTTCTTCCTGGGTTTCCACAATTGAACGGAACATCCAAGTAAATTATACACCTCTCACCCAAGGTTACAAGTCCATTTCACATTATGTACAAACAAGCATTCGTTCTGCATGCAACATTATTTATGAATGGGCCAGTGAACAGAAAATATAGATTTTTTGGCAAAATAACGTAGTTAGTTGTAGTTAGTAAGACACACATGAAATGGAACAGTAAACAGTAGTAGACTTTGGATTGGAAATTGGGAAAAGGCCAAAGTGGCCCAAAAGTTGATATGCACAGGGAAAAAAAAGGATTCCAGCCGTTATCCTAATTCATTTATAAGCCCTCTCATTTCTTCTATGGTAAACACATGAATGTGAGTCATTATTAGATTTCAACTTGTTCGTCGTCGTCGGCGTACAAAAGCAAGTTCCCAAGTAAGCCCAACTTGTCAACTGCTGTTGGACCATTTTTCTTCATTTGCACCAATTACAAATATTAACTAGTGGAGCGAACTGACTTGTTTTCCCTTCTGTTGCTTTCTCTGGCACAA
>Ga0210040_10009205_pt1 | contig 11531 bp, 12 predicted proteins | sample CryGeyCG12114_NA_FD_185462 | JGI IMG/M metagenome (GOLD analysis project Ga0210040, IMG submission 185462) | Groundwater microbial communities from aquifer - Crystal Geyser CG19_WC_8/21/14_NA (SPAdes) (version 2) | ecosystem: Environmental > Aquatic > Deep subsurface > Groundwater | place: USA... | reverse complement strand
GACTGAGCCTATACCAGTTGGGGAGACGAACTCGAAAAACGTTTAATTTGTGCAATCCCAGTTCTTCAACAAACGATATGTTGAGCACAATAATAGTGTGATAGTGAGTGCTATTGTTCGAATTGGTTTAAGCTGAAAAAAGTCAAGTCAGTTACTAACGATCTAACTATGGGTTGTGAACAAAGCACCCCAAATGGAAATTCACTGCGTGAGGGCAGTCAGCATTTGAACTCTATGTTGAAGAATTCAAAACTAGATATTTCTCACAAGGTAAATATCCGTCTTTGTCATAACTCGTCAGCATAATCTAAAGTGCCATTCATGGAATCCGTATGTTTGTGCACTTGGTTTTGGTTAATCGTTTTATCAATCTCAAAACCACGACAGAATTTCCGATTTGACACTAAAGTCAAGTTCGAAAAGTAAATTATTAACTAACTAACTAGCTAACCAACTTACGGAATTGATTGGTCGGCTACTACTACTGCTACAGTAAATATTGAATAGAATATTTAAGTACAATTTTCTATGTTTTTTGTGCTCGATTACATTATTGAAATATTTATAGGTGAACGGAGAAAAGTCATTAGAAGGAAATACTAATGCGGAGAGTTTCCCTGCACCGAACGGTAATACAAACGATGCGTGTCAGGACGTGCCTACTAAGCAGGTAAGTTTTGCTCCCGATAATCAATATGGTTACACACATCTATAATGTGCACCTTATGCTAAAATGAGGATTCATATAGTCCAAACACTGGACATGCCAATACATCATTATTTTATGTCTATTTGCTTGCACACTAGTCATTTTATCGATATTCCCGCAGCTCACACGTATACAAATAAGCGGCTTTGCGGGGTAAACTGCATAAATTATAATACAGAGACATACAGTTAAGCTGACAGTTAGCTTTAGCTTGGCTTTCACTTGTTCCCACGATTTTCATTCGGTGAAGTTGATATAGTTTTGTTCTGGGGTGGTTTGTAGACCATGGATCCAGCCAAGGTTGTATCGCTATTAGACGAATACAATGAACTGGATGGAGAAATCATAACAATTCAGTCTAGTGATCCTCTTACGGTGTATTATATTAAAAAGGCGCACAACAATTTTGTGAAAATGGCAATTGTTGAACGGGAAAAGATTGTGGAAAATTTTAAGAAAGCGCATCCTGAGAAATGTGTGAGGCATATTTTAACTGAGCTGGGAGATAAAAAGATGACGAAAGATGATCAAAAGAAGTTGGCTTTGGCTAATCGAATTGTAAGTGTAAGCAAGCAAGTAAATGTGAAAGTTTACTTTAGAATAGACAAGCTATAGCTTAGGTGAATATTTTATTTGCAGGAAATTGCGTCTACAGAATTAGAAATGCTTCATCAAGAATCAGCACTGGTGGAAAATGAAATCTCAGACATTGAGAAAGTTTTACATAGGCTTAAAGGTGCATATGACAGACAAGACAACATATTAGGTAAATATCATTGGACATTGCGTTTGTTAGTGAAATGCATATCCATAATCAGTGGGGTGGGGATGAATTATGACAGAGTTATTGGACATGGATAAACCATCTTCAGAAGAACACTCTTTGCATATGAAACTAGCGGAATTAGAATCAATGCGAATCAAGATTTCCGAAGTGTATGAACGTTGGCTAGCCGCTCGTGTGTTTGTAGCTGATGCTTGCCAGCAACTTACAAATGCATTGACAAAGTGGAGAAAAAATGATGACCAGAATAACAAGTAAGTCTGGTTAGTGACCATATTAAGTTTAGTAGCCGTATGATGAACCTAACAATTGAAAACATATTGGCAGGGGTGAACAGAAAGATACTTGTGATCTCTGTGAAGAAGTGCGAGATGATTTGATCACGTCTTTGCAATGTATTAATAGTGCAAAATTTCTGATTGCTGTGGAGCCTCCATATTGTTCTGCAGTGGAAATCAGCACAATAGAAAAGGTAAGTTGTGTTTGTCTTTTCCCAGTTAGTTAGTTAGTGGCTAGTGGATGAGTTTTTGCAGGCATTGTGATATGGCAGATTTACATAATTGTTTTTGTGTTGTATGTACAGGCGATGGCATACATATTTATTGATGGGCGCTCAAAAGAGAGAAGACTTCATGCCGAGCGGTGCTATGTTGCATTTCAAAAACGGGCTGTAGCATTGTATGCTTGGTTGGATGTGGTATGTGTAGACATTCGGTTGTTTTAATGAATTGCATTTGCGAAAGTTTTAGACAATTATAAACGTATTGTTTTCCTAGACGATTACAAGTGTCATTGAACCGGATTTAAAAGATTCCATCACAGATGTTCATTCTATTCTGTTGAAGCTAAAAGAAATAAGAGATGATTTAGTAATGAAAAAGGTAATGTTCATGTGCACTGCTTTAATAAATGAAAAATATGATTTATAGTGAGTTAAGATTGCATTTTTTTGGCTTGCAGTTCCCATCATACAATAGAGAGAAAAAACCCCACAAAATGGAATCAGAAGAAATTGTATCCGCCAGCAATAAAACGCCCCCATTAGTTGATGAACCATCGGTAAAATTTCTACACGAATTAGACTTAAGCCAGTTAGCTCCTATGCCTTCCAGAAAAGAGTTACTTTTGAAGCAATCTGCGAGTCTAAAATCTGGTAATTATAAAACAAGAGTGAAAGAAACTATTCTGGAAGAATCACCTAGAGGCTCTGTTGACACTGAAGAAGAAGTTAACAAACTTGTCCAACAGCGAGCAAAAGAATTGGTTTTAACAGATGATATTGTCGCAGAGTCCAAGCCGTTACAATAAGTTAAAGCTATTGTACATATTATGATGATAAATAACGTTATAGATATATATTTTTCAAAATGTTCAGCTCGTAGAGCTAGATAAACATTTGAGGAACATCCGTTCAATATCGATTGCAATATTGCACACTCTACACATTTTCCAGTAGTTAAGTAAAAGTGACTTATGGATTGGCGTATACACAAAGCCAATTCATCCTTGAGAAGCTATTTCTTTATTTACGTCCATAGTATCAAACTTCCAGGTGCCGTCCCCATGAAATCGAAGCACATGAGTATGGTGCTTAAACAGGGATGGTCGATGTGTAATGGTGAGCAAGGTTATACCGCTCTCAATCATGCTGTGACAATCATTCATAAATTAGTGCCATTCTGACTATATACACCTACTGGACGGACCTCCATGTGTTGCATTGTTTTAAATGACAAAAACTTACAGTTTGTACATGCTATCTTCAACATCCATGCTGACGGCTGAAGTGCATTCATCCAAAAGAGCGAATTTGGGTCTAACAAACGAATAATAGTTTTGATCGATCAACTTATGCACAGGAACCAATTATAAGGAACTATTTTACGTCCTACCACTACAGAAAAATTAAACCTACTTACTTATGATAAAAAAGCCGAGCGATTCCCATCCTTTGCTTTTCTCCTCCTGAAAGTACATCTTGCCAGTCTCGGTATGAGTCCCATCCTTCTTCTCTAGACACAATATGTGTGAGGCGCACTTTTTCTAAAATTTGCATCAAATTGGAGTCACTGTACCCTTTTGCGTGCATTTCAGCTTGCGTGTCTGGATAAATAACTTGCTCGCGTAGATTTCCTATGGACATGTACGGCCTGTTGTGAAAGAATGGATATCACTATAAGAGTTAGAAGAATAGATAAAAATACTTTACACTTAACCAAAGGTTTCTTAATTCCTAGTTAAATGCACAAAGCACGAATTATTTAGAATTTGACAAGCCACTATCCATTAATCATTGATGGTTGCAATTTAAAGTGCGCATGTGTAGCGTTCTGATCACTGACATTGGTAGATTGCTTGCTTTGCGCATGCCTAGCGTTCCTTACATTGACCATTGCAACGCAGACGCAGACTGGAAATGGTAAGTTGGCGAAGATACAGGCACAGCTATTAGCTTTATATTGTATGTAAACTAACCGTTGTGGAATGTAAAATAAGCTAGAAATTGGAGGACGAGACAAATATTCTCCATACACGGGCCATAAGCCCGAAATTATCCGGAACAAAGAACTTTTCCCACAACCATTGGGCCTGAAAGAAGACAACAAATGAATAAAGTTGCACAGAAGAACGAAACAATCTTTACGTAGCATTTATTAGTGTTGTTAGTTTAGCATCGTCAAATTTCTCACCCCGTAATAAGCAAATGCATTCCAGCATCGATTCTTAAATCCAAGTCCGGTACAATAATATCACCAGTTGGAGTTACAACTTTAATTTTCCGTAAGTCGATTTCTCCACTGTTGTTTTCTACGACTTGTCCTGAAAATCAATGGATACAAAATGTGATATATGACAGCATTAATCAATCGAACCTACTTTTTTTAACACTTTTTGGTACCCAAAATAAGGTTTTCACTACTACAAGCCTCTCGCACATATTTTCCGTCAGACACTTCTTGGAACACCTTGAACATTTTGGCTACACGAGAGGAGTAACCCGCCAGCTCGACAATTTCTTTATAACTGGACATTAAGCGTTCAACAGCATCACCTCCAGCCATTAGCAGATTTTTCGTTGTCATATAATATTCCGTTGTTGAAGCTTCCCCATTTCCATTTTTCAATCCGGCAGCTTTAAAAAAAATTCTCTCAATACAAATTTATTCACATCAGTATGCAATTTATTTTAAGTTTTTGACTGACCTGTAAAGATGGGAATGGCGGTTACTAGCATGCCACTAGCTCCCCAAGTATATTTAAGCAAAAACTGTTCAAAGAAGATGTACCACAATTTGGACAAATGCATTCGTTTACTCGCACTGCACTCCTTTTCATACGCTTTTCTCAAAACGGTTTTTTCCACTTCTGATCCACCGTAGAAAGCAATTTCTTCGCTATTTGTGATCACACGGGAATGACAATGTCTTAAATACGCCTTAGTTTCCGCCTCTTTTGCCGCCAACAATCCAAATTTGGGGGAAATTGCTTTCAAAATTTCCCCTGTGAAGTAAATAGTCGTCATTGTAATTGCTGGGCCCAAGAAAAGGTTGGAGCCAATTTTGTTAGCTCGTGTAACCAAGCTAGTGACAACCATCACGGCATCTAGTAGAGGCTTTGTTATATGTGAGTACAAATGGGAGCAAGATTGAGCAAATTCTGTTATGTCTTCAGTCAAGCTATGGTCTACATTGGGAATTCGGGTGTCAAGATTTCCCACCCTGGAATCGTTAAAAAAACAACAGTGATCCATTAAATTTTAAATGTGAATGCACATATAGTCGTAGCTACCTTACAATACATAATACAAGTAGGAAAAAATACCTGTAATAAACTTGGTGCTTGAAATATTTTTCATATGCTTCTTTTACCAAACGACCTCGTAGAGCAAGGGCCAATCTTTTTTCCAGAAAACGAATGGAGGAATTGCAAACACATGCTGGAATAGCTACCAATATCCATTTTCCAAGCAAAGATAAAAACTTTTCAGGGTTTCTGCATGATGCGTAAATTTATAAATCTCCTGGACATGAATGATCATCATATTTATAGTGTCTAAATGCTTTCCTCTAACCTTTGTACAATCTCTTTTACAATAGTTCCCTCCAGTTGAGCGACATACAATGATAGGAAAGTTTTGGCTGCCAAAATACTAGTATGGCTGAGTAGTATTCCAGTTTCTTTGCACCAAATGCTGGGAAACATAATTTTCAGCAAGAATTTCATCTGCCTGAGAAATTCTCCATTTACATGTATGCTATGGCTGGTGCTAAATTTTCTTCCACTTTTTCGCCGAAGCTCTTCTTCCAATCTTTTTTGTTTTCTATAGTACAAGTATTTGAGTGAAAATATGAATGCTGCAAGACTCCAGAAGGCTCCATATTTTTGAGCAGTTGATGACTGAATTATTAGTTGGAGCACAGACGGGGGAATATAATTCAAAACAAATTGCTCAAACTTTGACTGTACAGTCGGCATTTTGGAAAACGTAACTTAATGTACACAAGAAACTGAACAAAATTATGTGCTTTTTCCAAAACTAAAAGTCTCCACAGCTTTAATTTATCAGCTGGCTTTAGGACAAACATTGATTAACCTTCGGTCAGCCTCGATATACTGATCTGATAAAATCAAAGCTGTAAATATCATGTAATGGACATTTTTATGAATGAAAATGGTATGTATGCATATACATTATGCAATTGCAATATGTGACAAAGTAACAGGACAGATTTCGTCAAATCATACAGCCTTTTCCGCTGGTATTTAAACTTTCCATGCTTAAGTAATGATACGAGATCTAATGTAATTGGCAGTTCTCATGCACTGAATGTGTCTGATGCTATACCATGATGTATCATTTGACATAACACTGGAGTATACATAATAATGTTATATAAGTTGTGCGAATGAAAAAGTCCATTAATTTCTGTAACATGACTACAGCTCAGTTATGCGGTAGAATATAAAATGCTCAAAATCGTGTCAAAGCATTTTACTCCAGTTTTGAGTGTCTCACCAAGGTGCATATTCAATACTTGATGCTGATAGACAATGAAAACTCAATAGTATGGCATTAAAGTCCAAATTCCATGTAGAGCCATGTAGCAGTACCAACCATGCAGCTATTTAGAAAACGAAATGGCAATTCTTAGAAATCCAAAATGTTTACAACAATAACATAATAACATTTATTTACAAGAAAGACAACAGCATCCCTTTTCGGAGCATAGTAAGTTCACATATAACTCACAATTTCTTAAACACAATATTCAGTAGCAGTAGTACAGTATATCACCAGAACGTTGTTACACAATATGCCCATTGGAAAAATTATCGGCAGAATAATATCTACATGATATAAATTTTCTTATCATACTGAAAAATATGATTTCCACAAAACAATTACTATTCGCAACAACGATAGTCTTAAAAAATAGCATGCACATTCCGTATCGTAGTATGTAGTAGTACTACAAATATTTTTTTTGACACTTTAATATGAACCATGAGGAAAAAAAGGTAGGAGGACATTACTCAAGGCAAGGTTCACATAATAAATTACAATTTACAATACTAATAATTTATAACATTTCTCACATTTGCTTTCATTGTTTGCATGAGTGGCTCAATTACATATTCACGAGTCGTCAAAACCAAACTTATCATGTCTCTCTAACCAGAATGGCATTCATTAAAGCTTGCATTTTCAGAAATAATTTCTCCTCTTGTGTTGCATATGACAAATCCGTTGTTAGCATAAGGATGGAAGAATGGACAAATTGCTAAGCAATATGCTCAGCACACGCAATATAAAGGTAATATCTCACAATTAACATACACTTACATTACTTTTATCAAATTATTTAACAAGTTAAATACCTAACAATCGAACACACGAAAAAAATCCCATTCTCGCCTTAAAACCAGATAAACTAAATTCAATATAACAACACATACACATGCAGAGTGACCAGAACCCATCCACCACAAAAAATTAACAAACACTGACAAACAGTTTGATTAAAATTAATGAACAAAAAACAAACTTAAATTGAAAACTAAGAATCAATCACAAGTATGTATTTCCGATCCCAAGTTCGTCTCCATTTTTGACACGAATCAAATGTGAAGACGAAAAATGATCTACCGAGAACAAACTTTGGATGATTGCTACTTGATCTAGCACCATAAGTTCAATGATCGACAATCCTGCAAGATTTCTTGATTATTTGCAAATGTCGCATACATATTATTATTATTACTACTATAGACTTAGGGGTTTACAAACTTTGGTACACATGAATTGAATAACTTCTAAATACGTAGCAGTAGTATACGGAGTGAGCCTTAGATTTTAGAGAGCAGCTATTTACAGCAGTAACAGGGTTCTCCCCAAAACGTGTTAACTATCAGCAATTACTAGTTGACTTTAAAAATATGTTCACCTATTGATAGTATACAATAATAATAGAATCTTGGGAATTCTTCCACCACCTTTCTTACTGATTTAAAGGGCAATATTAACTACTAACAGCTTAAAGCATAATTATTCGTTTATTGAATGATGATGGTTATCTAAATCTTCTCTCAGAGGCCTTATCCCAACTCAAATCCATTATTTCAATTCCATTCTTAAAGTTCAAGGTACAGCGTACGCGATAGTAGTGCCATATAAACACACTAGATTAACTAATGATAATGTACATACCAACATACCTCGCTATTGATATAATGATAATGATAATATGACTTACTGTAAAACAACAACTTGAGTTAAATAGTCCGTAGGTCATAATAAAGTATAAGTCAACTGGAGCTCAAAACACTTATCCACCTATTAAGAGTACATACTTAATTGCTAATGAGCTCAAACAATTAATCTCCATTTTTTCACAACGTATGCTCAAATCGTGAGCATCAGTTTATCCTACTCTGTATACATTATGTAAGTTACGTAACTACTATCTCAAATGAGTAATTTCCTCGTGGATTCTAAAATATCCTAGTACAACTCAATCCGCTCCCACAATAATAAGATTTTTACATTCTCATAGGCAGGGAATACAAGTATCACAGGAGAATCAAGAATGCTTACACAAAAAGGGGCTCCCTGCAGATTCATTCACACATAAAACGGAAAAACACAAAAAAATAGACCAGCATTTGTAGATGATTAGTTAGATTACATAACTAACTGACAAAAAGATAGGCACTCATCATCATAGAACCACACAAAACTAAATAAGCCCAAAAGGAGTCAATACAGACATTATGATGAAATGCCAATAGTCACATGAGGAAATGGAGTGGAAGATTGTCCAATTCAGACTTTATATGGAATTTAAGTTGACACACAACAACTAATAATCTTTACTACAGCAAAGCTTCAGTCTCAGTCCACAATAACTTGTCAATATAGTCTCTTAAAGCATTTTGGGGAAGTCGACAAAAATGGTGTAGTTTATAACATAGAAGAGCAACCAAAACAAACAAAAAGGTGTTCCACTTGAGATTTTTATCACATCACCATTCTACATGGATAGAGCCATTTGAGTTTACTACAGACTCGTCCGTCTTGTCATCATCATGAATGTAATGGCACAAAGTATAGGACAAATATCATCTCATTCACAAAACACGTTATGATTCAAGTCAGTCTACTAAATCTTAAGTTAGTTAATCCAATCAAAATAATATAGTGGGTTAGTTGGTTAGAAAGCAAAAGTATACTCGATGATGACCTAGCAATAATTAACTAACTACGCATCTACCTATATTCATTATTGATACATAATTCATAATTCCACTTATTATTGTTGAGTTGGCCATATATTTCGGTCCTACCTAAGCTGAAACTTGCTGTGATGCAGGATGATGTGATGATGATTAATATGACATTAAATATGCAATACGACTCGAAAATATCCATTTCGAACGAACAAACTAACATTACATACAACACATAAAAAATAGCTTTGGTTGTGGATTATATTCACTCGCTGTTGTGTTTAGGAATGTTACAAACTAACTAACAAACTGTAGTCGGATAGCAAGTTAGTTTAGTTAGCATGTGATGATGACAACTTTTTAGACCGATTCACTTGGTACATCTAATCTACTACGTTTTTTTGACAAGGTTATTTTTTGGAATGATTTTTAGATTGAGAAATATACTTTCCTTTGGTTCCATGATTCAATCATATACTAATTTGCTATCGTTAGTTAGTTATTTTTAAAGTATCACTTGCTCACTTTCGTGCCTTTTTTCTTAGGTAGTTAGTTATGTATGTATACTCCTTATCATCATCAGTACATGTCACCAGTAATATTTATACGAAAACCGAATAATGGACCTGAAGAGAATTTGTGTGTGCTTCTTACTAGTTGGCTGTATTTTTGTGTTACCACAGGATGCTTTGCGACCTTGGGCTGCTAATGTCAGTCAGTTTGGGTACTACTGGAAGTATATTTGGGTAGTATGCTTCCTCTAATCTTTTCGCGATCTGCGTTTTCGGTTTCCTCGGGATTTAGCCTCCTCCCAAGAATCAGCTACAGAAGCAAAAGTTAGATTATTAGTACAATGTAAACAAAATTAGACAGTACATATCTACTGCATAATCTCAAAAATACAGTTAAACTCTTACTTGTGATCTCATCGAAAACCACATTACTTTTGGGTGCAGTGACTTCCTCAGATTTAGTTGGAGTGGGCTCAGAATCCCCAGCTTCAATTTTCTCCACAGGCTTCTCTGGTTCAACTGGTTTTGGTGCTTCTTCAACTTTAGGAGCTGCTGGCTTATTTTTATTAGTCTCTGGAGCTTTGGATGCCTTCTTAGCAGTCACTGATTTCTCTTCCTTCTTCTTCTTTTCAGGGCTAGCCACTGGAGTGGTCTGAGTCGAATGATTTTGAACAACAGTTGAGCTGGATAATTGAGCGTCCTCGTTTACAATAGGCTTAGTCTCCTGAGCTTTGGCCACTTGTTTTGCTGATTTGGTATCTTCCTTCTTGCTCGTTCGGTTTTTCTTGTCCTTGCGAGATACTGCAGGAATCCACTCGCCTAACAATAGAAAAAACAATAAATCAGTCAAAGTCCCTTGAAAGCAAAAAATGCGTGTTTAGAAATGACTCTGTCACTAATTCACATACCAGCATCAAAATCCTCAGGTTTGTTGGTTGGTTTTTTCTCCTTCTTAGCTGCCTGTACTGCCCTCTGTACAAAATCTGGTTTCCCTTCCTTCAAAGCCACGTTCTTCCCCTTGATAGCACCATTGGTTTTCTCATGACTAACGACATGTCCATTTGCCACTGACTTTTCCTTCGCTTTAGTTGGAACCTTGTTATTATTGGTGACGTGAGTCTTCTGCTTCAAATTATTATTCGAACGGTTTTTATAAGATGAAGATTGGAGTACAGCCAGATGCTCAGAGCTGGGCTCTTCTGTTTTTTGAAATCCAAATATGTAAACCAAAGATGCAAGCACGACTACGATGAAAACAGGAATTGCAAGTTGTGGCTCCACTCCGTATTCGATAAGGGAATCCATGTTGAGATTTTGAGAAAAGCTTTTACGGTTGTGTGACAAAATAAAATGAGTGAGAACAGAATGATGAATATTCCTTTAGAAGGGGAACATTGACCAGACAAAATGAAACCAAGGAAACCGCTAATGAGATGTTTTCAGTAATTTTGAATTCTTTATCGCTTCGTCTTCGAGTCGATGCTTGAAATCCACTGGTATATTGTCCACATAAGATCCTTAGGTAGGATAAATTCAGACTTCTGCAAATTCAAAATCACATTGTAAAGATTGAAGATGCGTGATAATTAAATCTAACTTCCCCAACCCCTGGAAGTTTAGAGGAGCCCTACGGAAAAACATCAATAATACCAGTTTCAATAATTCAGGTGTGTTAAGAATCAATTTTTTTCTTCTAAATATAAAAATTATCCAATCGCTATAGAATAAGGCCCCCAGGGCTCAAAGGTAAAAGCCAAAAAAATTAGGCGAGCAAAAAAGCGGCCATGTTTTTAAATAA
>Ga0210040_10009204_pt1 | contig 11532 bp, 1 predicted proteins | sample CryGeyCG12114_NA_FD_185462 | JGI IMG/M metagenome (GOLD analysis project Ga0210040, IMG submission 185462) | Groundwater microbial communities from aquifer - Crystal Geyser CG19_WC_8/21/14_NA (SPAdes) (version 2) | ecosystem: Environmental > Aquatic > Deep subsurface > Groundwater | place: USA... | reverse complement strand
CTTATTCTCTCTTCTACTATAATAATAAAAAAGTTATTAGTTAGATAGAGGTAAGAGATTAAACTATTATTAAAAATAAAGGCTTAGATTTATAATATTATAAATAGCTTTTTATATTACAATAACGCGCCTACTAAGTACTACTATAAGTCTTTAGTTCTTACGAAACGTCTTTAGCGTATAAGACCTTATTTAGCTTAGCCTAAGTTAGGTAGTAGAGTACTTAGCTAAGCAGAATAAAACACTATATATAAAAACTTCTTATAATTAAGTATTTAGTTAAGCTACTTAAGAGTATATTTAGAATCCTTTTTTTCTTATTAAAGCCTAGAAGATATATTACCTATTTAAAAGTATTTTAATAGCTTATATTAGTACCTAAAGACTATAATACCCTATTAGGAATATTTTAATTACTTATACTTATCCCTAATATCTATATAACGCTTTTAACGCTGCTAATTTACTACTTAGGTTAGGAATAAGCACTCTACTTTACAATTTAAGATTCTTATTATTCTTAAAGTCTTTAATAATCTTCGCTAATACAGAAGCCCTATATCCTTAGAGAGAGTAATAGGTAATACTATAATAATTAAAGAAGTTTTTAAGTACTTTAACTATATTATTATTAGGCGTAAATATAAGTCTTTAGTTATCTTAGCTTAAATTTATTAATAAGAGTAGTAAAGTAAAAGAAAAAAAGATTTTAAAGTAGCTTAATATAAAGTTAGAGTTAATTATAAAAAGTAAAGAGAATATTATAAAGAGAATCTAAGGCTAGTATTAGCCTAGTATAGATAGTATTATACTATTAATATATATAGATAGATACTTATACTAGTAAAATAGATATATAAGCTATTATATTCTTTCTTAGATTATAAAAAGTAAACGATATTAGGTAGGTAGAGAGTTTAAATCCTTATTAAACGTAAAGATTATAATTTGCAGTAGCACTATTAACTTTATACACTATAATAACTAGGTATAAAATTTAAGGATCTAGAAGGCCTATATAAGAATATCTATAACACTATTTAAGCTATAATATTATCTCTAGATATTAAGCTAGATTAGCTTAAAGAAGAATTAACTTTAATCTCGCTTACTTATAAAGCGCTATCTATAAAGGCCTATAATAAGAAACTAGTATAGAAAGTATTTTAAGAAGAGAAAGCTAGAGCTGTTTAGACTCTAAGTATTAATAAGGTTATAGTTTAGATACAGCCTCTAACCTAAATAGGTAGCGTTACTCTAAGCTAGAAAGATAACTTTAATAGTAAAGAGTTAATAGTAAATATTAAAGAGTACGTTAATACCTATATCTAGGCGTAAGAAGAGCTTTATAAAGAGAGTCTAGGGCTAGTATTAGTATAAAGCTAAGCCTTAAGGAAACTACCTTAATAAAATAATAATATATATTATCTAAGCTATAATCTAATATATAGCTAGAAGAGAAAGTAAAAAGGCTTTACTAAGTCTTTTATTATTATCTTAATAAAAATACTATATTACTTCTTAATAATATTATTATTTAAGAATATTATTTTAACTATTATCTTAGAGATTATTATTTTAAAGAAAAGTTGTATAGTTTTATAAAAAAGCGTTATTATTTTATAAAAATAGTGTATAATTTATTATAGAGCCTAGAGTAAGTAATAGTATTAAGCGCTATAGCTTAGAAGAGGTTAAGATAGCTCTCTAGATTATAGATAACTTATATAACGTCTAGTAAGTAGGTAGGCTTATATATCCTTATATAGTCTCCTTACTATTCTTTTACGTATATACTTATATATAGAGAGTACTACGTAAGCTCTTTATTTTATAACTATAATACTACTACGTCTAAGTATAACTTAGATTAGACAGTTCTTCTAGTAACGCTACTATTATATTATAGTCTCTTCGCTCCTCTTTTATAAGTATAATCACGCGTAGATAGTATTACATAACCCCTACGCTCTACTATATTTTAACTTACTACGTATAGATACTAATAGGTATCTAGTAGAAGCTATAAGAGTAAAAAGTAACCTAAATACGCCTCTAATAAGAATAGGAGAAGTAGATTAGTCTTCTTACCTAAAATCTATCTCTATTAGAGGAGGAACTACTTATAGCTATTATAAGCGAGCGTAAAGGATATAGTGTAAACATGCCTAAGTATAGTACTACTTAAGTAGTATAGGTAGTATAACTAGCTAAATATATATATATATATATAACTTTATTAAAAAACGACTAGTAAGAACGCTTTTATAAGTTATCTCTTCTCTATATTATAGGAGGTTTGTATTATAGGTATTAATAGGTATTAATAAAGTAAGTACTTAAAAAGATAAATAGTAATAGCTTATAGAGGTTAGAGTAGTTAAAGTAACTATACTAAAGCTTAAAGAGTTTATCGTATTAAAGAGAGAGAGAAAAGCTAAGTTTAGTTATAGGCGTAAAGAATATAATACCTAATCTAGTATCTTACTAATTACTTATTATATTAACTAGAGATAAGACGACTTATATAATAAGAAAAGCTAATAAAATTAATAGTATAAGATATAAGCGCAGCTATAATACTCTAAAAATAGGTAGTAGTTATAGTAGTAGTGTAGTAGATAAAGAAGAAGCGTTTAAAAGAAGATAAAGTAAGTAAGCGCAACGCGTTATTAAGTTATATAATTAGACGCGTTATAAAGATTAGTAATACGCTTATAACGCGTTATAAATATAAGATAATAACGTAAAAGTAAAAGCGTTATTAATATAATAGTAGAACTAATATCTCTACTACATATTAAAGGGCTACGTAAGAGATATACCTAAACTAATAACTATTACTATCTCTCTATATTATTTAATAGTAAGAGATATTATCCTATAGCTCTATAAGAAGTATTATATAGTATATACTATAGTAGATTCCTACCTAGCTCTAGCTTCTACGTAATATATACTTACGTTTAATAGTAAAGCTAGAAGAAAGTTTCTTCTTTATACTTAATACTTCTTAAGGTAGCTCTTTATCTAATAATTACTAATAATTAATAAGCTAAAAGTTATTATAAAGTAGAAGAAGGTAGCTTTATAGAAGTAGTAGATACTATTATCTTAGACTAAGAGCTAAAGATAGATAAGAAGTTAGATTTATCTTTACGCCTTAATATACTATCCTAAGTACGTATATTATCCCCTTCTTCTATAAGTAAAAGTAAAGGGCCTTTATAGTCTAGAGGATAAGAGAAGTAATAGTACTAAAGTAGTATATAAGATAATAACTACTTCTACTCTATACATTATTATTATATTACTTTATACTTAAGAAAGAAGAGGCTTAAATCTGTAATAGGTACGTAGAGTATAAGTATATTATACAGTAAGAGTAATTAGTAATAATATATTACGCTACTAGCCCTTCTTACACCTATCTACCTTACTACTAAGTATCTCTCTTATATATACTTATACTACACTCTATAAACTTCTTCTTACTATAATACATTACTATAATAAGCTTAATAATACCCCTTAAGAATCTCTAATATTAAGCGTATAAAAGATAGCCTTAATTTACACTTTCTCTATCTTATTATAGCTTACTAGCAGTTTATAGTAAGTAGTACTAGGAATTAAGTAGATAATACTGTAGATCTATAGCTTAATAATAAGCTTAAAGAGAGCTATAAATAAATCTAGTAATAGGTATACTCTAGTCTTAAGCTTATAATAGCTAATATAGTTAGCTATTAGGTCTAGAAGCTAGATATATTAAGAGATTTAAAAAGAGATCTTACTTAGCTAGTTTAATAACCTTTATATAGCTACAGAAGACCTAGGTAGTAGGTATAAAGAAAAGCTTTATAGTAGTATAAAAGAGCGTAGCTAGAATCTAGTATCTAAGTTCCTTATAAAAGTAGTAGAGATACTTTCTATTATTAATATACGTTATAAGTATACTATAGATATACTCTTACTATATAAGAAAAAAAGTAGTAGTAATATTACTTTATACCTAATCTTTTATAAAAGTACGTATATACTCTACTATACCTATATCTAGTATACTCTTTATAGTAGCATTAGCGTATTTACGTTTCTTAGAAGCTTTCTTATTTTTAGATACGTAGCTAGCCTAGGTATTTCTAATATAAAGAGCTAGTACGTAGTATTTATTTATAGTACGTACTATCTTACTATAAAGTTCTAGAGCAGCGTATATAAAAAATTAAAACTATAATTACTCTACAGCTAATATCTTAGTATTTTCTAAATACTACTTCTAGAAGTTATATTATAAGATATCTATACTCTAAGACTAAAACGTAAACTCTAGTAATATACATTATATAACTAACTATAGTATACAACTAGCTTATTTTAGGTTACTATATATAGTTACTAAGCTACTTACTTTATATAGGGCTAAGGTATCTAGCTAAAGATAGAGAGCCTTAATATTACGCTTAAGCTCTTATATTATATTAGCGTTAAGCTAAGTAGTAAGTTATAGAGAGTATAGTAATTTACTAAAACTTATAACGCGTTATTAAAGCAGTATTACTAGTACTAAGTTATTATTAATATTACCTACTTCCTACTCTTACTCTTACTCTTACTCCTACGCTTTCTATTCCTATTCTTACTCCTTATCTTCTTAAGTCTCTTCTTTACTCTTATCCTTAGCTTCTTTCTTAGCCTTTTCTTTAGCCTCTTCCTTAGCTTCTTCTTTAGCCTCTTTCTTAGCCTCTTCTTTAGCCTCTTTTTTAGTCTCTTCTTTAGTTCTTCTCTTAGTCTCTACTTTAATAGTATTTAGAGCCTAATAGCTAGTAGCTTATTATTAGTATAAGTCTTAAATCTAGAGTATTAGAAGTCGTTATATACACTTATATTATAGAGATAGAGGTAATACTTCTATAGTAGAAGGCAGCTTAGTCTTAGAGCTAGAGAGGTAATATTTAAGTACTAGCTAATTATATAAGAACTATAGTATACTAGTCTATACTATATATTAGTACTATACTTTATATATATTATAAGTAAGGTAGAAGCAGTATATACCTTACTTAATATACTATCTAGTACTAAACCTTAAGGTACCCTAATTAGGTCTAGATCTATGCAAAAACTACCTAACTCTAACTCTACTTTAGTAAAAATATAATACTATATCTTTAGCTCTCTTCCTAATTATCTCTTAAGAAGTATAAATCTAATATTATTATCTTTATAAAGAAGAATAAGACTACGTAAGCTACTTATCTCTAACGCCTCTTTAGATAACTTAAACTATTTAAAGTAGTTACTAAGCTTAGAGAGTAACTAATACTTATAGGCTATACTCTTAGCTATAAGTTATAGTATACCTATATAGAATTTAGGGGTAAACTCTTCTTCTTCTTAGAGACTAGTAAAAGCCTCTAAGTTAAAGTAATTACTAAGTATCTACTATAGTATAAACGTATTATAAATAAGAATCTAGTATTTAAGGTATTCCTAGAGAGTTCTTTAAGATAGTAGAGTAAGATAGAAGCTTAGATAAGAAGCAGGTTTACTAGTAAATTATATTACAATACGCTTAGAGTATATAGGCGTCTTTTTTACTCTAAGTTTTACTTATAGTTTATACTTACCTTCTAAAGTAGAATAAATCTTAGGATTACTACTATACTAAGAAGTATACTAGTAATAGGTAAGTAAGAGCCTAGACGCGCCTATTACTTTAAAGTTAATAGTAATAGTAGCGTTAGGACCTTAGTTAAAGACTTAGTAGTATAAGTTTAGTAAGGTAATAATTATATTACCTACTATTTACTATATAATAGTAAAAGAGATCTTATATTACTTAAAGATACTAAAAGAGAGTACTACGCTAATATAATAGACGCTCTAGCTATATAACAGCTTATACTATAGATATAAGCGCTAAAGTATCTCCTTAAAATAGTACTAAGCTATTAGTAGGACTAAGATCTACACTTTAAGTACTCTAGTAAGTAAGATATTTATAGAGCCTAGGCTAGTATCCTTAATATAAAGTAGTATAAAAGTAGTATTATCGTTACTATAGTAGAGATAGGGCGTAGTAATTCTAGGAATATTAGAAGTATTAGAGGAAGTAATCGCAGCACCTATAGGCTATAGTAGCGTATAGACCTACTTAAGGTAGTCTAATATAGGTAATTCTAGCTTATTAATATAGTATTAAAGAGTACGCCTTAACTCTTATAAAAATACTACCTATACCTTTAAGTCTAAGATAGTCTTATTCTACTACGCTATTAGGTCTTATACTATCTAGCCTTTAAATAATCTAGTTAATACTAGCTTATTAGTAAAAGAGGGCTTATATACTCTACTAGTATTAGACGTATAGATAGCTCTATTTAGTGTAGAGTTATAACTAGCTTTCTTAGTACTAATCTTAAATCTATAGAAGTATATAGACTAGTTAGCTATCTTATTATTAATAGCTTATAGCACTTCTATAGTAGTAGCGTTAGACTATATAAGAAGACTTTTAATAGGTATAATACATCTTCTATAGATCTTAGCTAGTTAAGAGTCCTTTATCTAGTCTGTAATAAGTTAAAGAAGATTATTACGTAATTTAGATACTATACCTAGCTATATAGTAGGAAGTATAATAAAGCAGCTATTATCTATCTCTTTATCTACTTCTTAGCTAGTATCTTTATTCTTCTTATTAATAGTATTATCTCTAGTTCTACGCACTCGTAGCTAATATCGCCTATAATCTATCTCTTCTTCTACTTCTAACTACGCTATAGGCGACGTATTGTCTACCTCTTCTACTACTACCTCTAATAATAGTCTTAATAGTAAAGTACGTAGTAGTAGAGTTTACGCTATAGGCAGTATATTATCCACCTCTTCTACTACTACCTCTAATAATAGTCTTAATAGTAAAGTACATAGCAGTAGAGTTTATACTATAAGTAGTATATTATCTACCTCTTCTTCTACTACTTCTAATAATAGTACTAATTACGCTATATATAGTAGTAAGTTTTACGCTATAAGTAGTATATTATCTATTTCCTATAATTACTAGGTTATAAGAGTACTAGAAGTAGATAGCTAGTAAGGCTCTAGCGTATTAATAGTTATAGTAGAGCTGTTATAAAGATTAGAAATAACTATCTAGAGCTTTTAGAAGTATTTAAAATTACGTTTAAGTATTATTTCTATATATAATAGCTAGCTCTCTACAGAGTAAGTTAATATATATTATAGTAAAGAGGCTTTACTAGACTTACTACTACGTAGGCTAGTAGATAGAGCGTTTAGAGCGTTAGCGCTTAGGAGCTAGTTAAGCTCTTATACTATAGCAGCGCTACTATCTTATAAGGCCTTAAAATAATACTAAATATTTTAAAGATAAAAGAGAGTAGCTATAGTTATAGTACGCTCTATCTAGTAAGAAGATAATAACTACTTATAATATTTAGCAGCCTATACGCTTTAAAGAAGGTAGATATAATAAGTTAAAAGATAGAGTTATTATAAAGTCTAGTTATATTAGGGTAGAGAGAGTTACTATATATAAGACTACTTTTATTTAGTTTCTAGAGAAAAAGAGTTATAAACGCTAAGCAATACTAGCTCTACCTTAGTATAGTACTCTACACTATACTATAAATACTATACTTACTACTACGCTTATTCTTATAAGTACTCGCTATATATATATCTACTCTTTAATAGTAAAATCCTAAGGCGTAGATAAAGGCCTAGATAAGAGAAATTGTAATAGATACCTTAGCAGATTCGCCTTAAAGTAAGTATACTATTAGTAATATTAAGTATATAGTAAGGTATTAACTTACTACCTCTAAAGGTCTTAGATAAATAAATATTTGTTAGGAAGTTAATCGCGCGTCTACTATCTACTATTTTAGGTTTAAAAGGTAGAAAGAGCTTACTACCTTAAAGAGTTAGTAGTATCTATACTTATAGTAAGAGGCGTTATATTAAAGTTATTAGATAATATAGTAGACGTAGTTAATAAAGTAGAAGTAGTAATCGTTTCTATATGTATAAAGAACGTATCTACTACTACTAGTAATAGTATATACTAGTAGCTTAATAGTAATATAGAGTAGGACTTATTAACTAATATAGATAGCGTAGTAGCTAGTAAAGAGAACAGTTCTTTAAAGATCTACTATTTAACACGTAGATTCTCTTCTATTTTAATAGAAAGTAGGATTATATCTCTATCTTTATAAGTATCGCTTCTATTTTTATAGTCTAACTAATAGTTAGTACTTTCTCTATAAACTAGAGTAATTATAATAGAACGTACTTTATTGTTACGCGCGTTTAGTATTATATATTCTCTTCGCTCCTCTTTCGTCTCTATAATTATACGCGTCTAGTACTATATAGTCTCCTTACCTATCTTTTATATATATAATTATATACCTTTAGTATAGTATAGTCTCCTCGCTCCCCTTTTATACGTATATATTATACATTAATACTACTTTATAGTCCTCTTACTCCTTTTTTATATATATAATTATATATATTTAATACTGTATATTCTCTCTACTCTTCTATTACCTACGTAATTACGCGTAGATAGTGCTTTATAGTCCTCTTACTTCTTTTTTATATACGTAACTACGCGTTTAGTACTATATAATCTCTTTACTTCTCTTTTACTTACGTAATTATAAATAGAGCTAAGGCTTTCTTAAAGCTATAAGAAATCTTATATTTAAGACGTTTAGGAGCGTTAGTTAGCTTAGTAGAGAGGTTATTAGCTAGTAGAATTTGCAAATTTCTACTTAATTAATATGCTCCTATTCTAAATTAATAATCTCGTCTTATAAGATATATTTATTACCTTACCTACTAACTTCCTTAAGGCGTTTAGTATACTTATAATAGGACTATTTACGTACTATAGCTTTCTTAAAGCTACGTAAGATCTCTTACTTTAAGCACTTAGGCTTTTACTCTAGTTAAGCGTACTAGTCCTTAAGCTTATTTAGGCGTTTAATTACTATATTTAGGATATTAGCTAGAGACTACTAGTACTTTCTTAGTACTTCTTCTACAGCTTAAGCTTATTAAGCGTAAGCTTTTTCTAGAACTTTTTAAGATTATTTATTAGCTGCGCGCTACTTTTTAGTATATTATACCTATTATTCTATTTTAGCTTAAGTAGTTACTTTAGCTTCTATCTTTAGCCTATATAGCTCTAATTATTTATTCTAGTCTTAGTCTTTACTTCTTTACTTATTACTATTATAAGCGTAAAGCTACTAAGGATAAAGATAGTAAAGATAGTAAGGAGTCTTCTAAGAAGTAAGGCTATCCTAAGAAGAATATAGTTACTAAGCTAATAACTAAGCCTATTACTATAAGTAAGCCTAAAAGTAATCCTTTATATATAGTAGGTTAATACTCTTAAAGTTTCTATTCTTTAGTATTTAGAGTAGTTTCTTATTCTTCTCCTAACTCTTAAAGATAATAGTCTCTAGCTTTTTCCTATTATCTCTTTAGATCTTCTTTATAGCGTTTCTTTTACTCTTAGCGTCTTACTTTATCTTTACGCTTTTATCTTTAAGCTACTTTATAATTCTACCTTTACTTCTAAACTATTATATCTAGTTATTATTATTAATAATAGGTAGTACTATAAATATATAGGCTGTAGTAGCTTAATTATATATAGTATACCTAAAAGCTAATATCCTAATAGCGTATATTTAGAGTAGTTACCTTATATTACTAAAGACTAAATATATCTTAAGCTAATTAAACTTAACGCTTTTAAAGGCGTATATAGTAGGAGTAATACGCTATAATCTTAGCGCCTTACTACGTTCTAATAATAAAAGTATTTATTACATCTTATTTATAGTATATACGTAAGTCTAAGGCCTCTATAAAAGCCCCTATAATCTTACTATTTATATAGACGTTAGATATAATAATAGTAGTATTAACTAACTACCTATTAACTATATACTATATATAGTCCTAGATATAGTGTAGGTTAGCTATAGTACTATCTAGCCTAAATAGTCTTACTATATAGCCTATTACTTTCGCAGTAAAAGTATTTAGTATAATATTACCTATATAAAGAGCTAAGACGACTATAGAAGTCTTACTAGTACTATTCTTAAAATAGTAGAGCTGTAGTAGAGTCGTAATATTCTAGTCTATATTATATAAGTCTAGAAGCTAAGAAAGAAGTAAGACGTATAAGATTACTACTTATAGTAGAGTACTAAATACTAAGTACTCTAAGTATAATTAGCATAGAAACTATATTAGAAGAGAAGTACTTACTATATATTCTACAATAGTGAGCCTACTAGGCGCTACTATAACGTTTTAGTCCTTATAGTATATCTTTTATATATAAAGTTTTATTAGGCTTAGCTAAAGTAGAGTAGTTAAGCGCTCTATAAATATAGTTAACTAGAGTTATTCTTATATCTTAACTACTTATATAAGAGCTATTTATAGTCGCGTTATACTAGAAGTATACGTAAGAGCCTAGACTAAGCTAGTTATAACTAATACGTATACTAATTTACTACCTATTATAAGTATACTATTAGGTACTATATAGTCTCTTTGCCTATCTTTTATATATATAATTATATACCTTTAGTGTAGTATAGTCTCCTCGCTCCCCTTTTACACGCGTATATTACGTATTAATACTACTTTATAGTCCCCTCGCTCCTCTTTTATATATATAACTATACGTATTTAATACTATATATTCTCTCTACTCTTCTATTACCTACGTAATTATACGTAGATAGTGCTTTATAGTCCTTTTACTCCTTTTTTATATACGTAACTACGCGTTTAGTGCTGTATAATCTCTTTACTTCTCTTTTATCTACGTAATTAATAGAGATCTTTACTATTAATAAGGCACTAAAATTAAGTCTCTATTATATAAAGTTCTTTTTCTTTATTATTATTAAAGGAGAGAAGAAGTAGCTTATACGTCCTATCTATTAGCTTAAAGTCTTTAATTAACTTTTATAGATAAAGTAATAGCTATATTATAAAGAAGTTAGTATAGTCTAAGTCGTAGTTAATAGTAGTAGTATTAGTACTTATAGTAGAAGGCGTTATATTAAAGTTATTAGATAACGTAGTAACTATAGTTAATAAAGTAGAAGTAGTAATTATCTCTATACGTATAAAGGATGTATCTACTACTACTAGTAATAGTATATACTAGTAGCTTAACAGTAACGTAGAGTAGTTCTTATTAACTAATACAGACAGCGTAGTAGCTAGTAAAAGGAATAGTTCTTTAATAATCTACTATTTAATACGTAGATTCTCCTCTATTTTAATAGAAAGTAAGATTATATTATTATCTTTACGAGTATTACTTCTATTTTTATAGTCTAACTAACAGTTAGTACCTTTTCTATAAACTTAAGTAATTATAATAGAACGTCTTATCTAATATAGTATACCTACTTAAGCTTAGCTTTAAGAATAACTCTTAAGTCTTAG
>Ga0210040_10009203_pt1 | contig 11533 bp, 9 predicted proteins | sample CryGeyCG12114_NA_FD_185462 | JGI IMG/M metagenome (GOLD analysis project Ga0210040, IMG submission 185462) | Groundwater microbial communities from aquifer - Crystal Geyser CG19_WC_8/21/14_NA (SPAdes) (version 2) | ecosystem: Environmental > Aquatic > Deep subsurface > Groundwater | place: USA... | reverse complement strand
CGGGGACCAGTGCACCCGCCGCTGCGACTTCTGCCAGATCGACACCGGCAAGCCCGCGGACTTCGACGCCGACGAGCCGCGCCGGGTCGCCGAGAGCGTCGCGACCATGGGGCTGAAGTACGCGACGATCACCGGCGTCGCCCGCGACGACCTGCCCGACGGCGGCGCCTGGCTCTACGCCGAGACGGTGCGCCAGATCCACGCCCAGCTGCCCGGCTGCGGGGTGGAGCTGCTCATCCCGGACTTCAACGCCGACCCCGCGCAGCTGGCCGAGGTCTTCTCCTCCCGGCCCGAGGTGCTCGCGCACAACGTGGAGACCGTTCCGCGCATCTTCAAGCGCATCCGCCCGGGATTCCGGTTCGACCGCTCCCTCGCTGTGATCACCGCTGCCCGCGAGGCGGGCCTGGTCACCAAGTCCAATCTGATCCTCGGCATGGGCGAGGAGCCCGAGGAGGTCCGGGAGACCATGCAGGCGCTGCACGACGCCGGCTGCGACCTGCTGACGATCACCCAGTACCTGCGGCCCTCGCCGCGGCACCACCCCGTCGTGCGCTGGGTCAAGCCCGACGAGTTCGTCGGCTTCCAGGCCGATGCCGAGGCGATGGGCTTCCCGGGCGTGCTGGCCGGTCCGCTGGTGCGCAGCTCCTACCGCGCCGGCCGGCTCTACCAGCAGGCCGCAGCCGCCCGGGGGCTCGCCTCCCGGGTGTGACCCGGTCCGCCCCTATCCTGGGGGCATGGCACGCAGCAAGCCCTCGTCCGGCTCGACCGCCGCTTCGATCGCGAACCCGAAGCTCAAGCTGGACAAGAAGGGCAACCCCAAGGTCGGGCGGCTGAAGAAGCTCGGCACCAACGCCCGCATGATCAAGCAGGCGTACACGCTGACGGCCAAGAACGACCCGAAGCTCCCCTGGCTCCTGCTGATCACCTTCGTGGCCGTTGCCGCGGTCGTCGAGCTGATCGGCATCCTGCTCAGCCTGCCGCTGGTCTTCATTCCCATCGCCCTGCTGTTCGGCCTGCTTGCGGCGCTCATCGTGTTCGGACGGCGGGCTCAGGGCTCGGCCTACCGCCAGGTGGAGGGCCAGCCGGGTGCGGCCGCCTGGGTGCTCGAGGGCATGCGGGGTGACTGGCGGGTGTCCTCCGGCGTCGCCGGCACCACGCAACTCGACGCGGTCCACCGGGTGCTGGGGCGCCCGGGCGTGGTCCTGGTGGCCGAGGGGGCGCCCTCCCGGGTGCGCAACCTGCTGGCCCAGGAGAAGAAGAAGGTCGCCCGGATCGTCGGTGACACCCCGATCTACGACATCCTCGTCGGCGACGGGGAGGGGCAGGTCCCGCTGCCCAAGCTCGGCGCGCACGTCATGAAGCTGCCCCGCAACCTCACTGCCGCCGAGGTCAACAGCCTCGGGCGCCGGATGAGCGCGCTCGGCGGCCCGAAGATGCCGGTGCCGGGCGGGCCGCTGCCCGGTGGGCGGCAGATGTCGATCAGCCAGCGGCAGGTCCGCCGCCGCTGACCCGCACCGCTGTCGAAGGGCCTCGTCCGAGCCGGACGGGGCCCTTCGTGCTGTACCGCCCCCTGGTCCCGGAGGTCTGTCACCGACCCGGCACCCCGGCCAGGGTCGCCGCGATACTGGGTGCATGACGTCCCGGGGCGAGGTCCGCGTGTGGCATGCCGAGGAAGGATGGGGAGTCCTCGACTCCGCGGCCACTCCGGGCGGCTGCTGGACGCACTACTCATCCGTTCTCGTCTCCGGGTACCGGGCTCTCGAGACCGCTGCGGCCGTGGAGTTCACCTTCGAGACGGCTGAACAGGACGGCTACGCGTTCCGGGCCGTCGAGGTATGGCCTGCTGGCCAGGCGCCGGTGCGCACCAGGGACGTCGCCTCCGGCCCATCCCCCGCCTACCACTCCACGCTGACGCTCACCTTCGACAGCGACGACGAGACCGGCGGGTCCTGACACGGCACGGCGGTGCGTCGCGCACCTCCAGGGACCCGTCACACCGTCACCGCACGAGGGGGGGCTCAGTCGAGGACGACGGCGGTGCCGGTGAGCCGGTCGTGCAGACCCCGGCCGTCGGCGTCGACCAGCAGCGCCGGGACGAGCAGCACGAGCAGCCCCGTGCGGACGACCGCCCGCCACAGGTCCAGGCGCGCGCCGGGCCGCGGGTGGGCCAGCCGAAGTCCCAGCAGCCGCATGCCGGGGGTCTGGCCGGCGACCACCAGCGTGATGACGGTGAGCAGGCCGAAGGAGACCAGGCTCCAGTTGCCGGGCAGGGCCGGTGCGGTGAACAGGCCTGCGACCAGCGCCGCCGCGAACGAGTCGACCAGGAAGGCTGCGGCGCGGGTGCTGAAGGCGGCCAGCGAGCCGGGGCCCTCGGCGGGGAGCCCCAGGGAGGCGCCCCGCCGCCGCTCCTGAGAGGGTGGAGCCCCGTCCCTGACCATGACAACCAGCGTAGGACCTGGCCGAGGAGCACCGTTCGGGCGCGGTCCAGCGCCCCGGCGACACGCCGACCGCGGTGTTACCGCCCCGAAACACGCGGGACACCCCGGGGCAACTCCGCGCTCGTAGCTTTCGTTCGGCCGTCCACACACCCGGAGGATCGATGTTCAACAGTCCCGACGAGGTCGCCGCCTACATCCGCGACAACGACGTCGAGTTCGTCGACGTGCGCTTCTGCGACCTGCCCGGCGTCATGCAGCACTTCACCATCCCGGCGTCGACGTTCGGCGAGGACACGTTCTCCGAGGGTCTGGGCTTCGACGGTTCGTCGATCCGCGGCTTCCAGGCGATCAACGAGTCGGACATGCTGCTGCTGCCCGACGCCAACAGCGCCTTCCTGGACCCGTTCCGGAAGCACAAGACGCTGAACGTCAACTTCTTCATCCACGACCCGATCACGCGCGAGGCCTACAGCCGCGACCCGCGGAACGTGGCGAAGAAGGCCGAGGCCTACCTGGCCGCCAGCGGCATCGCCGACACGGCGTACTTCGGGCCCGAGGCGGAGTTCTACGTCTTCGACTCGATCCGCTACGACACCACGATCAACGAGGGCTACTACCACATCGACTCGGTCGAGGGCTCGTGGAACTCGGGCTCCCCCACCGGCGAGAACGGCCTCGGCCCCAACCGCGGCTACAAGGCCCGCCCGAAGGGCGGCTACTTCCCGGTCGAGCCCTACGACCAGCAGAGCGACCTGCGCGCCGACATGATGAAGAACCTCATCGGCGCCGGCCTCGAGCTCGAGCGCGGACACCACGAGGTCGGCACCGGCGGGCAGGCCGAGATCAACTACAAGTTCGACACCCTGCTGCGCTCGGCCGACAGCCTGATGCTGTTCAAGTACGTCATCAAGAACACCGCCTGGGCCGCCGGCAAGACCGCCACCTTCATGCCCAAGCCGCTGTTCGGTGACAACGGCTCGGGCATGCACTGCCACCAGAGCCTCTGGAAGGACGGTCAGCCGCTCTTCCACGCCGAGACCGGCTACGCCGGCCTGTCGGACATGGCCCGCCACTACATCGGCGGTCTGCTGGCCCACGCCCCGTCGCTGCTGGCCTTCACCAACCCGACGGTGAACAGCTACCACCGCCTGGTGCCCGGTTACGAGGCCCCGATCAACCTCGTCTACTCGGCCCGCAACCGGTCGGCCTGCCTGCGCATCCCGATCTCCGGTGACAGCCCCAAGGCCAAGCGCATCGAGTTCCGCGTGCCCGACCCGTCGGCCAACCCCTACCTCGCCTTCTCGGCGATGCTGATGGCCGGCCTGGACGGCGTGAAGAACAAGATCGAGCCGCCGGCGCCGGTCGACAAGGACCTCTACGAGCTGCCGCCCGAGGAGGCCCTGGGCATCGAGAAGGTGCCCGCGTCGCTGGACGCCGCGCTGGACAACCTCGAGACCGACCACGAGTACCTCATCGACGGCGGGGTGTTCACCCCCGACCTGATCGAGACGTGGATCGACTACAAGCGGGCCAACGAGATCGACCCGATCCGCCTGCGTCCGCACCCGCACGAGTTCGCGATGTACTACGACATCTGAGTCGTATCGCCACCACGGCCCCCGACCTGCTCGTCAGGACGGGGGCCGCGGTGCGTCCGCACCGGCGGGGCCGCCGGCAGTCGGTCGACGCGGGCGTCCACCGCGCTACGGGCCGCTGCCCGGATCCGGTCGGTCTGGCGGGACAGGGTCAGGTCCAGCAGCCGGTTGACCGGTGTCACCTCGCCCAGCCGCGCCGCGCCGGCCCACCGGGGCACCGTGACCGTCCGCGACCACGGGGAGGAGAGGCAGCCGGTGATCCGGTCGGCCACCCGCTGCGGCGAGATCCCGCGGGAGAGCCGACCGCGGGCGTCCTCGTCCGACCCGGGGGCGTGCCCGTGCCCGCGGGCCAGCCACTCGGTCTCCACGAAGAAGGGGTTGACCGTGTGCACGCGCACGCCCCGGGCGGTGACCTCGCGGCGCAGTCCCTTCACGAACCCGGCCAGCCCCGCCTTGGTCGCCGAGTAGACGGTCAGCGGCGGCACCTGCGACCACGCCGCCACCGAGGAGACGGCGACCACGTCCCCCCTCCCCCGGTCGCGCGCGGCGGCGAGCAGGTGCGGCAGCGCGAGCCGGGTCAGCTCGATCGCCCCGGTGAGGTTGAGCGCGACGATGCCGGCGACCGCCTCGGCCGGCATGTCCTCCACCAGCCCGGCCCAGCCCAACCCCGCGTTGAGGACGACGCCGTCGAGCCGGCCGTGCTCCGCCAGCGTTGCCGCGACCAGCCGGCTCCGGTCGGCGGCGTCGGCCATGTCGGCGCTCAGCGCGGTCACCCCCGGCAGGCCCGCGACCGCCTCGGCGAGCCGGTCGCCGTCCCGGGCGCAGGTGACCACCCGCGCTCCCTGGGCGACCAGCCTCTCGACGGTGGCGCGGCCGATGCCCGCGCTCCCGCCGGTGACGACGACGACGCGATCGTTCAGTCGGGACATTCGGCTGTCCTACCCACGAGGGACATCACATGCGGCCAGGTATCGAATCCGCTGGCCCTGGGCATGTCGAGTGCCATGCACCTGCCTGCTGCCCGCGGTCCGCTCAGCGAGTCCCTCATCAGCGACCTGGCCACCGGCTCCTCGCTCTCCCCCCGGACGCTGGAGTGCGCCGCCCGCCTGACCTCGGCGCCGGGCACCGTCCTCACCGACGAGGACCTGCAGCTGTCGCTGGCCGTCTGCTACGAGCTCCACTACCGGGGCTTCGACGAGGTCGACGACGCCTGGGAGTGGGACCCCGAGCTCCTCCGGCTGCGCGGCACCCTGGAACGGCTGCACCTGGCCGCCCTCCAGGAGCTGGTCGGAACCGTGCCGGCGACCGACGAGCCGATCGACGCGCAGCTGACGGCGGCCATCGCGGCGGACGACGGCCCGTCGCTCTCCAAATTCATGGCGCGGGAGGGCAACCTCGAGCAGTGGCGGGAGTACCTGACCGTGCGGTCGGTCTACCACCTCAAGGAGGCCGACCCGCACACCTTCGCCATCCCCCGGCTCAGCGGACGGACCAAGGCGGCCATGGTCGAGATCCAGGCCGACGAGTACGGCGGCGGCTCGGCCGCGCGCATGCACAGCGAGCTTTTCGGCGGCCTCATGCGCGACCTCGACCTCGACTCGGGCTACGGCGCGCTGTGGGACGACGCCCCCGCCGTGGCGTTCTCGACGGTCAACACGATGTCGCTGTTCGGGCTGCACCGGCGGTGGCGCGGCGCCGCCCTGGGGCACCTGGCCACGGTGGAGATGACCTCCTCCGAGCCCAGCCGCCGGTACTCCTCCGGGCTGCGCCGGCTCGGCTTCGACGAGTCGACGACCGTCTTCTACGACGAGCACGTCGAGGCCGACGCCGTGCACGAGCAGATCGCCTCGGTGGACATGTGCGGCGCGTTCGTCGCCGAGAACCCGGAGCTGGCCGCCGACGTCCTGTTCGGCGCGCGCTGCTCGCTGGCGATGGACGGCCTCGCCGCGGAGCACCTGCTGGGCGCGTGGGACGCCGGCCGGAGCGCGCTGCGCCGGGAATCCGCGCTGGCCGCCTGACCGTCCGGCCCCGCGCTCAGTCCTGGTCGCGGGGCTCCTGCCGGAGCTGTGCTGCCGGCCGGGGCCGGCTCGGTGCGCTGGGCGCGGAGAAGCCCGCCCGCTTGTGCGTGCCGTCGCAGAAGGGCTTGATGCCGGACTTGCCGCACCGGCACAGCGCGATCGTCTGCCGGCCGGGGTCGATCTCCCCGCCGTCCTGGTCGACCAGTCGGAAGTTGCCGCGGACGATCAGCGGCCCGTCGCGATAGGGCGTGATCGTCGCGCCCTCGTGGTCGGCACCGGTATCGACGGCGTCGGGCTGGTCGGGCTCTGCGGACGGCGATGGCGGCACGTGCACACACTGCCCCGCCGCCCGGGAGCGCACACCCGCTCCCCCGTCGCCCACCCTGCAGAGGGACGTCAGCCGGTGACCTCGACGGTCTCGATCATCCGGTCGAGCAGCCGCACGTTGCGTGCGTAGTCGAACTGCGGCAGTCCCACCGTGTTCAGCACCAGGGTGCGCGACCCGTCGTCCCCCGGCTCCAGGTCGACCACGTGGCTGGTCATCCGGATGCCCGGCGGGTAGAGGCCCCGACCGGCGGACACCTGCTCGATGCGGACCGCTCGATGGCCGTCGACCGTGGTCTCGGTGCGGCTGCCCGGACCGGTCGCGCCGGGCGAGGCGACGACGTCGAAGGGAGCCGCTTCGACCTTGGCGGTGACCGAGCCCACCCGCGCGTCGGTGGCCGGCGGGACGTTGAACGACTCGGGTGCGAACCGGGTGCAGGCCGGCACCGTCTCACCGGAGTTGACCGACCAGCCCTCGGGATAGGAGATGGCGAAGCCGGCGGAGCTCTCGCACCGCTCGGACAGCTTCGTCGCGGAGGTCGGCTCCCGGTCGAGCAGGTCGACGACGATCCGCTGCGGCGAGGTCAGCTGCCCCACGGCGAACGGCCGTTGCTGGTCCAGGCCGGCGAAGAAGCCGTACCGCCCCTCGACGAGCGCGTCCGCGACCAGGGTCTCGAGGACGGCACCCGTGCCCGGTTCCTGGCGTTCGGGCCCCGCCCACGGCCGCACACCGGCCGGCGCGTCGCCGGGCAACGCGATGTTCGTCAGCGTGATCCCCAGGACGACGTGCCCGGGCACCTCGACCGGCCGGCCCGATCCCGACGAGCGCGGGGCGCCGGTGAAGGCCACCTGCCAACCCGCGCGCCCCTCGCCGGCCAGCTCGAACACGATCCGGTCGAACCCGTCGTGGACGCCGAACCGCACGTCGGTGAGGGCGACCGGGAGCCCGCTGCCCTCGGCCGCCGACTCGTCGACGCCTCCGGGGGCGATCGGCTCCAGGGGCTGGTCCTCCGTCGGGCCGGCCGGTGCCGCGGAGGTCGTGTCGACCGACGTCGGAGGGGCGCCAGCGGGATCGTCGGGCTGCGCCGGCGAACCGCACGCGGTCAGGGCGAGCGCGGCGCAGACGGCCGTCGCGAGCAGTCGCATGGGCGACCGCACCTCCCTCTCCCCGGTGGGCCCGTGTCCTGCTCACGCTGCCCACCCGCGGGCCGGCCGAACGTGCGCCGGGAACACGTCATCCGATCGACATGCGGAGCAGGGCGGTCCCGCCGCGTCAGCCCGCCGGCTGCTGGCCGTAGAAGAGCTGCTCGACGACGCCGCGCGCGCGCCGCGTGGTGCGGTGGTAGTCGTCCAGGAACTTCCCGGGCTCGGTGTCGGGGCCGTAGCCACAGGCGCGCGCCACACCGTCGAGCTCCAGACCCGGCCGCGGCAGCTGGTCGCCGGGTCGGCCCCGCACGAGGAAGACCGCGTTGCGCGCCCGCGTGGCGAGCTCCCAGGCCGAGCGCAGGGCGTCGACGTCCTCGGGAGGGAGCAGTTCGGCGTCACCGGCCGCCGCGAGGGCCTGCACCGTCGGGCGGACCCGGAGCCCGTCGACGTCGGCGCCGTGCTGCAGCTGCAGGAGCTGGACGGTCCACTCGACGTCGGCCAGCCCGCCCCGCCCGAGCTTGGTGTGGGTGGCCGGGTCGGCTCCGCGCGGCAGCCGCTCCCGCTCCACGCGGGCCTTGATCCGCCGGATCTCGGCCACCTGGTCGGCGCCCAGCCCCCCGACGGGGTAGCGGATCGGGTCGATCATCGCGACGAAGTCGGCGCCCAGCTGCTCGTCGCCGGCGACGGGTGCGGCCCGCAGCAGCGCCTGCCCTTCCCAGACCGACATCCAGCGCTCGTAGTACTCGCGGTACGCGGACAGGCTGCGGACCATCGCACCCTGGCGACCCTCGGGCCGGAGGTCGGCGTCGATCTCGAAGGCCGGGTCGGGGGCGGGTTCGGCGAGCAGGCGTCGCAGCGTGTGCGCGACGGCGTTGGCCGCCGCCGTCGCCGCGCCGTCGGCCGCCCCGTTCCGCGGGCGGTGCACGAAGAGGACGTCGGCGTCGGAGCCGTACCCCAGCTCACCGCCCCCGAGCCGGCCCATGCCGATGACCGCCAGATCCATCGGGAGGTCGGCCACGTCGGTGCCGGTGTCCAGCGCCTGGGCGCGCAGGGCGATGTCCAGGCCGGTCTGCAGGGTGGCGACGGCGACGTCGGTCAAGGCCTCGCCGACGCGCAGGACGTCCAGCCGGCCCAGCAGGTCGGCGCAGGCGATCCGCAGCAGCTCCTGGCGGCGCAGGCCGCGCAGCACCCGGGTGCTCGCCTGCGGATCCCCGGCGCGGCCGGCCGCCTGCCGCCACGCACGGGTCAGGGCGGCCACGCCGCGCGGCTCCAGCTCGGCGTCGTCGGCCAGCAGTCGCAGCGCCTCCGGGGTGCGGGTCAGCAGCCCGGCTACGTACTGGCTGGAGCCCAGCAGCTGCGCGAGGCGCTCGGCGACCTGTCCCTCGTCGCGGAGCAGCCGGAGGAACCACTGGTTGCCGCCGAGGGCCTCGCTGACCTGCCGGTAGGCCAGCAGCCCGGCGTCGGGGTTGGGGCAGGACGCGAAGGTCTGCAGCAGCACCGGCAGCAGGTACTTCTGGATCGACGCCGACCTCGACACGCCTCCGGTGAGCGCCGCGAGGTGCCGGAGCGCGGCCTCCGGGTCGCCGAAGCCCAGGGCCCGCAGCCAGTCGCCGGCGGCCTTGGAGCCCAGCTGGAGGTGCTGCCCCTGCACCCGGGCCACCGCGGAGAGCAGCGGCCGGTAGAAGAGCTTCTCGTGCAGGCGCCGCACCTCGCGGGTGTGCAGGGCGAGCTCGGCCTGCAGCACGTCGACGGCGCCGCCACGGGCGTCGGGCTTGTAGCCCAGCGAGCGCGCCAGCCAGCGCAGCTGCTGCTCGTCGGTGGGCAGCAGATGGGTGCGCCGCAGCCGCAGCAGCTGGAGCCGGTGCTCGACGGTGCGCAGGAACCGGTAGGAGGCGATGAGCGTGGCGGCGTCGTCCCGGCCGACGTAGCCGCCGGCCGACAGCGCCAGCAGCGCCGGCAGGGTGCCGCCGACGCGCAGGGTGGGGTCGGCACGGCCGTGCACGAGCTGCAGCAGCTGCACGGCGAACTCGACGTCGCGCAGCCCACCGCGGCCGAGCTTGAGCTCGCGCTCGGCCTGGGCCGGCGGAATGTTGTCCTCCACCCGCCGGCGCATGGCCTGCACCTCGCCGACGAAGCCCGGCCGGTCGCCCGCGCGCCACACCATCGGCCAGAGCGCCTCGACGTAGTCCCGGCCCAGGTCGGGGTCGCCGGCGACCGGGCGCATCTTGAGCAGCGCCTGGAACTCCCAGGTGCTGGCCCACTGCTCGTAGTAGGCCGAGTGGCCGGCGACGGTGCGCACCAGCACACCGGCCTTGCCCTCGGGCCGCAGCGCCGCGTCGACCTCCCAGGCCGCCTCGCGGCACATGCGCATGAGGGCGGCGGCCACCCGGGTGGCGCTGCCCAGGGCGGCGCTGTCGGAGTCCGAGGGGTCCACCGGCTCGCCGACGAAGACCACGTCGACGTCGCTGACGTAGTTCAGCTCCCGCCCGCCGGTCTTGCCCAGCGCGATGACGGACAGCCGGCAGGCGGCGGCCCCGGCCGGCTGCTCCGCCACGGCCAGCGCCAACCCGGCGGTGAGCACCGCCGCGGCGATGTCGGCCAGCTCCGCCGCGGCGTCCTCGGCGGGCACGTTGTCGCCCAGGTCGCGGCCGGCCAGCGAGAGGATGGCCCGCCGGTAGGCCAGCCGGAGCGCCGCGACGCGGGGTGGGGAGGCGTCGGGCGCACCCTTGCCGAGCCGGACGCCCCAGGGCGGGTCGTCCGGATCGGCGCCGACCGCGGTGAGCATCAGCCGTTCCAGCGCCTGCGGGGTCGGCCGGGCCGGGCCGGCGTCCTCGGCGTCCAGGACGGTCCAGTCGTCGGGGTGGGCGGCCAGGTGGTCGGCCAGCCCGGAGCTGGCGCCCAGCACCGCGAGCAGCCGGCTGCGCAGCAGCGCCGACCCCCGCAGCCGGGCCAGCAGGGAGGCCGCTGCCCCACCGGTGTCGTCGGCTCCGTCGAGCGCCTCGACCAGGCGGTGCAGGGAGCGGACGGCGAGGTCGGGGTCGCCGGCGCGGGCGAGCGCGGCGACCACCGGCCCGGCCTCGGGGTCGGCCGGCTCGTTGCGCTCGAGGTCCCACAGCCCGAGGTCGGGGTGGGAGAGCAGCCGGGCCGCGCGCTCGCCGTCCTCGAAGCCGAACCGCACCAGCCGGACGACGGCACGACGCGGGATCTCCACCTCGGAGGTCACCGGGTTCCACCGCCCGCGGCGCGCGACCGCACCAGCTCGGCGAAGCGCGCGGCGAACGGCGCCCACGTCTCGGCGAGGTCGTCGTGCACGGCGTCCGACCGGGCGCACAGCGTCTCGACGTCGACCGGAGCGGCCGCGACGCCGGCCGGGTCGCCCGCCGCCCACGAGCGGACCATCTCCGGCGTCGTCTCGATGTGGAACTGGATGCCGTAGACCGCTCCGCCCACGCGGAAGGCCTGGTGCGCGTAGTGCGGGTTGCTGGCCAGCAGCGTCGCCCCGGGCGGGAGCGCCGCGATCTCGTCGTGGTGCCACTGGAGGACGTCGGGCGCCAGCGGCAGCGGCCCGAAGACCGGATCGGCGTAGGCGGCATCCCGCTTCGCGACCAGCGTGGCGCCGACCTCCGGCCCGGCGGCGCCGGACCGGACCGCTCCTCCCCCGGCCTCGGCGAGCACCTGGGCTCCGAGGCAGACCGCCAGCGTGGGCAGGTCGGCGGCGACGGCCTCGCGCAGCAGCGCGCGGACGCCGACCAGCTCGGGGCTGGTGTTCTCGTCGTCGGTAGCCGACTGCGGCCCGCCCAGGACCAGCAGGCCGTCGTGGCCCTGCAGGGTCTCCGGCAGCGTCTCGCCGAGGCCGAGGTGCCGCTCGTCGAGGATCAGCCCCGCATCGGCCAGCCACCCGCCCAGCCGGGCGGGCGGGTCGGTCTCGCTCGGGACGACGACGAGCAGACGTGCGGGGCGGTCGGGCACGCCGCTGAGGTTAGTGGGACGGGCCGGCCCGCGACCGCGTCCC